>Ga0302123_10000280_pt1 | contig 42010 bp, 45 predicted proteins | sample CB21_321_MG_FD_203109 | JGI IMG/M metagenome (GOLD analysis project Ga0302123, IMG submission 203109) | Marine microbial communities from Western Arctic Ocean, Canada - CB21_32.1 | ecosystem: Environmental > Aquatic > Marine > Oceanic | place: Canada: Western Arctic Ocean | collected 2017-09-28 | reverse complement strand
ATTGTAGGCGCTGGGGGCTTTCTTCTTCTGGAAGCGTAGGAAATCTTCGTAGGAGAACTTCTGAGCGTGTACCTTGGAGACACCATTAACGCCATCACCCATCGAGTATTCAAACTGGAACTGAAGGCCATTCATACCGTCGAGTTTCCCCTCTGACAACAACTTAACCGCTCTGTCGATCTCTGTAAGATCAACCATGTCTGTCAGGTGGCCGTTGTTATATGAGACGAACGGGAATGAGCCAGCGGCAACAAATGGGTCTTTGGCATGATCAGACATCCTGATCACCAGTTCTGTGCCTGTTCTAGTGTTCCTGAACATGGCATAACGCGAGGTGATGCTTCCGCCCCGAGATACCACAGGCAGATGAACATCGATATCCTTATAGCCCTTCTTGAATACACGTTCGGCCACCTTCATCATGCCGTCCATATTGCGGCGCAGGCGAACCGACTCCGACCTCGGGATAATTCTGTCGATAGCGCTAATGATGTCGTAACGCTTATGAGCATCAGTCAGTCGTCTGGTTGGAGCGGTGTATTCAGGGAAGGCAATAGCCGTAGTTCCCAGTTGCACATCACCATCCATCAGCATATAGCGCGGCAGTTTCACTGAGGCCAAGTCGTTCTGCTTCATTAGGCCACGCAGTGAGCCTTGGACAAGATAACCAATCTCCTTTGCGTTCACTTGGTTAGCAAACTGAACGCCGAGGAACTGATTAAGGAATGCCTTTATTGCTCGGATAATACTTTGACGTAGAGAGAGGGTGATGTTGCTTGTGTCTTCCGCTATGGCGGCAAGAACCTCTTCAGCGAACCTCTCAGTCCCCTCGTTTACCCGACCTTTGTAGTTGGCGCGAATCCTGTCGAACCAAGGCTTGAAGGTTGTGTCCTTTCCATCCTCAAGAGCGATTATCAGATTGGCATACGCTTCAGCGCCCATCATCCTCTTCAGGCCGAAATGGGTTCCGACCTCATGCAGGAGAACCTTGGGGGCAGTGATTCCGTTGAGACGGTTGGCTATAAGGTAGGCGGTGTTGGTCTTCGGGTCGAACAAGCCACGGGCGCGTTGAGCCGCGTCCTGATCCGTAATGAGTCCAGCGGGTAGGTCTGTCGCTGAGTCAACAATCTTGAGAATGCCATCGGCTTCAAGACGGGCCACTCCCTTAGCGCCGAATCGGGCGACTAAGGCTTTGCGTACCCCAGAAGTAGAAAGCCCGCCAGAAGCGGGCTTGTCTATCGGTAGGAGGCTTTCAGCCTCTTGCTTTAATCTTTTACGGTATTTTTCGACCCACTGACTTTGCTTTTGTTCAAACTCTTGCTGGAGTTTGTTGGCTTTCCTGATAGCGGAATCGAGATCATCGAGCCGCCTTGCAGATGCTTCGGCCTTTGTTTGAAGAGTTCTGTAGCCTCTTTTGCTGAGATTATTGCCATCTTTAATTGCCTCAAATTTGCGTATGTCTTGGCGAAGTTTGTTTCTGAATCGAGAAATGATTTTACCATAACCATCCGCCTCAATATAGTCTCCAGAGAAAATAGTTGCCATTACTTTAGCGGTGTCGCCAAACGTCTTGATCGCCTCTGTATCTATAGTTTTCACATCGAGAGATACTGGGCCTCCTTCGGTAAAACTCGGCGTAACGTGCAACATATACCCGTTAGGCCACCGCTCTATTATTACCTCATGCCCATCAGGTAGCGCGGAAGAGAACTGCCCAAATAAGGCTCCATCCGCTCCTAGATTCTCAGTGGTCTCAACGAATACCGAATGCGTCCCTTCCCCTTCCGCTTTCACCACGCCCTCAAGCGCCTCGGTTACAACTTGGAAGTTACTATGGGCCATCGCCGCCTGTTTCCAAGCGCGTCCAATGACCGCCATAACCACTTGGATATCTTCATCCGCCATGTTAGCAGGCATAGGGACTCTGACATTGGGGCTTACCTCACCCTCATATGTCCCGGCTATATCGAATGGAGATTCTGACGTGGGGGCTTGCAACCTTGTCAAGGTTATCTTCTTCCCCGTAATCGCAGAAACAAGGTCGTTAAAGGGGTTTGTTACCCCCCTGCCAGAGGCGTACAAAACGCTAGTGAATGTTTCCAGAAATTCTCTGGCCGCTACTGGATCATTCTTGAACGCTTCCTGCGCTAACGCTTTCGCCTCTGCCTGAAGGTCAGAGAATGGGGAGCCAATCTCTATAGTCAGTTTTTGTTTACTTCTATAGCGGTCTAGAGTTCCAGATAAGGCTGACGGGATGTCTGGGCTACGGAGATCATCCTCAGTAAGGAAATCATTTTCGATTACCCCTGCACTTTTTAGTATTGGAATTACACCGCGCCTCTTCCCTTTATCTTCCGACTGGAGGGCGGAGAGATAATCATCCGTCTGGTCTCTGGTCGAATCTGTTTTATCGCTAGTGGCTCTTTCCTCTACCCAACCAAGCGCTTGCAACTGCCATGTTTCAAAGAGTTCAGCGCCGGGAGGGAGTTGTGAGTTTAGTTTGTCACGCAGATTAATATAGAAGCGGCTCAGAGTTTCATAGAGGATTGGATTGGTAGCAATAGCCTCGCCACTCACACCGAATGAACTTGCAACCTGTCGATCATTTGTTGAAAGCGGGGCGGTACTCTCCAGACCTAGTATGTACTGCATCGTCCCAGCAAACGATCCGGTTTTCAGCCCGGATAGGGTTCCGTACTTCAGCGCCTCTCGGACATTCTGCGGTATAGTTAAATCCATATCGATGGGGTCGCCAGCCATGTACTGAGCGAACACGCCAATAGCCCTTTTCATATTTACGATTGGGTTGGCTTGTGGCGACGTAGCAGAAACTATGGCAATAAACCGCTTCAAATCATCTTTGGATACGCGCAGTATTTTCTCAAACGACCCCGATGAGACCTCGTACCAATAACGAGCGCGATCTGGCAATCTAAGTGAGGCATCCCAGAATCCAACATCCTTGGGAGCCATATTTAGTTTGGAAATTATTGCACGGGCGGCTTCGCTATTGGATGTTCCATCAACTGAAGCCTCCCATATATTATTCAGGTCTTCCTGCGTCAACCCAAGCATTCCCTGCCCTGCTTGCTCCAGATCGAGATCGAGGTAATCTCCCCCATCGATAGTTGTTCGTTTTCCTGTGGATGACCTAGCCGTTCTTTCAGATTCAGGTATGGTTTTTTCTAAATCTTCAAGGAGTCGGGTTGTCTTATCTTCCGTGTCTTTACCTTCCCCGATTCGTCGCTTCTGTCTATCCCCAAAGGAAAACGCTACACCTTCTTCGTCTACCGAATCAATTTCGGTATCTTCTTCGGCATCGTCTGCAATAATAACTTCGGGAGACGGAGGCTCTGGCGCTTGCCTATATCGATCTAAATCTTTGGCCCCGAACTCTTCGGCGAGATCGAGGTAATCGGTTCTCCGATCAGCAACGTATTGGAGAATATTGGCGAATCCGAGTCTGCGAATTTCGCTCCTGATGCTTTCTCCAGTAGGGTCTTTAGCCCAGTCGTGGGTGAGCGTTTCGATTTGCGCTGTAAAGAGTTCTGATTTTCTGATGTCATTTCGTTTACCACGGAGTCTCCCGAACCGTCTTGCGAACTGGATCGGGGTAAGTTTAGGATTAGTGACCACTACCTCGAAGTCATTGATCCGTGTATAGGTCGCGTCCTCACCAAACACCTGTTTGATCTGGCCGACCAGTTGGTTCTCCTGTACCCCTCCCAAGACCTTGTCAAAACGCATAAACGCGGACAGGTTGCCATCCTCGATAGCCAGTGAGTTGTCAGGACGAATTGTAGACACAGAGTTACGGAGCGTGATCAGCATATTTGCCAGAGCGTAGACTTTGGCAATGTCAGCCTGATCGGCTTTTCCGGTGAGTGTCAGTATGGAGGCGACATCCCCTTCAACTTTTCCGGGGGTCGCTTTTCGGTAGGCTTTAGCAATCTGCTCCAGTAGAGCGTCGTTGCCTTTCTTGTTGGTGAGGAGTTTCCTCACGCGCTCGATAAACTTTGCTTTACCAGTGCGTTTGAATGAGGACTCTAGTGAGGCGAGTGCGCCAGCCGACTGGGGGACAGTGATAGTCGTTCCCTTAACGGGCGCTTTCTTTGGTTTAGTCTCAAGCGATTGTTCTCTACGAACAGACTTGACGTATTGATCGAGACGTTTTCTATCCGTCTGCGACCATGTCGTGATATTTTCGGTCTGGGCAAGGATATCCGTTAGGCCATCCTCGTCTATAGTGACCGTGTCGCCCTCACGGGTGACAAAGTTACTTTCAATACTGTCTATAATCGCTTGGACGTTCTCGCGGGGAGGCTTTCGGGTCTCTTCCCGTTCCGCTTCATCCCGCAGAGTTTTCTGCTTTCTTTCAGTTGTCTCAGGCTTTTTCTGGGACTTCTCTTCGTTGATCCAGAACAGGTAATCATCAACGGTGCTTTGCCCTACTTCCCGGTTACCAGTGTTGGGAATACGGAGGGCAGGCTTGTCCTCGATGGGGACTATGTATACCCCGTCTTTCTTCTTGGTTAACTTGTAGCCAGTAGGGGCGAGTACAGAGTTAACGGCATCGATGCTATCCGGCTTCTGGAGAGCCTTGCGGTAGTTCTGTAAGGCAAGAGCCAGCGGCGGACGCTTCTTTCTCTGCCCCGGGAATACAGGTATCTTATTTCTATCGAGAGCGGCTTGTAGCGTACCAACGTTCTCATAGTTTTCTTCTTCCCGTAACTGGGCCAGTTTATTCGCGGCCTTATTCTGAGCCTCACGAACATCGGTTTCGACTTCCTTCTTGGGTCTTTCTGTGGCTTGCGAGTCAAGTTCACCAATCTCAACTTCTCGCTGAAGAACTTTCTCTACATCTTGTCTGGCAAGCGCGTTTGCCTCGGCCTGAAGTTTGGTAGCAAGGGTTGACTGAGTCTCAGCCTTTGGCGTAGCCTGTGGGACAGCGGCGAGTTTCATTCCCTTGCTGTCAACAACCAGTTCTACATTCTTCCAGTTACCCCGCATGATGACCGAGGCAATAGGAACATTAACTAGGACAACGTCCTGCCCACCAACCACTTCACCCTTGTTATTTTTCCTGCCGGATAAAGCCCTGACGTTCTTGTGGCTCAGACTTCCCTTTACCGGGCGTCCAATATCCCCCCCAGCGATCAACGTGGCCTGCTCTTCCTTACTTAACGCAAGGAATATAGGCACAACGTCTTTGAATCCGCCCTCCTTCTGAAGAGTTGCCTGTAGAATCTGTCTGTACTGAGGTAGTTCCTCGTAAGATGAAACGGATCGTATCGTGTCTGCGACACTCTCCGCGTTATCAGACTCAGCAATAACCTCTTCCCACTGGAGGATGATGGATGGGTTTGCATCCATTACTCCACCGACAGCATCCCGCTTACCCTGTAGGGCTGAGTTAATGTCTTCTGGCTCTATACCACTAGACTCGCCCTCGGCAACAAGCCTTGCTTGCTCCCGTCGAATCTTGTGTCGGTTAGCCACATCTTTAACGCCGCCCAGACCTTTAATCAGTGAGGTCTGAACAGCCGACTGCCCAATCGCACCGAGCATCTCTAAACCAACTTCAGCCGCGCTTACTTCTCCGAAAGCGCCTAACTGACCAAAGCCTTCACCAAACCCTTCACTACTTATTTCTGCAACAGTAGCGCCAGCGCCTCTAGCGAGTGCTTTTTTACCAGTGACTGATCCAGCGTATTTTTTAAGGGCGGCTTTAACGGCCTTGTCCCCAGCCTGTTCAGCGACAAGAGCCTTCATCAGACCGCCTGTGGCTAGGTCATCGGTAATCCCTGCCTTGGCTAGGTCTTTTGCCAGTCGGCGAGATGGGCCTTTTAATATCCAAGAGCCAGCGCCCATTCCCACAAACCCAGAAGCGGCAATAATCCCAGCCTTAATTAGACCTTCCTTATAAAGGTCACTCATAACTTCAGGGTCGTAAATCGCTTCCCTGAGAGCCGCTTTATCTAATACGTTTATGCCACGGTGATGCAGGGCTTCCAGAACAGCGCCGCCAGTTTCTACAGCCATCTCACCAGCGGCCATTCCTGCGTAAGCGCCCCCGGGAATTGGGGAGATAAACCCCGCGATCATTGGCACTAAGGAAGCGGCCTGATTACCGACCTGACTAGCGGTGAACTCTGCAAAACCTTGAGGGTTGGTCACGCCTGCCCACAGTCCTTTGCCCAGCATATCTAGATAAGCGAGAGAGGTATCTACAAATCCCTTAGCCTCATCTGCGTCTTTACCTTCTTTCTCAATAACGCTCTGGAAGTAAAGGTGTTGCTGGCTTTTTTGATATTCCTGCTCTCTCTCGGATAAAGAAGATAGACGTTGGATTAACTCTTCTTCATCAACATCAGCCGCCCCACTATATGCGCCAAAACCCGCCTTAGTGATATTGACCATGTCGTACATATCTTGGATGCCTTTAACCAAGAACGATTTCCAGCCGGTTTTCTTCTCGACTCCTAGATCAAAAGCATTAAATTCTTCAGCGGTTGGAAAAACTAACCCACTGGAAGAGTCCCTATCTCCTTGGATGGAATCTCCTATGTTTGGGGTAACTGTAAGACGCCCAGAATTAAACTCCTCAACGGTGGGGAAACGGAGTTCTTCTGTCATCTAGTTTGATTCCTTTGTGAACTCGAAGTAAACCTCTGCCAGCGCTCTAGCATATGGACTCTCGGCCTCCGCAGGCTTAATTAACTCAAGGAGCCGTAGCAGTTCTTTTCTGATTACCTCTTTACCTATATTTGCCTGTTCCATCGCCGCTACTATTTCCAATACCTGTGCCTTAGCATCTTTGTTGCTTGAAGTATCAGGGCTGGTTGGGGCTTGGGACACTGTCTGTCCTACAGGGGCTAGATTGACAGGTTCAGGTTCGACCTTGTTACCAAACGAGCCTTGCTTTCTGAGGGACTCTAATATCCCCAGATTTTTCTGCTGTTCCTCTGTGGGGGGTGCAGAAATGATCCCGCCTGTAGCCGGGAAACTTCCAGCATTAGCGAGGCTTGAATTCATACCCATACCATCTGACGGATCGAAAGTCCTAGCGGGGGGAAGTGTTGACGGAACACTTATTCCTGTATCACCGGGATTTCTTGTGCGATCAGGCATGGGGTTGACATCAGGAGGAATCCCGAACTCTCCCCTTATCGTTGCCGGGTCACTAGCCTCTGCCGCAGAATCCAAGACTTCTTCAGTGATGGCTCCGCCGCCCGGTGCTATATCAAGATTCTGACTTTCAACCCACTTCGCCACAGTTTTCCACGCGCTAGTGAATGAGATTTTGTCCTCACCGCTCTGATTCGCCTCAGCCTCTCTTGCGGCTTTAAGGGTGGGGTAGGATTTCAGAAATTGAGAATACTCTATAGGCATAACAGAGACGATAGCCCGGGGGATAGCCCCCATCCACGATTCAATAACTAATTCAGTTTTACTTCTTCCAGCCCGGTCAGGGAACGAAGGTATCTCACCAGCAGGCAACTGCTGTGGGTCAGCAACTGGAGAAGAGGTAGTCCCAGCCGTCGCGTGTATCGCGTTACTATCCATTTGCCGCATTAGTTCCGGGTAACTCGTCCCACTGGAAGGTGGAACTTGCGTCAAAAAAGCGGGTATCTCACCAGCAGGAGTTACCGGAGAAGGGATGGACTGAGCGGAACTCTCCTCCATCCCAGAAGCCATTGGGGGGACACTAATTGCAGACCCGCCGGGATTCCGAAACCTTGCGGCCATAGGAATTATTTCCTCCTGTGACGCTACCGTGGGGGCAACCGGAATGGAGGGAATAGAATCCGGGGAACTTACAAACGGGGCGTTCTCCACCGAGGCATCTACGGGTATCTCAACAGCAGGCGAAAGGGGCTGCCATTGTTCCCCTGCCGTATACGCTCCTTTTATCATCTCTACTAATTGGGCTACTGTTAAACCCCTGTTTTCCATCAACCACTTAGACCCTAGTATCGGGGTAACTATTGGTGACCCCTTGGGCATGAGTTGATTGACAGCCGCAGTGACAAGATCGATAGGTAATCCAAGTGACTTTGCAAACATTGCGTTATCTTGCGGGTTGTCAGTCTTAGTAGCATCTACTAGCCATTTACCAACATCTGCTAACGTAGGTTCGCTTGGTACTACTTGTTTTGTATACCACGGTTCAGACTTACGGAGGCTAACCTCTTCTTCATTAAAATCGTCCCACGAGAAACTGTCGCCTGTTGGTGAAGCAGTGTCGTCTGTTGGTGAGGGAGTATCAGGCTCTTTAGTAAATATATACCCCATTTCTGTACCTAACGCCCTCAGTTTAGCCACATTTCCTTCGATAGACATATCGATATCTGGGTGCTTGATTTCATATTGCCGCCTATACTCCGAGAAAGGCATACTCTTTCCCGTCTTATCTTTAGGTGGGGGGGTTGCTTCGTATTCGCTAGAACCTAATGGACTTTTATTACCACTCGCATCAATTATAAAACCTTGAGAGTTGTCTGCCTTATCCACAAAAGCCACGCCAGCGGATATCGCTTTCCATTTACTTACGGTTTTCTCTTTTTGTTCGCCGGTCAATGTATCTTTTACTAGTTCCGTTTCCTCGACCCAGCCATACTTTGTTATAGGAACCCTGTGGTGCTGGTTGTTAAGTCTGGTTTGTTCGTTCGTAATTGTGTCCTGTGTTTTTTTATAATCGAATTTTTCCTGCGACAAAGCACTTGCTTCTTGTGCGATCTTTAGACGCTCCTGAGATGAATCGTATTCAGCAACCCTGAAGGCGTCGGTCAGTGTATTCCGGTTTGCCTGCATCTCTTGCAGGCGCATTTCTTTTAGTCTCTGCCCTTCAGCCTCAAGGCTGGAAGTTTTCGTGTCACCGTATACCCCAGCGAACTGAACTAATCCCTGACCCAGACTTGAGAGTAATACTCCGCTGGATTGGCTCATACTATTTCTCCGGGCATTGGGGCTTGTCCGGGCATCATTGGGGCTTGACCGGGCATCATTGGGTCTTGACCGGGCATCATTGGCGCTTGCTCGGGCATCATTGGAGGCAGTTCAGGCGTCATTGGAGGAGAATCAGCCTCGGTTGGGAGGTTATCGTAGTTACCATCCATAACGCTCTCGATGAAGTTCTCTACACCGCCCTGTGGGAGTGCGTCACTGGAACTGAATGTTTTACCTAATTCTCCAGCGACCATTGTCAGTGAGATGTTCTGGTTACGCTCTACCTCCTCTTCATTGTTAGGCTCGTAGATACCAGTCTGCACTGCCATGTCATATGCCTCAGACACAATATCAGCAGAAGCATCCATCAGGTAATCGAAAGGCACTCCCCCTTTAGAGTTGGCGGCATTAATTTCTGGAACCAAAAGGTTAATCGAAATCATTGCGATATCTTCCACGAGGTTGTCACTACCTTGAAGCACTTCCATGTACTGATCAAACTCCTCACCGTACATCCGACTTTTGGATGAGGCAATAATCTTCACAGCGGTTGCGTTGGCTTCTTCGTCATCTACTTGTAGAGCCGCGCTCTCCATCGGGGGTTGTTCAATCAACCCCTCTAATGGGGCTTCTTGTGGCATCGGTAGTAATTCAGGCGTCATGCTATTAGTCCCTTGTATGGGTCGTATTCGTTGCCCGTTGGTTTCTTCCACTCAAATTTAGGCTTTCTATCTTCTTCAGCGGCTTTGGCTTGGTCGTATTGTCCAAATGCGTTCAGGAATAGTCCTGCGCCAGTCATTCCGAGTTTCATCTTGTCGATGCTTGAGCGTTCTGCGTTTTGGGCAAGTATCTGTGCGTTGTAATCCTGACGATCCAACCTCATTTGTTCTTGGTTATCAATTAGCATCTGTTGCATCCAAGAAGGCTTTGCTACGCTCGCAATGGCGGTAGGCGATGTTTCGGCAAGCGCGGTAGGCGCTGTTTCGGCAAGCGCGGGAGGCGCTGTTATGGAGTTTTCCCCCGGGGACGGCCCGTATCCCGGTGTGGTGGCTACATCTGTTGATAATTGTCCGGGGTCACGAACGGTATTATCAGCCATATATAAGTCCGAATTATACAACTCGCTTTCTAACGCAGATGTTTGCTCTGTCGATAAAAGTCCTGCACCAGACCCCTGAGACGCAGCCGCCGCATCAGCCGCTGGGGCAGTAGCGTCATTCAACCCGTCGAACAGGATGCCCCACGAAGTCTGTGGGTCTGAGCCAGAGGAAAAGGCTGAGTCGGCCATACTAACTCCCGCCTTCACCGCTTCACCGACAGACCCCATCGTTGCTAGGTTATTGACGGAGGCAGTTCCAGCGGCGACCTGACCTGAGAGCGCCATTCCAGCCTGAGAAGCCGTGTAAGAACCCTCGGCGAACGCTACGGCTGAACTAGATGCCGTGCCGTTACTCAAGCCCCCAAGAAAAGATTTCCACACGCCAGCGGATTTAGTGAAAGCCGCGCCCACTCCTCCAGCGTTATATGTAACTGACGCTCCAGCGGCGGCTGTACCAGCCCCGGAAGATGCCATCAGATAAGCGCCGCCGAAGTAAACAGCCGCCGCTATGATAAGTACTGGGGCAATTTTCTTAATGACCTTTCCGATCTTCTTGAAAACCTTTTTAACTGATTTAAAAATTCCGCTCATATTTCTAACCTGAATAGTCCGCCGAGGCGTTTGAATCCGACTGCCGTGTAAAGTTTTTCAACACGTTCAACATCTCCTAGTTCGCTGGTAATAGCGAGAGTTACATCTTTGATTATTGGCCTCTCACCAACCCATTTCCTAAACCTTCTCAAGAGGAAGCCAGCAGTCCCTTTACCTTTCCCGTTAACACACAGGAATAGATTGGTGGCGTAATGCCTTTTAGTAAACCAAAGTTCCTGACTGACTACGCCAAGGGCGGCGCATATCTCCCCATCTCTCTCGATAACCCATATCTTGTGCATCGGTGAGGACAGCATCACCTGTAGGTTGGACGATGCCAACTTACCTTGGATTGGGATATCTTTGTACCCGCCTTCGTCGTGGAAGGGAGTTAGGAATTCTATGAGGCGGGGGATGTCTTTGAGGGTGGCGTCTCTAGCCATAAATCATGCGGCACAAGATTGGAGTTGTGAGATTAATCCGTTCTTTGCGGTTTGCATTAACGTAGCCCGACGGTCTGCATCAATCTTACCCGCCACAGATTGCGCCTCAATCTCCATAATATATGCGTTGTAAGCGCTTTTCGCATTTCGCACACACGTTGACTCACCCTCTTCCTTAACGGCATCAATCCCCATGATCTTCAGAAGTTTCTGGAGTTCGGCGTCAAACTCGGTTCCCCAAATTTGTAGTTCTCGATCCAACGTGTTCTGGTTAGCCTTCCACCAGCGGTCTATCGCGCTCTCATTCTGTTGGTGAGCCTGCTCAATCCCTTGGTTATAGGTGTTTACCTGATACCCATACTCGCTGAGTTTGAACTGATTCTTCATCAGGTAATCCTGCATAAGGAATTCATTCACAGCCCGTTGGTTCTCCAGAGCCTGACCGTGGAGTGTAGCCGCGTCCTGCTGTGCTATTGGTAGGATGCTTCGTATCGCCGCGTCAACTCCGGCGCTGGCGGCAATTGATGTATTTAGGAGTCCCTGCTGGTTAGCGAATTGTTTGGCACGGGCGACGGATGCTTGGAGGTAAGGATTATCGTCCTGCATCATCTGAGACATACGATATTCAACTAACTCTTGCACGTTCACCGTTCTCTGCGCGGGGTCAGGAATATTTGTTGGGCCACCAAGGGTGGGCATTCCTGCTACAACATCTTGTGCAGATGCAACCTTATCCGACGGAGTCGGGGCTTTCGGCTTGGTGTATACAGGGGTTGTGTCGGTGGTGGTGGTCGTCGTATTGGTCGTTGTTGGAGTTCCAGTAGTTGTGTTGGTAGTTGTCGGAGTTCCAGTAGTTGTATTAGTAGTTGTCGGCGTGGTTGTATTGGTAGTCGTCGGCGTGGTTGTGTCAGTTACCGGGGCCACATAATCAGGATGACGTGGGTCAGTGATTGGATACAACTCTCGGTCGCCTCCGCCAGCGCCATCCGGGCCATCGCCATCCGCTATATAACATACCCACGGCTCACGCCTCGCCTTTAGGTAATCCTCGTCTTCAAATCTAAATGTTCTTCGTATCATATTGTTTATCCGATCTTGATCGATGACCCACAACCGCAGGACTCTATACCCAGTGGTGGTTTAAATATAAACGAGGCATTAAACGACTCGTTGTTGTAATCAATACTACCCTCTGTCAAATACGTCTGCGAGGTTTTGTCTGCGAAGATCACGTTGGTAGTCCCGGCTATGTTCAATGCGTCTGTACTCATCGAGTCCACTTTTTGCATGGTCACTGTAGCCCCACCACAGCCGCCACCTTTCAATCCCACCTCTAAATATTCCCCAATACTTAGAACTTCTGATAGCCTTTTCCTCGCTCCATTTGTTATCGTCATTTACGATCATCGCTTAGGTATCTCACAAGGTTGGTGGTTGTCTTAGTCATCACGCATGGAACAAGAGCGTGGACAAAAGCACAAGCACTCCCAGCCAGCAGGCAGCCAGAATAATACATGGCTTTTCGTAAGTGTTGCAGATACGTTTCATTCTGTTCCTTCAAGTGGCTATCCATTGTCTCGTATAACTCCTCGTAGATCGTTTTCTTCCCCGCACCAAGGACAGAACCATTCTCGTGGCTCCATAAACTCTTCCACGGCAATACTCCACCAGCCCTTGCATGATGTGCAAACAAAATGATGGATGATTTCAGTGTTCATTTGATTATACTGGCAACAATCTCGTTACCTTCCCAATTATTTTTTAACTCCACGGTACGTTTTTCACAGGCGTAGCGAGTTGTTCCAGCACTATTATCTTTCCAGCCGTTACGTTTTAAAGTACGCTTCATCTGTAAGCAGCCACTCATACCCATGCGCTCCCAACCAGCAGAGTTTTCATGGTGACCCATAAACTCTATTACAGAGCCATTAAGATATAAGACAAGAATAATCATAGTTAGTTGCATTAGTGTATCCCAGTGCCGTTTGCCTTCATCTCAGCCTGTTTATCTTTGAGTGCTTCAACGTGACGCTCTAGGTTTTCAATCCTTTGCTTAAAGAAGTCAAGAGTTAATGCTTGTTGCTGATCGTATGGAGCCTTACCTGTTTCTATGATTACCTGAAGTTTTGCAAACTCTTTCGCAAGATGTTCAAGTAACATAAATTGTTCAGCGTCTGCGGGGAGCGCGCCGAGGTCGCCTCTAGGCCACTTAATTCGAAAATTTTCATTCTGTTCGACAGACTTCTGCATCAGTATCTGATTAGTTTCTAACTTGTTTAATCGTTCCTGCAATCCGAACCAAGCCCATGTTCCTAGTGCAACCGCTGTAGCCAAGCCAATTAAATTCCGTATTGGCAGCCCGACGCTGGTATGATCAGAAACGCGAACCGTATTCTCTTCATTCACTTAATCTTGGACTCAAGCCGGTTAATACAGTCAATGATGCGATCCACCGCTGTGTCAAAGTCTTTCTTACTTACGTACTCTGTTTGAACTACCGTTATTCTTTCGTGCAATTTCCTATCCTCTGCCGAAAGCCTGTCAGTCAAAGAGAATATCCTACGCAAGATGAATCCACCCAGCAGTACCATACCTCCGAACATCATGTCGAATAGAACTGGCGCTTCCACTAGGCTTCATTCCATTTGACGGCAGGTAGTGGCTTGGGAAAGTTTGGTTCAGGGTTTAGACTAAAGGACATACCCGGCTCACTCAATCCATTCCACATGATGCATGATTCTTCTGATTCCTTGCTTGACTTGGTGACCACTAACGTAGAACTTGACTTATCCTTGTTGGTAAACCATACCATTGTCGTGGACGGACTCATGTGGGACATCATCACCGGAGCCTCCTGATAGTCTTGCGCTAGTAGTTCTACCACCCTAGAGAAATTAGGGAAGCAGTGCAATAGGATAGGTACTTGTCTATCAACCATGTCCTCTGGTCTTTCAACCTCTGCTAATAGTGGTGTGCTGATAAGGATTAGAGCAAGGGCAAGAGTTTTCATGGCTTCTGGTACTTCGTTTTAACGGCCTGTCGCAACCCTTCAAGTTTGGTCACTGACGCCATGCGCTCCTCGACCACTCCTTCCCACATAGCGACTACGAGTTCGTCAATGGATGGGTATTCTGATTGGCGGTTACGAGCGTATGCTTGAGCGTCTGATTCTGCTTGGAGTCGTGCCGTTTCTGTGTCGATCAGTGATTGATCTAGAACAACAGGATTGTCGTTAACATCAAACGCTCCCGTGGAGTCATCTGTGCGAACCACATTCGGATGAGTGTTATATACTGCTTGATGATTCATCCTTCTATCTCCATTACTGTAATTGAGGATGCACTGCGTGAGTAAGTCGCACTATCGTAATCGGAAAATGTACGGTTAAGGTAGGCAAGGAACCCACTGGCAGGAACCCCTAGCGCCCACATCAGTTTGTAGGTGAGTGCTGAAGTAGATGATGGACTGTCCAAATAAATTACCGGAATCGATTTTACGTCATAGTTCATATACTGCTGAGCAGTTGCTGACGCATTTAGTTCTCGACTACCAGCCGCATCTCCAAGAATACCTGTCAGAACTGTTGCGTCACGATTAACTTGAAAATACGGGGCCACATCTGAATGAGAACCTGCTATCGCGCTGATCATAATTAGAACTTTGCTTGATGTTGCTGATGGAGTTATTGTTACTTCCAATCCGGTGCTAGCAAGAGTTCCTGAAACGGTTGTCGCGGTATCGGTCTTAACTGCTTGAACAACTTGCAACACCTTCCCTGCTGACAATCCTGTTACAGTTGCTCCTGTTACATCAAGCGTTACACCAGATGGAATATCAAACGTATCACCGCTAGTTCCTAAAGTTACAGTACCCGCACCTGTGCGTGGACTGAGTTTGGCTGTTTTTACTTCACTCATTTCGGATACCCCAGTGTACGGTCAGCGAGAAATGCTTGGTAGTCTGGGTCAGCCTCTATCGCAGCCCATGCTGTTTCTAATTCTGCTTGTGTTGGTTGTGGGTCAGAACCATTCCACTCAACGAACTCATGCGGTGGTGGTGATTGAGTCAGCCGATAGCGATTAGCGTTAAGACCCAAATGATGTATGCAAAGATTGATGTCCATTACGCCTCCTTAAAGATTTCGACTGTGGTGTATTGTTCTGTATCAAAATCAGCAGTCAATCCAAAACCATCTGTCGTTCTTGTAGCAGAACTCCGATGCTCGATAGTAAAAGCCTTTGATCCAGCAATGGTTACTCTTGCTGACCCTAAACCCCTTGTTGTGGTAAAAGAATTATTACAAAAGTCACAACTACCAACCTCTACAGCAGAGGTATCAGTTAAGTTATACAGCCTAGATTGATTTCGGTAAATATAAAACCCCGGTACAGTCCACATAATAAAATATGTTCCAGCACCCAATGTAAATGCGTTTGCTGAAATAGAAACAATACCATCTGGGTCTGCTATCTCTGTTTGTAGATCGCGGGTACGCCATGCTCCAGTAGTACAAGTGCCACCCGCTGTACCCGATGCTTTCTGATCTGCAATGATTGCGTAAGATGAGAAGAGTCCGAAACCTGTTTGAGTACCACTGTTCGCTATGGTCGCGCCTGATGCTATTGCAAGTGTCGCGCCTGATGGGATCGTAGTTGTGTCACCCGAATCAGAAATCTGGAGTGCAGTCCCCGTAGCAGGGCTTATCTTATTTGCTTTGACTTCGCTGCTCATGTGATTGCCTCTATCTCTGCATCAGTCAAACCGAGTGCCGAAAGTTTGTCGTGCGCCGATTGTTTGTCTGCGGCTTTTTGGATTTCTTCTGCCGTGGGTTCGTATGCGGGTGCGGGTGGTCTAGCAACGAAACTGCCGTTGTACTCTCCACCGATCCAAGCGTTAGCATCTGCCTGTACCAGTTCACCGTCTACTATGTATTCTGATACTCCATCCCACTCGACAACGTTAGTGACTAGGGAGTCTTTTACTATTGCGTATGACATTATTTGTACTCCACCACTTTGCACCAACCACCTGCGCCGTTGCCGCCTGTAGCAGTTCCTCCGCCACCTGAACCGTTTCCCCCTGCACCGCCATGAGCGTACCCAAAAGCGTTTCGACAAGTCAGATTCGCAGTACCGTTATAATCTCCAACGCCGTTGCCGCCAACCGAACCTGACTGAACACCGCCAGAGCCGCCATGACCTAAACTAGTGAATCCGCACACTCCCGCCCCGCCCGAAGCGTTTATGTCCCCGCCTGATGCGGTGCCTCCAAGGTTGCTGATATTGTTCTGCCCCATTAGCCCGCCAGTTCCACCATTAGCGGTCAGCGTATTTGTCCCATCGACCCAAGTTGAATTTCCACCCGCCGAAGCAGTAACATCTGCCGCTGCTCCAGTTGATCCTGCGCCAATCGTAACCGTCGATGTAGAGATAGATGAAACGTCAATAACCTTCATTGAATACCCACCTGCGCCACCGCCGTTTGCGCCGTAGGGATACGAGCCGCTTGATCGACCTCCTCCACCGCCTCCTCCACCACCAAAAATTTCCACAATGACCTTTGTAATACCAGCCGGTTTTGTCCATGTTCCGCTAGCAGTAAAGGTTTGTACTGAGTTAAGACCGGCGGCAAATCCTGTAGCAGTACCGCTGTTCGCTATAGTCGCACCGCTTGGGATGGTTACGGTATCTCCGGACGCACCCAGAGTAAGCGTTGTGCCTGTTGAGGGTTGTACTAAATTAGTTTCTACTGTACTCATACGATTACCCACACTGAACCGGACGGCACCGTTACAGTGACTCCGCTTGCGACTGTTATTGGCCCCGCTGATAAACTATTCGTAGATGCGGGGATGCTATACGAGTAATCAACTTGTGTTTCATTGTTGAAGAATATCTTTTCGTCAGATGCGCCCGTGGGTGCGCCAGCAGGAACTGTAGACCAAGCCATGTCTCCGCGAAGATATACTGACGAGGATGCAGTCCCAGAGGTTCCTAACTTAGCCGCTGTGACCGTTGCATCTCCCGGTGTTCCTACGTCTATAGTCAATCCCATGTGGACGACTTGGACATTGTTTGTTCCGCTTGCAACAGTACCAGTGAAGGTCATCGAAGTACCAGCCAGTGTGTACGCAGAGGTATCCTGCCGTACTCCGTCTATAAAGACCAGTAGTGCTGCCGCGTTAGGTGGGGCGTAGTCAAGGGTAACGGTCATGGCAGAACCATCGCCGTTGAAGAACTTAGATGGGTACTGCGTGAATTGCGGCTCGTTGCCGAGATAACTCATTGTGTTATCGCTCCTATCTCATCGTCTGTAAGACCCAGTGCTTTTAGTTTTGCGTTGGCAGAGGCTTTGTCTGCGGCTTTCTGCGCCTGTTCTGGTGTAGGTTCGGGTTCTGGTTCAACAGGGCGAGCAACGAATGATCCGTTGTACTCTCCGCCGATCCATGCGTTAGCATCTGCCTCAACTAACTCGCCGTCTACTATGTATTCTGATACTCCATCCCACTCCACTAGATTAGTGACGAGGGAGTTTTTTACGATTGCGTATGACATTATTTGTACTCCCAGACAACTATGATTCCATCACCACCAGCACCGCTATCGTCCCCAGACGTACTGTCACATCCCCCACCTCCACCAGAGCCGTATGCTCCATCTTGACCGTTATACGCTGTGCCAACAGAAATTCCGCCCATGCCACCGGCAGACCAATAACTGTGTCCCCCACCAGTTGCCATAGCAGTGCCGTTAGCATTACCACCCCATCCACCAGAAATGTTTAATGTTCCTCCTACTGCTGTTCCACCTACTTGATTGCCGGGATGCCTTCCCGCTCCTCCCCCATTCCCCGTCAGCGTATTTGTTCCGTCTACCCAAGACGATAGCCCTCCAGCAGTTCCTCCACCACCGTTTGGCCCGGCTATCCCGGCTGGGCCAGCACCTATTGTTATCGTGGAAGTTGAAATGGATGAAACATCTATCAGTTTGACTGCGGTTCCTCCCCCACCACCGCCTCCTCCATTTTGGACACCGGGTTCAGAAGGGCCACCACTACCACCGGCTCCCGTTACATAAACTATCACTTTCGTAATGGAAGCCGGGCGAGTCCATGTCCCTGAACTGGTAAAGGTCTGTACTGAGTTAAGACCTGACGCAACGATTCCACTTACCTTGGTTGAGGCTATTGCGGCTGTTGCGCTTACATCTGCGTTTTCAATGGTTCCATCAAGGATGTTGGCAGTTGTGACCTCACCTGTACCAAGTGTTCGTACCCCGCTTGTTACTTTAGTTATTGCCATTATGACCACCCCAAGGATACTGCTTGTATCCTAGTTGTTTTACTTACTGATTGGTTTAGCGTTTTAATCCTGTAGGCCATTGATGTTCCTGACGTTGACGTAAGTGATACGTCATGTGCTGTTGCAATGTTATGACCACCTGTAGTTCCTTCTGACCCAAGCGTCATTGCAGTCCATGTCGATCCACCGTCTGCGCTATACTCTGCCGTTACGTCAGTTCCTAGCGTGGTTGATCCAGCGCCGTTCGTGTAAGTGAATACGATGTCGCCCTTGGTTGGGGTTGCTAGTGCGGTTGTTGTTGTCGATACTAGGATCATATCTTGGATGGCCTCTTGGATAATCACAACACCTGTGCCACCAGTGCCGCCAGCACTCGCTGCTTGGCCCCTAGCACCACCGCCACCCCCAGTGTTCGCTAAAGCGGCTGTGGGCTGGCTACTGAACAACCCAGAGCGTCCCCCACCTACGCCACCTGCACCGCAAGTGCTATCGCTATCAGTGGCACCACCACCGCCTCCACCAAAATAACCACCATCGCTTCCAGATGATGCAACATTACCTGATGTTGTGCCATAAGCCTCAAAACCACTAAATAATTTACCAGCACCACCAGCGCCAGCAGCGCCACCAACAGCAGAACCACTTCCACCTACCGCAGAAGCACCCCCGCCAGCACCACCCGGATAAGCAGGGGCACCGGAACCAGCATTGCCGCCATCATTTCCGTAACCTGTACCACCGCCAGAATCTGCTTGGGTGCCAGACCCTCCTGCTGAAGCATGACCACCATTACCGCCGCCACCTGAACCACCGGAACTAGCGGTGGCTGCCGTACTGGAAGCGCCGCCGCCACCCACGGCTGTGATTGTGTCGAAAGTAGTGTTTGATCCGTTGACGCCAAAGGCACCGCCATAGGTGCCACCAGCACCACCTGCACCTACAGAATAAGCATAGGTATTTGCTGGGATAACCGTCCTAACATCATCGTAAACAACACCGCCCGCGCCACCACCGCCACCATAACCAGAGCCACCACCACCACCAGCAACAACTAGAACATTGACACTTGTTACTCCAGCGGGGCAAGTCCAGTTTCCAGAACTTGTCGTGTATGCGTTTAATACTTCTCCAACACCAGTATAATAATTACTAGTATTCCTGACTTCACTGGTACTGGCACTAGCATTAACACCAGAGGCATCCTGAAAGTCATCAATGGTTTGGTCGACTAGATTGTATTTAGCGAGTGATCCGTTAGCGGCTACCTTGAAACCTAAGATAGCGATGTCATCTTCAAGCCCTGAAGTATTTACAGCATCACTCGCTAGATCAGCAGCCTTGACCTGACCATCCGTTATATCTTCTGAGCGTATAGTTGTTCTAGTCACTGTGGGTATTTATCCTTTACCGCTTGAAGTTGTGCCGCCATGTCAGCGGGGAATACGCCAGCGTGGAATAGAGCGTCTAACTGATCGCCTATAGGTGGGTATTCAGGAGCGCGTAGGCGTTGGTATTGGTTTGCATCGTATTCTGCTTTAGCGGCTACACATTCTTCCTCTGTCGGCTGAGGTTTACCTGATTTCCACACAAGACCATAATCTTCGTAAATGCAGAAATCTATTTCCCACTCAAAACCAAGTTGAATCAGCCCTTCATATGTATAATTTGTCATGCGTGTAACCTCACTCCATAAACGCTGTCAGCGCCGCCTGTAAAGCCAGTCGATCCCCATTTATGCCACTCAATGTAATCAGCCGCTGCTAGTTCGGCTATACAAACTCCGGTGATTACTCGCGTGCCACCGTAAGGGGCATAATTGTCCATTGACCACCATAACTCTGTGGTGGAATTTTTTAGAGTTTTTACACCCCACCCAATTCCTGCATTAACATTGAAATTAATAGCAAACATATAAGTTCCGCCTTTGCCGGTTGGAACCGTAAATCTATTTGTCGAGGTGTTATAACTTCCAGCATCTGATTCTGAAATAACATTAGCAAAAGTAAATATTGTGTAAGAGGTTGTCCATGTCGAAGATGATGTTGTTGCTGCAAGAAAGTCTGGAGTATTTAATGCAACACCAAACCCTGTCTGAGTTGCACCAGTTATATTAATCGTTCCACCACTTGCTACAGTCAGTGTTCCGCCGCTTGGTATTGTTAGTCCAGAATCTTTAACTACGACTCCATCAACGGTAACGCCACTTGCGGAAGTTTTTTCCGATACCGTATCTACTTGAATTTCGCTCATGATTATCTCCTATAATATCTGTAGCGTTCCAACGATTGCCCACACAACCCCTGAGTTAACTCCGATTGGGCCGATAAGGGCGGCGTTTTCCGAGGCACCTATAGTCGTTGTTTGACTGCCGGTTACGGTATTCGGATTCTTAAAAAATGTATTTTGAGAAGTTATCGCACTTCCCTCTACGGTACTCCAAGCCATATCTCCGCGGAGATAAGTAGATGAAGACGCGGTACCGGTCGCGCTTAGTTTATCTGCATCAACTGAGTTCTGAGCAGGAGTTATAGTCGTGCCGATATCGTTTATGCCGATTACTTCTAACTTGTCTGTTGCAATAAGCGCAGACGTTAATGTAAGAACTGCGCCTGAAGTAGAATAAGAATCTTCGTGCTGTTTAACCCCGTTAATAGTGACTATTAGGGATTGTTCGTTAGGTGCAATCCAAGTTAACGTATGGGTAGCACTGGTTGAACTGGTTACGTCAAAGCGTCTGATGTCAGATGCTTTACGAGTCGTGTTCCCCATATAAGGCATTAGGTAATCTCCAGAACACTAATGAAGCATTCAAGATCGGACACAACGGATGCCGTTATCGTCAACTTATCTGATGCCTGAAGGTTAATCGGTTTGTCGAGAACCAGAGTTGAATCAGCGGGAACAGGTAATGTCTTGCCGACATGGTAATAAGTGGTTACGGAATTGTCGTACACCTCTATAGTCGCGTTCACGCTGGATGTTCCGTCTACGTTAGACAGGTATACTGCGTGAATAACCGCCTCTGTTGCGGCAGGACAGGTGTACACATCAGTGCGTGATGTTCCTATCGCGGCCCCGGCGTTTTTGAATGCATTTGCCATCTTTTTCTAGCCTCCCAAAGCCAGTGCCATTGCAGCGCTATTATCAGCCGCCGTAATTTGAAGTTGCTCGTTACCGCCTGAGTTAAGCGTAGTAAGAGTTACGTTGTTACCCGCCGCTACTTTTGCTGACAAGTAGCCGGGAGTAGTGTCTGAAGCGGAGTTCCCAACCAGTACGTCGGTATCTCCTGAGAGAGCCGCCCACGTTGAGCCGTTATAGTATTTAAGTACCGAACTTACGCTGTCGTACCACAGATCACCCGCAGAGGGGGAGCCGGGTGCGGAAGACGCTATCGTGTACTCGTTTGCGTACCTGTTCACATCGGCGATGCTTGCCGCCACGGTACTCATGTTAGTCACGTTGGATGCCGTGCCGAGAGTATTCATGTCGGTCACAACATCGGCTGTTCCCAAGGTATTCATATCAGAAACCACGTCGGCGGTTCCGAGGGTATTCATATCGGTTACGACATCAGCCGTAGCCAGAACGTTCATGTCAGAAACCACGTCCGCTGTTCCTAACGTATTCATGTCAGAAACCACGTCCGCTGTTCCGAGAACATTCATATCGGTAACCACGTCAGCAGTTCCGAGTATTCCCATGTCGGTAATGACTGCTGCAACACCTAGCAATCCAATCTCAGTTGCCTTGCCAGCGACTGCGGTTACGTCAGTAGAGATACCAGCAACTGTCGTTACATTAGCCGCTATACCGCTTACGGTATTAATGTGGCCTTGGTCAGTGGTAGTTGGCGTGGTTCTCAGCCAAGTGGTCGTCCCCAAGTCATAGACCATCATTACGTTGTTGGTCGTATTGAAATAGAGAGCGCCGTCTAATAAAGTGTTTCCGTCGTTATCAACCGATGGATCGGAAGACTTACTACCTAAATAACGATCATCGAAAGCATCGTAACTTGCGGCGGCGGCACTGGCTGAAGAGGCAGAAGCCGTGGCTGAACTGGCTGAAGCGGTGGCTGAACTGGCACTTGCAGTCGCGCTTGAGGCACTTGCACTCGCGCTTGACGAAGAAGCGGAGGCTGACGCGGCACTTTTCGCCGCATGATGAAGCGATGAGTAACTGGTTCCATCAACAGTGCTGTCTTCAGCGGTTATGGCCCATTCTTTACTTGCACCTTTCGATGCCGTGCTGGTTATCCCAGTGCCGCCAACTGCCCACGCTTTACTCGAATGAATAGTAGTTGCACCACTAACACCACCATCAGTTTTCTGCGCGAAGTCTTTTGCGGAACCCCCAGTAGAGGCCGTTGTGCCTTGAGAATATTCTTTGGAAGAGTAAGATGCTGTATCAACAAGACCAGTGGCTACAGCCCATTCTTTGGCCGCGCCTCTTGATGCTGTCGTGGTCACATCAGTCCCGCCAATTGCCCACGCTTTGCTACTGTACCCGGTGCTATCAACGATGCCGTCAGTCTTTCGCGCCCAATCACGGGCTTCGCTGACGTTTACCATCAGTTCCCATTTAGCGGCGGTTAGATCGGTAGCCCATGTGCCAGAGGTGTGTGCAACAAGGCATATATAGAGGTTGTCGGTACTGGCCCCTGCGGCTCCATCAACTACGACATCACGTATGGAGTATGCAGTCGAGGTTGCCCAAGTACCTTCCCAGTTTCCCACTCCGGTCTGAAGTTCAAGATCACCAGCGGTATCAAAACCTATGACTTTCCCAATCCTGTTAGTGGCGTTATCTGTAACAGCCCAATCGGTTTGAGGTGTCCCCTCTTCAGGTAATTTTAGGGCACGTTTGATATTTGTTTGGCCTAAATCCCATGCTGTAACCAAAGCATCGTAGTCAGACTTAACAACGTCACCCCTTGCTAAGGTTCCCTTCGTGTAAGAACCTTGTCTTGTATAGTAATCGTTCGCCATTAGCGGCGTACCCTCCTTGGCGAGTAATGAACCGTCACACCTTGGATGATGTGAGGCTGTTCATAAATTGATTCCGAAAGGATTAACATCCCCATATTCGTCCCGATCCCATCTAAGTTTTCTTCCGATGTTGAAATAATCTGACCCGTCCAGTTGAACGAGTCCCAATTGTCGATATTCCAGTATCCACCACTACCCTCGATAGACAGTGTGCGGCTTCTTGCCGCTGGAACATCTGGATCGGAATATGAGTAATCAGGTTGAAACTGAAGGGAGATGCTGGAATCACCAGTCATCTCAAACTGAATCTTCCTGAACCTCTTGTCTCTGGTTGGTGTGTCGAAGTGGTAATAGGACAATCTCAGCATCGCTTCAACAGTCGATCCGTCGAATGAAGTTCCCTTATCCATCTGGTAGACATAACCATCATCTGAACCAAAGAATAGAATCTCATCTCCGCTCGTATCTTCAGCAGAACAGATCGTGTAAACGACCTTTCCAAGATCGACACGGATAAATCCCGCAATCTTGTTCCCTGAGAACGTGGCATATATACCTGTGCCATCATTAAAGAATATTCTGTACTGCCCTTTTGATCTGACCCGCACCGATGCTATGGAAAGACCTTTCTTGTCCGAGATGATCGGCCTGATCTTTTTGCTGATGGAGTTCATCGCAAAGTCACCATATGCGTTCACCGCTGAAAAAGTGGTGATGCCACGGTCATCAAGGAACATAGTTTCTGTAAGATTCTGGATGGTGTATTCACCCGCTCCAGAGTCATTGGAAAATGTTTTCAGATTCCAATCGGCAGCACTGGTTCCATAAAGGATGTATATCCTGTTTCTGTTAAACACAGCCATTGCGTCACCGGGCTGAACTTGCAACCCGGTAATCTCATCACCAGTCCCAATCTCTGAAGCCCCTGTAACGACACTCCAACCGTATGGATCACCAATGGAGCAGTGCTGTAACGACCCCTTAGTGAACGCTAGAAACAGATGCTTCTTGTGGGCCGCAAGATGTTTCGGGGTATCAACTGACATCCCTGTAAAGATGGGGACTGCGTAGGTTCCGTCGTATTCAAAACAGGTGTTAAATCCATCTACCCAGTACACCCGGTTGGTTGCAGTTGAGCCACCAAAGTTATAGTTGACGAATTCGTATCTACCACCGGGGACTAACGCGACAGTGATTAATGCGCTTGTGGACACAGCAACCGTTGAGGCACTGACCTGTAGGTTCTCGGCAGATTGGAATGTCCCGGTTACGCCAGTGAGGACAAATACTCCAGTAGCGTTACTCGTTCCTACAGTCCCAGTCCGTATAGCGACGCGCCTGACTACTCCTGTTGCGCTCGAAGTTGCGCCCGTTATCGTAGCGCCTTCGGCAACGGCGGCGCTTCCTGTATTAAATTTGATGTATTGCCCAAGATCAACAGCACTCCAACCAGAGGTAGTTGCCTTGAACATCTTGCACTCTGTTGCGCCAGCGTTATCTCTAAAGGCATAGGTCGAGCCGTTATAAACCCAGACCCCTCTTATTGGGCCTGATCCGGTGATTACCGTTATCTTTGATCTGGCTCGTTCTATAGATGCTTGTGAATAAGTTGTGTCAAGAGCATCGGTAGTTGCGCCCAGTGCGTTAGCCAGTTCTTTCACGACAGCGACAGTTGATGCGCTGACCTGAATATTCTCCCCTACCTGAAAAGTACCTGTGAGTAAGGCAACTGCCATATAACCTACGGCGTCACTACCCGCATACGAGCCGCTACTCACAACTCCATCCACGATAAGTTCTGCCGTGGCCCCAGATGTCGCGCCTGTGATTACGTTGGTGTCTACGGTAGCCGTTGTTCCTGTTTGGAATTCAAGAATCCAATAAATACTGTCGGATGGTTTTGTACGGCCATCATATCTCTCAAAGCCATCAATACGGCGATAGCCTCCTTCAGGATACACCTCGTAATTCTTTCCGAATAGGAGACTGCCGGGTGGTTGAGACAGGGCCGGGTCAGTCAATATCTCTCCCCCAATAAAAGGGAAGTACTTCGCCCTCATTGAAGAGGCGGGGAAGGAAGTCCGGCTTATAAGTTCGCTATATATATTAACCACTTATTCGACCCGGATAATCTGGCTCAAGTCCTCGTTCCCGAATCTTCGGCCTCTCTGGCCGGGAAGCGATTGCGATTCAAGTTTGTCAAGTACATCTTGGTATTCAGCAGAAGATGCCAGCAATATCTCTGGAGCCTCTTCACGTTCCGCCCACATGGTTTTGGCTCTAGCCACGATTACCCTGTGGTACTGGATTGGAATAGAGGAGATATCAGCATTAGCCGCGAGTCTTGTCGGAGTCTTCCAATAATCTGCGGTAATTGTGTACGCCTGATCTGGTGGTGGGTCTACTATTACGCTCTCATCAGGCTGGACAACAATATATGTAGGAGAGTTATTTGTGGCAGTTCCTTGGCGTAAATCTGATCTCCAATCGACGTAACTTAATGGGGCTAGCCTAATTGAATCATCAGAGGTGTAATCAAGGAAGAACGACCTCATGTCCCAATTACTTAAATCGGTAGGTTGTTGGGTTGCTGGCGCTCTTACCCCGGTTGATAACGTAGAGGAGTACTGCGCCCAGAGAAAGTTCCAATCGTGCCAGAGGCTTTGAATTTGGTAATCTGCTTCAGCAACGAAATCCACGATCACCTTTAACTGGCCTTCTTGATTTAGAACGGTACTTGGCCCTGTGCCAGAAATACCGACTTCTTGTCTAACAGTTTGGCAGAGTTCTAGAAATGTCATTCTTTAGGTTCCAGTGGTAATCGATGGCATCAACCACTTTCTTAGGGTCGAGTGTTGCGGCACACATAGCGCCACCTGTTTCTTCATGCCTGTTGCACGTTGCAAATCCGTAATGCAACTTGTGGCACGGATAGCAATCCGCGTCTGACGTAAGCGCAGTGGAATTTACCCAGTGCTTGGTTAGGTTCTCCTCTGACGAATGGCTTAGTAAGGTCACTTTCGCAACGTCTTCCGCGCTGACAGCGTTTAGAACCCCGGTTTCGGGGCCGACAACAAGGTCTGCTTGCTGGGCAAACGCAAGGGACTCTCTGATACTCCATTTTCCGCTTCTAGGGAATACGCGGGGTTCTTTTTCCCATCCCACCTCAAGCATCTGGCATAGTTCTTCACCGACAAGGACGAATCTCACCATTGGCGCTGTTTGGAGGTAACAGGCGATGACCGCATCGATGTATGGGTAGGCTTTATGTACGGAAGACCCAGACAGGGCAACAACAATTACATAATGTCCTGACCCAAGGCGCATATTTCGGCGCTGTTCCGCCACCCATTTCTTTTCTGCGTTAGAGGGGTAGAACTTGGTGTTAAAAACGTGCGGGACTTTAGCCTTGTTGTGAAGTGCTTCAGAGTAATTCTTGTTTAACTTCTTATGCCGCTTATCTTTAGGCCAGTTGTATATCTGGTCTGACTCGATAGCCAGAAGCCCTTTCTCAACAATACAACTCAGATTTATTACACTGGGGAAAAGTCGTCGGAGCCTCTTCCAATACGGGCCGAGTTCTGCATTGGGAATCTGATCTGTCTTCTGAACAAGGAGTTCATCAATATTGGGGTCATTCTTTAGTATAGACAGCGCGTTTTCAGTGACGTTGACGCAAACCTTCTTGCCCTGCTCCTTCAGTAACGGGAAGATCGAACTAATCTGGAGTGAATCTCCAAATCCGCCGTACCTGATTAAACAGGTCGTGTTCTCCCGCTTACCACCCATCTCTTCATTACTTAAATCTTGCCATTTCTTTTCTGGGATATGTGTTATTCGCAACTAAATTATACCCGCATATGGGTTATAAGCCTCTTCACCAGACGGGCTAATGGCATCACAAGTCTTGGTTTCGGCATTCCAAATGTAACCCGTAGTTGCATTACAAGTCTGCATCATGTCCGCCTCGGTTATCTCCCCTGATTCTTTATCAAGCAAACCAAGTGTTCTGGCCTTTTGCTCAAGAGCGTCAATTGCCGGACTATTCATCTGTGGGTCTATGCCCATCATCCCTAATAGCCCAGCCAACGCTGATCCCATCATACCTAATCCCGGAATAGCCGGATTAATAGGATGTTCCTTGGCGTAAGTTTTGTTGTGGTTCTCAATTCTCTCTTTATTCTTCTCCAAATACGATTTGACAGCCTTTTCCTGATCCCTCTTGGAGAGAGATTCAATATGGTCTAAAAATGCTTCCACTTCTGAATCGGTAAGCGCACTTTGGCCGAGTTCTTCTACGTTAAAGTTCGATATTTCAGTAGGTGAAGTGGTTGGTGAAGTGGTTGGTGAAGTGGTTGGTGAAGTGGCTGGTGCATTTAAACTGATGTTTTTTGCCGTATTTTCGACGGCTAATGCTTTTGCAATGTTGTCTTGTTCTACTACATCTAAGGCGTGTTGGGCTTGGGTGACAGGAGCGTGTACCTGATCGTATGATTCAGTGTCGATACTGGTAACAGCCATCGGGTCAAGGGTCGTATCGTAATCCGTGTCCTCGGTAGCCATCGTGCCATAAGGGCCAAGGCTTAAAGAAGTTGACGGTGGAGCGGTAAGGGCCGTACCCCATTGATTACCGGGTTGAACCGTTTTGTTAGGGTGAGTTTGAGCCTCTCTCTGACGTTCTTTTGCAGACTTTTCCCGCTCTTGTGCAGCCTGTGTATTTCTATCTATGGCCCCTTGAATCTGAGCGGCGGATAGATTCATGCCCATGTGAGGAGATGGCGGCGCAACTGACAGAGGTGATTGTTCCATTCCTAAAGCACTATTTTCAATATTATCGTAAGCGGAGTAATCAACGTCATCGAGGGTATTCTGAGAGTCGTAACTAAGAGCCGTACCGGAATGCTGATCTATATTTACACCAGCAGTGGCCGCTGATGGATCGAAGTTCGTGTTCTGCTGATTAGTAGATGCCCCTTGGATTCCAATTTGATTAAGGTTTCCGAAATCGAAACCGGGGTTAAGATCGGCATCAGTCTGGTTAGCGCCATAATTTAGGCCGGTACTTGGATCATTATCTGGGTGGTCACCACTTGGCGATCCTTGGTTCCCCTGTGCTGACCCCATGCCAGCGCCTTGTCCACCAGCCCCATACCCTCCTTCTACATCAGCGTCAACTGGCATGACTTAACTCTTGTTCATCACTTTACGAACCGTTGTCGGCCATGTCCATGCCATATAGACTGAGCCATTCATCGGTTGCGGGTAAACAACACCAGATTCCCATTCGTCACCTTCGACATGGTGAGCCTCTTTAGGCTGATCCCAACCAATGCGACAGGAGATAGATGAGTCACTCATCTCAGTTTTTGATTCAAATCCAACTTTGTACTTAATTTTGTCCATGTTTATTCCTGAAAGAAAAAGGGGGGCTAATGCCCCCCTTCTCTCGTTGCGGTTTAACGCTTTGGGTCTAACGTAGTCCCTTGCGGGGCTTTGCTAGAAGAACCCACTCCCATCGGGCGCTGGTTCTTGCCAACAGCGGCAAGGCCCAGTTCCTTTAGGGAAGAGGTGATCTTCTGCTGATCCGAAAGACCTGACTTTACACCTACTCCTTGAGTTGAATGCGCCATAACGTACCCCCTTAAACCGCCGAATCCCACATAACAACGCGGGCTTCAGATGCAGTAGAGTGAACGAGGCCAGCGCCTCCCAAGTAGTACCACGCGATCCCACGCGATCTGCCGAAGTCTGTTGGAATCTTACCCCTAATCTCTTCAGGGATAGCAACCGCTTCAGCAACCGTATCGGAGCCAAAGAAAATTGCCCAATCAGACTGGGCTAGAGACCATGTACTAGCAGCAGTACCCATACCAGTGGCTGATCCGCCCTTGGCACGATACGTCTGCTCGACGAAACGGACTCCTTCGTAACGACCAGTTTCACCATTACGGATCATCTGGAACCCGGATTCGACGTACTGATTAATCGACTCCAAGTTGTTCTTCAGGGTGCGGAACGTGGTAGGCCATGCCAGACAGAAATAGTCGTCGCCTTCGTAAGAAGGGATTGATCGTTCCTTCATTATGTCTACGATTGCTTTGACGTGATCCTTGCCTAACGCTACGTTGTTGGTCAAAGTAGCAGTACCGTTGGTGGTTAGGGTAACCGCATCGGTTGCCGTTCCCGCCGTGGGTACAACGCGTAAAGGAGTTGTATCGATCTGGTCTGCAACCAAACCGTCTAACACCTGTGCCGCATCTATCTTTAAGACCTTGTGGATTATCTCCTTGACCGGATGCTCAGACAAATCATCGAGTTTGGAGGTGAAAGGAATGGAATTACCATATTCCGTGATGGACATGGTTCCTTGCGTGATTGTGAAATTCGTTTCAGCAATCGCAGTGCCTTCGGTTAAAGCCGCACCACCAGTCGCAACAGTTGAATACACGTTCCAATGGAAAGTGTCGCCTTTGTTGAGACCTTGATGAGCGGCATCCTTGACATCCGCGAACTGACGGAATTTAACAATCGGACGCAGGGACATTCGCAATTCCTTGGACAGATTGAGGGAGTACATATACCCACCGAGGGTATTGGTTCCCCATACTTGACCAGCCATGCTTAGTACCTATGTTTAAAAGTTAATTGAGAAACTAGGCGGGTTGTCCCCTACCTTGTTTCATTTCCGATATGATGTCGGAGTAAGACAATTCCTGTTCGTCTTCACCAATAATGGCTCTGACATTTTTAGGAGTGACTTCCTCCATGTTCTGCTTGCGTTCTTGACGCACAACTTCCCTCGATCCTCCGCCCATCGCATCTACCTTGACCTTCAACCAATCCTGCGCGTAAAAAGCGCACTCTTGCATGATGTCCCAAGGGTCTCGGGTGGGATTACTTTGGTAAAGTTCAGCAGAACGTCGGTCAGCGACTGCAAGCATTCCTATGTCGGCGGCAATATCGGGATATTCACTATGGAACATCTCGACGGCTTGCTTACGACGTATTTCATACCCACGGTCTCTGGCCTGTTTCTCCTCTTCCCGCATTTCCGCCTTTGTACGCGCAATAATGCTATTAACATCAACTTGCGGAGCAGGCTTGTCTGTGGCGCGAATCTTTTTAAGCAAACTGCTTGCTTTATTTTCATCGCCTTGAAAGAGGGCATCGTGATATTGCTCATATAGAGCATCAGTCGCGTCCGAGGATGGCGATTGTGTTGTGCCAGCGTCCGGGGATGGCTGGCGGGTTTTAGCCTCTAGGTCTGACCTATAGGCATTCAATTTGGCTTCATAATCTTCCAACTCTCGTTGGCGCTCTGAAGCCTCTTGAAGTCTTTTGTCGGCTGAAGAGTTCTTCTGGTACTGGGCTAATATTTCATCCCATTCCACGTCCACGGCTTCACCGTTAACTTTGGCAGTTGCGTACCAAGACTCCCCTTTTTTAACCAGCGGAACCGCGATGCGATCCTCGTCATAGTTTGGGGTCTCTTCTTCTGTATACTGTCCTTCTGTCTCGTGATCTTCGTGAACCTTTTCAGCGATTCTTTCTATTTCTGATTGATGATTTGTGAGACTTTCTTTTTCTACTAAGTCCACGTCCGGTGGGATAGCGTCCATGCTTTACTCCTGAAACTCATTAAGAGTTTCCTCTGCGTATTTTGCTTGGTTAATAGCCTCGTCAAGCCATGCTATGACTATCTGAGGCAACCTAGCGCGGAATTGAAGTTCCCTGATGGCCTCTTCTTCGCAAGGCTCTATATTAATCCACGCTTCAAAGGCTTCTTGTTTGGCCTTGAGCGCTCTGCCAGCAATGAACTTACCAACAGGGGACTTCAAAAATTCTTTTGTTTGAAGGCCAAGGCGGGCCTCCGCAATTAACAACTCTGTCTCATCCATCAATTACTATCCTTCAGCACCGGGGATATTCCCGTACTTATCATTCATCAAGACATCAGACATTTGTTTTCCTTCATCGTTTCCGGGGGCAACACCAATAGCGGCGTCCTCCTCCAGAAGCATCTTGTGAACAAGCGCCTCCTTCTGAAGGATTAATTCGCCACGAGCAATGTCATTCTTCTCTGCCTTTATACGGGCTTCGATTATGCCGACCTGCTGTTTCATAATGTCGCCACGTTCACGGGCGTCAGTGGAAATCTGGGTAGACGTAATGTCGCCCATAGCCTTCTCTTTTGCCGCCTGTACCTCGGACTGACCCTTGATCTGAGCCGATAGTATTCTGGCTTCAGCGTCGATCTGTTTCGCCGCACCTTGATCCATAAGTTGCTGGACAGCGCCACTCAACTCTTCGATCTGGCCGACGAGCATATCGATACGGGTCTGCTCTTCCTCGGCAACGAACCGCTTGCCGTCTTTATATCCAAGAGCGCCAAAGACTTCCTTGGTTATCTCGCCTTGGTTTAGGAAGTTAATCAGGTCAGGGTTAATCTCGCCCATCGTCCTGATGCCGAGAAGTAATCTTTCAATTTTCTTGACCGGATCGGTAGCGCCTGTTCCGACGTTTACGCCGACGGTCATTTCATGGCGTAGAAGGTTGTCTGTTTCTGGGCCGGTGAATCTCTGATAGAAACCCGGCTCTTCCTTGTTCTCTTGCTCCGCCCTGTTTGTCGCGACCTGTAGAACAACCTCATCAGTCTCGTAGTACTGCTCTAGGCGAATGAGTTGCATGATGACAGGCTCAATCCATGTCTCAGCGAATGTCCTAATCATGTACTCGATCATCGAGTTAGCATTTGAAGAGAGCATCTCCATCCCGCCAACCGTTTCGTTCATCATGCGATTGCTTTGAACGCTTCCTTGAGAGAAGTTCCCCGCAATATCATCAAAGTCAATATTCAGCCGATCCTGCTCTTCGTAGGCGCTCGCTGTAACATCAGGCGTCGCAATGACAGCCACGTCACTGTGCGGGTCGTCCATCATCACAGAACCGCCCGGAACACTTCTTTTCAGGGCGTGTATGTCTATGTTTGCGCTTCTGCGGATGTGGTAACGCTTGTTCAGAACAAGTTGGACGTTATCTGTCCTTTGGTTCGCTATGTCGTTAGCCGCTGTCTGTAAGTCCTGAGTTAGTTCTATCAAGGACGTTGGGTAAGTGCGATGCGCCTCAATAACAGTGCCGCCCATAACATAAGGACGCTCTCCTTCTCTTAGATGCGGGTAGGCTTCGCGTAACGGCTTTGGATCAGTTAACAGATGCTGAGTTCCAGCGGTGTAGTAAATCCAGTCCTCCCCATTCTTCCTAACAATATTCTTGTGAACAAATATTGTCTGGTATTCAGAGATACTTTCCTGTCGATCAGTTAAAGGGTCTTGCCTCTTTCCTTGCCGGGTTTGACGAGTTGAATCAAACTCCGTGCGTTTTGAAGACTCAAGAAGTTCACCAAGTTTCAGGCGCTTCCATTTAGGCTCACCAGTTTTCGGGTCAATATTACGCATACGCTCCATAACGTCTTGGAGGTACATCGGTATGATTTCAATCACAAAAGGGGATGTTCCAATAGGATCAAGCCAGTCTGCGGCTGGATCGATTCGGAAATTCTCTGCCGCTATCAACCGAATATACGGACAATCTTTTACAATCCGCTTCTCCTCAACAACATCTTCCAACTCGTTGCCTTCTTCGTCCAGAACTGGGTTACCGGCTTCATCAAGAACGGTCTCCCTAGTTTTTATCTTCTCTTCCTTGTACTCCCAGTATTGGTGGGAGACGACGGTTCCGAAAACAAGGGCTTCTTGATACGCCGCAACTAATGTTTGAAACCAAGGAATAGTTTTTGTCAGTCGATACTGGAGGAGGTGCTTCAGTATCGAAGCAGATGCCCTCTGTTCCTCGTCTGAGTCATTCTGTGGATAAACCGATACAACATCTTCAGTCGCAAAAAAGGCCGCTGTGACTGCGGCCTCGTTGGTTCGTATTGAAGAGCGTGTCTTCGGCCTGAATAGTCGGGATCGATGCTGGTACTGTGATCCGTGGTACTTTGATCCAGAGGGGTGCTTTGATTGAAACAGGGAGATATTCCTATCCCATTGGCGTCGGTAGTTTGCATCAAGATAGGACGTAGACGACTCATACGCATCCCTCGCTAATTTCAGCCAAGGTGACCGTTCTTCATCTAGGTTGATAGGGACATCTTCATTCATCAAATTTGACCTCGCCCATAACGTCGCGATCTAGGCTTTGAAGTTCTTCTAAGTTTGCTGATCCCCGGCTAACCTTGAATCTCTCAAGCAACTCCCCTGCCCAACGCATTACATTCTTGTACTCAGGATCAATCTCATTAACTCGTATCCACATCCCATATTTCATGGAGAGGGCTTCGTTCCATATAGCGAGCATTGAGTAATCATTGCTTGGCCCTACAGCCCATGCGTGTCCGGGGTAATGTTTCTCAAGAGTGTCGGCGACGTTTTTAACAAGACTGACTATTGTTGCCTCTTGCATCATGCTCCCCTTATGGGAGTCGATCATTACTTTCATTACTGGAAAGCGGCCAACACAAATAGGATAATTACGAAACCAGCAATCGCGGCCATTTTTGGATTCTCTTTACACATCTGCTTAATCTTTTCTAGGTTCATTTTTTTGGCCCATAGGGTCTGTGTGGATTCTCGTAAAGTTTTCGTCTTGGGAAGTTGTAGACAAGGATAGGTTGTTCCGGGCCATCCGCTTTCTCACAAAGTTCCTTCCAACTATATTTTCTAGTTTTTACTTTTTTCAATGGAGTGTCCTTGTCTCCTCATGGAGGATGGTTGCCGTCTCTTGTACGAGAGAGAAAATGAGTTCGCTCAGTGCCTGAGTAATGTTTAGTGACTCAAGTTCCTCTGCTTCAGCATCTATAAAATTTGATAGAAAATTAACCGCAAGTTCTTCTGGAGTCTGTGTCATATCAGTAAGATGGGAGCGCTTCTGGCTCTAAGTCGTCTTGGTATACGGTCTGCGGAGGCGAAGCCTCGATGTCGTAGATGCGCGACATGGCATCCAACATATCGACATGAACCGCTGGAAATAAGTTGTACTCGTTGTCAATCATCCTCTGGACAAGGTCATACAACTTGCCGGTCTCGTCCTTTTGCTTTATTGGACGAACGATGAGTGACCCATCTCCTTGCTCAAACGCTTTCCTCTGGTTTGAGGTCAGTGAATCAGATGACGGGGCCAGAAAGAAGCGCCAGTTCTCAAAGTCGGGCTGGAGTCGTTGTACGCGATCCCGTTTAGAACCCGGCCCTTCTCTCGGCCACGCCAATTCTTGAATAGGAAAATAGTTGTTCTCTATTTTCATCATTTCATTAAAATGTTCGATATCGGAATCCTTTCCGTATCTCTCGTATCCAACCTTTACCGTCAGCACTCCAGTCTGTCGCAGCCACTTACGGCGAAACTTGCTTAGAGACTCCCAGCGTTCTTTCAGGTTTAACCTGTGGCAAAGTCCGTCAAGAAGAAACTTGTTGAAAGCGTGGTCGATACCAATAACCGCTATCGCGGTTCTATCTGAAGTACTCTTCTTTGAGTGCGCTGGGTCACAGAGGATGTATATATTTAAAACCCGTGGACGTATCTCGATTCTTCGTATCCACTCAGGGTCGAACACTTGGTCTGATCCTGCAATTGGGTTCTGTAGCATCTGGCAAGCCAGAACATACTGCCCCATTGAGGACTTTTTCTTGTCCCAATCTTCTTGCGAAAGTAGTATTGGACTCCCATCTGGGGTTCCAGATGAGGTGGCGGGGTAGACCCGGGATTCTGTCCCGCGATCTATCAACTCCCGGTAGGTGTCTGCGTAGTGATACCTTGTTCCGATGTACCACTCTCTGTTCGCGCCGCCTGACAGGTTCTGAGATAAATCTAGGGACTCTGTTGTTTTTGCGATCTGTTCTGGCGTGTTGACTGAGTCTCTCGTTACTACGTCGTCGTATATACGGAGATCGTAATGGCGGGATATGGGTTGCCCATCCACTAAACCCCACGCTTCAACCGTGGCCTCTTTCGGGTTTGATTTCCTTTTGACGATAATTCCAGCGTCTTCACCCCACTGTGGGGATTCCTGTCGCGGATTTGCGTATAAGATATCTGGGAACAAGTCCCGCAGAAAATCGTTAACTTCAAACTCTCGCTTTATCTGCTTGAGGAAGCCTTTCGCGATAGGTCTGGTATGGGAGAAAATACCTATCGTTACGTTGGGGTTTCTCAGGATTTCCTGAATCGTTCCCGCGTAAGTAATAATGGTGGACTTGTAATGGCCTCGCGCCCACAGATCAAGATGGCCGTCTGGATTCTTCTCAACCTCTCTACATCTGGCGTACAACCAAGGGTGGACGGCATCTTTTCGATTCAGTAAGACGACCAACAGAAACCAGCGATCTATCTTAACAAGTTCCCGAACTACCTCTTTGTCGAAATTCTTTTCCAGAAGATTTTTATAGAACTTGCCACTTTCTTCTAAGGTTGCATTGGGTAAGTATTCAGAAGCCTTCTTGACAAACTCTTTAAGATTCATCTAAGGCGCGGGTCATCGTTTTAGACTGTGCGCTCTATTAATCTCTCTGGCATAGTCAAATTGGCCGCTTGAGTTAGCCTTATTCATTGAGTTCACATAGTTGGCGTAATAATTATCGTTGTTCCGATCCCCTTTGAGGGACTTACCAGAGTTAGGCCCAGAATGCCCCGCCCCATGCATATATGTCCCCTGATTCTCCCACTCGGCTCTTGAGGCAATCCCAACAGGTGGTGGGGGTGGAGGAGGAGGCGGCGCACTTGCCTGCACTCGTTGATGCACAACGGGCGGTGCTGGCTGTACTACAGCCGCCGCTTGTTCCACTACGGGCGGCGCTGGCCTTGGAGTTGGCTCCGGTTTTGGCGCAGGGGCCGGTGGATTGAACGGCAACGTCTGATCAGCAACTACAGTCTCAGTCGCGGTGACAGGAGTTGGCTCAGGTTGGGCAAACCTATCCCAGTATGACCAATCAACCGTCATCCCAGAGGGAATCTGGTAACTGAAGTTTGCCACTCCCTCAGAGGTCGCTACACCCGGATTCGGGTAAGCCTTCCCAGTCATAGGGTCATACACCGTGGTCTGAACTGGGGAGGGCTGTGCGTTTGCGTATGCAGATGGGCGACTGCCCACCATCTTTACCCCCGGCTCTACCGGGTCACTAGATTCCCCGGCTGTCACAGTCGAGTCAGTAGGTGCAGTCGCCGCTTGGTTAACCTGTTGCTGTTGCAGTTGTGCGAATTTTTTTAGGAAGTCTGCTGAGTACATTATTTATTTCTTCCAAGAGTTGCGGCCAGTCGTTTATGGACTGTCTTATTCCATGTACCTTTACCATTTGCGGCTTCATATGCCTTTCTAGCCTTACCCATCTTGCCATCAGCAGTCACTTTACCCGCAACAGCGTCTAATTTAGCCTGATCTTTGAAATCACCACCGTAGTTCGTTGCTGTCTTGGCCCCTGTTCTGAGTGCCTTACTAAAAATGAGGCCCGCAGCATCAGTTTTTTTATTATCCCGGCCCCAAGTGCCTCCACCCAACAAAATTTGCTCCCTAGCCCGACCCATCATTCCGGCATCGGCATATCTCTGAGCCTCAGCCAATCGTCCGGCCTTGATACCGGCAAACGGGTTTACTGGTGGCTGCTCTTCAGTAGTTGTAGAGTTGTCATCAGCGGCGTTATCAGTGGCGTTATCAGTGGCGTTATCAGTGGCGTTATCTCGTGGTACAGGATTAGAGCCGGGTAGTACAGTCTGATCTGTCACCGTGATTGGTCTTACAGGTTTCGGGGCAGGAGGTGGTGGCTGTCTGAACTGATCCCAATAAGACCAGTCCACCGTCATGCCGGAAGGTATCTGATAACTGAAGTTGTTTACTCCAGCAGATAGAGCGGCCTGTGGGTTAGGGAAGGCTTTACCATTTGTCGTGTCGTAGACGAGGGTCTGTGCTGTCTGCCCAGTCCAAGGGGCGGCGTTCCACCTTCCTTCTCCTGTAGGAGATGTAGGGTTAGCCGCTTTCCATTTCTGGAAGTCTTGTGTGCGAAGGCGTTGCTGGCGGAGTTCCTGCAACTTCCGCATGAACTCTGGACTCATCATACCTGAGCCTTCCTGAGCGTATCCTTTCGGAGCGCCTCAATTTTACTGATGGCTAGTTCAGTTTCGTCTTCCATCTTGCTGCCGGTTTTTAGGTATTGAAGCGTGGCGTTGGTTAACGGGTCTTCCTCTGGGACGAATCGCTTTTTAGGCTTTCCGGCATATCCGATACTTCTTCCCTTTGGGGATACATTAATTTTCATTTGATTGACCTGTTCCTTGACCTCGACATAACTTGTAAATTCCCAGCACGATTATCTGTAGGTCTACGGTTTGCGTGGTGGACATCTTTCTTGTCCCCTTTCCGAACTCTTCCCAATTTAGTCAACGCACGTCTAGCCTTGTTACGCGAACTCCTCTCAGCAATTGCTTTAGGCGAAGAATGGAATTTTTTGTATTCCCGTTTATAGTTTCTGGGCTTCCCGCCTCCGGTTTTGTACTCACTGGGGCGTCTTGCTCTAATCAGTCCTGCCATTAAAAATTGATCCGGTAGTGGGCCATTACTGCCCCGTCATCGCTATAGTTCAAACCTATCGACTGGTTCTTGGTGATCTTCTTCACCGCGCCAATCTGATAGCCGTCTTCCGTTGCTCTCAACTGGAGCGGGAGATCGAATCTTGTAACCGCATAAAGGGTTGCCATCGCGACCCCTGCTACGACCATCTCCGTCTCGTATTTCTTGTACCACCTCACCTTCTTCTGTTCTCTTTGACCGCAGAAATCTACTGCTCTTCCGTTTCCGGTTCCTATGGCCCCGGCTAAACACGCCGCATCTCCCAAAGCCCTAGCCGCCGCTGATCTGCTTTCCTTCGCGTACTCTGACGCGACAACTGGTTTTCCTGTGACAGCAATGGCCTGTTTAACCATTGCAGTAATCTCTGCGGGAGTCTTGTCCCAACCAGTTTGCAGAAAGACGTAATCGGCATTCGCGTAGTACCCCGTGTTACCTTTGTGTCCACCAATACCGGAGGTAAGATGAACACCAACTGGCTTATTGGTGATTGACTTTAAATGGGCGATCAGAGCGTTGACTGTCGCGGCATCCCAATATTCATCACATTCGAGGCAGGTGACATATCCTGTCACTTTGTCATCGAACCTATTGACGATCTCACTGAAATGAGCCTTCTGAGCATCTAGTGATTGAGAGGTAATCTTCGGGCTGTCGTCCGGGGTCAGCCACATAACAGGGCTTAACCCTGCGGCATTTAAGGTATTCAGTTGTACTTCCCAATCTGGTTGGGGGGAGATAATGGAGAGATTAAAATTCGGGCCTCCGTTGTATCCGTCCCCACCGTTACGACTGTAAATGTAGATATGGGTATCGCCATTTGCTTTGGCGGCGGCTCTCATCCTTAGTTTTTCAGCCTGTGGGTGGAGGTAATTGAGGGTCATCCACGAATCATCAACCATCAGGAAACTGGCTCTGGAGCCGAAATCTGCGAATGTGTTGCTAACTACGAGGAGTGCAAATAGCGTTAAAAGAAACGATTTCACCAAAGATGTTCTCTTGCTTGTAATCGGGCGAGTGCAGCGGTGGAGAGTGCTGTACTACACTGTAGTTAAGGGAGTCCAGAATAGTCACAAGAAGCGGGTTGTTCTCTCCTCTGTCCACTTCCATATAGATAACGGGTTTGAATTTATGAATGGTGTGAAGACCGCCCATAAGAACATCCGGCTCCATCCCCTCAACATCTATTTTTATAAAGTCGAGCCTGTCCAGACCGATGTTATCTATGGGGACAACAGCCACTTGCTCACCCTCTTTGTGATCCTTCATAGAAAGTGCGCCGAAGTTGTTCTTTTTCTCCGGGTCTAGGACTGGAACCGCCATTAATTCCTGCTTGGTTCCCACTCCCATATGCTTGCAGTCCACATTCATTCTGGAGTTCAGGGCCATGTTGGCACACAGGGTCTGGAATACGAGCCTCTGTGGCTCAAAGGCGAGGACTTTCCCGCTTTCCCCTACCCGATTCGAGAACCATAGGGTATGTGTACCGATATTGGCCCCTATCTCAAGAACGGAACTCCCCTTCTTGACGTACTTGGAGAACAATTTAGTCTCCTCTCTCTGATAATCCCCATAGTGTCCTATGGATCGACCAACATACTCATCGTTCTCGTTATATAGGACGTAACCGAGTTCGGTCTGCTTTATTACGTTGTATGGCATTCGGTTTGCTTGATTACGTTACAACCCCACACTTTTCGCAAAGACAGTCCTGACACTCTCCCTTGGCTGTGCAAAGGCAGTGTCCTTCAAGGCAATCAGGGCAATTACACCCGTTTATCTCTCTCATAAGTTTTCTTGCGGTATCTATGCTCTTTAGTGGGGAGGATTGGACGGTAATAACGGTTTCTTCAGGGGTGACGTTAACGTCCAGAAATGCCCTGTTCTCTATTAGGTCTCCTAGTTCCCTTTCTTTAGGAACTTTCCCGTATCCCACGACCCGATCCCACTCCCTCTGGGTGAAGTAATAATCTCGTCTTATAAAGGTCACGCGTTTTCTCCTCATAAAGGGCACGCGTTTTACTAACCGAATGAAATCCGTTCGGTTACGCGCTAACCGAATTCGGTTAAGCCTTGGCTAGGATCAGGAGGAGGACAATCAGAATCAAAAATAATTCTGCCACCAAAATTGTGTGATACCAAACCCACCGGGTTTTATATGCGCCCTGCTCAAAGTTTTTACGGAGTTCGTGAAGCACTTTATTCACCGAAAAACGGTACGGTAGTACCCCCCTACCATCGTACCATTTTTACCTCTTTTTACCCCTTTAGAATCAATCACTTAGAGAGGCGTTTTTTAGGTTTGTCCTTCTTAAAAAGCCCGTATGGGGAGCCACCACCTCTAGCCTCTTTCCCCTCTCTTCTCATGGTTTTTCTGAGGTCTAGGACATCCCGGCGGAGAAGTTCATCCTGCATGGCGTACCAGACGGGGGAGCATAAATCTCTGTTGTCTATGGCCGTCATAACAATCTGGGCGCGGGTGAACTCTTCTCTGGCTACCCGGCTCCAGTGTTTATAGATCGGTTTGTAGTCTTCGTCGTCGTCTTGATAGAACATATGTCTAATGGAGAATAAGTGTCCCTGTAGCCCTTTTAGAATCAATGACTTAGGGGGTTACGTTTCAAAATAGTCTGAGACGTGGAGTGTGTTTATATACATCGGAGGGTAAAGCCCCCGCCGCGTGGCTGGCCGGGTGTTTATCATCCTTGAATCGAAAGCCAATATGCGTGACTCGAAAAAGTTCTGGCGGATCACCGATCACCGATCAATCGACCCCTCCCACCTGATCATCGTCCCAGCAGTCCGCTCGTCGTGGACAACTGTCGGCTCCGGCGGCTGGCCGCTGGGGGATGGCTGGGGCTGGAGCCACTAACGCGAACCCTTCCGCGCGGGCCTTTTGGATTCTGAGCCGTGTTGGCTCCGGGGCGGCAGGCGCAGTTCACCGGCAGTAAGGCAGGCGGACGCCCCGGTCACAAACTTATTTTCCCCGGTCTTTTCCCCGGTCTCCGCTCCGATCTGGTCTCATCATCCCCCAGCCGAGCCGCGCCAAGTATCCCCGGCGGCTGGCAACGCCAGCAGGCCGCGTTGGCTTGCGTTCCTCTAGGGAGTTCAAGACTCAGCGCTTTGGGTTTTTTCCCGCCCGGATCATTCGGTCGCGCCCACGGTGGGATCGCCCGCGGGGAGAATCCACCGGGCAACCCCTCCGCCCCTTTAGGGTTGTACTGGCCTCTCTGGCCGCGTCCAGTGGCGAGCCTTACAGGCGCTCTGGTGGCCTGATGCTGGGCCTGTGTCCCCCGGGGCTGATATGGCGATATTGCTTGACTTTTCCAATATCACCAGCAGTGGGCCTCAGATCGCGTAGGACGTGAGCATATTCCCTCAGACCCGACCCAGTAGGGTAGCCTAGGTCATGGTGTTTAAAACCCGTGGCGGGCATTACAGGAGGTGTTTTTCTTCTTTGTTTTCAATGGTTTATATACTGTATAAATAACCACTGGTTCACAGGTCTGGTGCACTTGTCAAGTTTTGCCTGCTTGCAAGTCTTCCCTCTATATATACCTAAATCGGCCTGTATTTATTTTCGTTTATCACTCAATCTGTTGTTGACATACCGCGTCGGACTGATAAAATGAGCGCTCCAACGGAACACAACCCAACCATAAGGAGATGCTTATAGACTATACCCGACCATAGAACCTTCCCCGGGGGCAGAGCCGAGGACAAAAAACTAACGTGTGACGGCGAGAAAACAAAGTTACGAATCAGATGGTGTGTACCAGCACTGGTGATCGAGCGGAGCCAAGCGAAAGACGTAGGCGTCCCCCGTGATCACTACCTTATCTACCCAGCGCTCAAACGCAGGCAGGCTTGCCCATCTGGTGATACGGCGGCTCACTCTCTCCGCCAGCAAAGACCAGCAGTTCGGGCAGTCCCTCCCATGTTCAAGGGGCGACGAGAGTCGGATGTATCGACGAGCGCTCATGCCTGCAAGTGGTGAGCGCTGGTCGATGTATCCACTACAACTACTGAGGCACA
>Ga0302123_10000269_pt1 | contig 42674 bp, 45 predicted proteins | sample CB21_321_MG_FD_203109 | JGI IMG/M metagenome (GOLD analysis project Ga0302123, IMG submission 203109) | Marine microbial communities from Western Arctic Ocean, Canada - CB21_32.1 | ecosystem: Environmental > Aquatic > Marine > Oceanic | place: Canada: Western Arctic Ocean | collected 2017-09-28 | reverse complement strand
AACACAGGAAACACTATTACTTTTGAAGGCTCAGTTGCTGACGGTTATGAAACCATATTAACAGTTGTAAATCCAACAGGCTCAGATAAAACAGTATCTTTACCTAATGCTACAACAACGTTAGTAGGTACAGATACTACAGACACACTTACAAATAAAACTTTAACATCTCCTTCAATAAATGGTGCTTATACATTACCAACATCAGACGGAAGTAATGGACAAGTAATACAAACTGATGGTGCAGGTACATTATCGTTTGCAGAATCAAGTGGCGGCGGTGGAGGAAACAACACAGCAGTAAAACAATTTAATTACTACAAACTTACAACTACATCTGCGGTAATTGACGAGTTTGATTTAGGAGCATTTAGAGGTGCTGTTTATGATGTTACAATGGAAGATCATGATAATTCATTAATTGGTCATGTAAAAGTTTCTGTTGTACACAATGATTCTACTCCTTATATTTCTGTATATGATGTAAATGAAGACAGTACAAACATAGTTAATTTTACTGCGGCAATATCTGGAGATATGTTACAATTATCTGGTTCAACACAAAGCTCTACACATACAAATTTAAGAATTTATAGAATTGCATTAGGTGATCATCATGAAACAGTAGCAAACACAAACTCAAAAATTATAGCATCAAGCACAGCAATCACTACTGCTGGAGTAACATTAGATCAGTTTACAAAAACAGATATACAAGGTGCAAAATATGTTGTGTTATTTAAAGATTCAACGCAAACAGAATATCAAATTTCAGAAGTAAGTTTAACTCATAATGGTACAACTGTATATTTTAACGATTATGCCAAAGTATCTACTAGAAGTGATTATGCTTTTACTTTGTCATCAACAATTTCATCAGCAACATTAACATTAACAGCGGCATCAACTGGTGGTACAACTGCCACAGCAATATTATATAGACAAGATTTAGGATCTAAAACAAAATTAGGTGAAGTTGATAATAACTTATACGGTAAGAAAAGTGATATAGATTCTACTGTTGAAACCATTGATTCGTTTGACGTATTCAAATATAGATCTGCAAGATATTTTATAAATGTAGGAAATTCTGGAAGTACTGAATATCAGAATTCTGAGATTGTTATGACCGTAAATGTGGCAGGTACTGATGCAACAATATCTCAAAGTTCACTTGAAACAGGAAATAATTCTCTTGCAACATTCACAGCAGATGTATCTAGCGGCAAAGCAAGACTACGAGCTTCGTGTTCTACTAATAGTGTAATTTACTTTGCAAGACTAGGAATGGAAGCCAAAAATATTTACAGAGCAAACGCACAAACATCAGATGATTTATATATTACACATAACAATATTAAACTAACAGCAGAAATGCTTGACTTATCCGGTGCAACTGGATCATTAAAACTACCTTCTGGTACAACTGCACAACGTTCAACAGGTGCAGTTGGTATGTTAAGATATAATTCATCATCAAGCACATATGAAAGATATGATAGTAGTGGTTGGACAGCAATTACAACAACTGCTTCAACATCAGATTTAAGTGATACAACAACAGGAAATAAAACTTCTATTGGAACTTCTGTAACAACTATTAATAGTTTTGATGAAACTGACTTTGATTCAGCATTTTATATGGTGGTAGCAAGAGACGAAATTAATGAAGAAACGACCGCAGAGCAAATAAGTTTAGTACACAATAATACAACGGCATTTGTTGCATCAGGTGGTAGTGTGCGATCGGGATCTAATGCTCATTTAACATATACAGCAGACATTAGTGGTAGTACAGTAAGATTAAGAGGTACAGGTACAAGCGATGTAAACTCCATAAAATATTTTAGAATTGCGATGGGTGACAGTACAAGTGCTACGTCATCAGGTAACACTGCAATTATATTAAACACAGATGTTGATAGTGCTGTAGAAAATATAGATACTTGGGCTCATGCTTCTTATAGAGGCGCAAAATATTATATTAGTGCAAACAATTCATCAAAAACTGAATTACAAAATATAGAGTGTTCAGTTGTTCACAACGGAACAACCGCCTTTATTGCAACATACAACGACGTATACACTGGTAATAATCCATTAGTGTCATTGACAGCAGATATTAGTGGAAGTAACGTAAGACTACGTGCATCAGGAAATGAAACAAATACTGCTGTTAAGATGTTTAGAATTTTATTAAGTGATTCTGAAGCGGCTGTTTCTGGTGACAATACAAAAGTTGTTGCATCAGTAACAGTATCATCATCTGAAACAGCAATAGATACTTTCTCAAGTGATTCATATACCGGTTCTCACTATGTTGTAGTTGGTTACAACTCAAGTGAGTCTGGTACGCCAGCATCTATTTCAGAAGTATTTGTAGTACATGACGGAACAACTGCTTACGTAAGTTCAGGACCAATTGTATCATCAAAAGGTACAGACCAATTAACATTTACAGCGGCATTATCAGGTACAACAGTAACATTAAACGCATTGAGTACAAGTGGAGGCTCAACTACTGTTAATGCTTTTAGAACACATATAAAAAGAGAAGCGGCAGGTGCCTCAACATCAATACAAGTTTTAACAAGTAATGATCAAGCAATCACAGGTACAAAAACATTAGCTGATAATGTTAAATTAAAGTTTGGTACTGGTGGTGATTTAGAAATTTATCATGATGGTAGCAACAGTTATATTGATGATGCAGGTACTGGTTCACTAGTTTATAGATCAGGCACACAAACATTTCAAAATGCCGCTGGCTCAAAAACAATGGCTGTTTTTAATGCGGCAACTTCTGTTGATTTAAATTATAACAGTACAACAAGATTACAAACATCATCTACTGGTGTTACATTAAGTGGTGCTATGGCCATGGGAGTTGTATCTGATCCGTCAACCGTAGCCAACTATGCTCACGTTTATGCTAAAGATGATTCAGCAAGTGCTGAAGTATATGTAAGAGATGAAGCAGGAAACGTTACAAAACTTTCACCGCACAATAAACAAGGTGAATGGGAATATTTTTCAAGAAATACTATAACAGGTAAAACTGTTAGAGTTAATATGGAAGAAATGATTAAAGATATTGAAAAACTAACAGGTAAAAAATATATTAAGGAGGAATAATGCCAAAAAGATATAGTTTAATGAAAGTAGAAGATGACGATACTGAAGGTAAAACAGTAACGGATACAGATGCTGACTTTCACAAAAAACAAATATTTCATAAAGTACAAATTAAAAATCAGTCTACTAGTGAAAGTGCATTATTACTTTCTACATTAGACGATGGATCAGCAAGTGGTCCTTTACTTACATTAGAGAGATTTTCTGACAGTCCAGCAAAAAGTGATATATTAGGAAAAATACAATTTAAAGGCAAAAACACAGACGGCGATATGATCCGTTATGCAAGTATTAATACTAAAATTAGAGATGCAGGAGCAACAGACGATTCCGCATTAGAATTTACTGTAAGAGTTGGCGGGTCTCACAAATCAATGTTGATAGTACAAAACGATGGCGTAATTGTTCACGTAGATAAGCCTTTAATGTTACAGGCTTCTGGTTATAAAAAAACTAGATTGTTTGGTACCAATGCAACTGCAAGAAGAGATATATATTTTCCTGATCAAGCTGGTACTGTAATGGTTAACGAATCAGGCAAAATAATGGCAACTGATTTGCCTACAAGCGATCCAAGTAATGCTGGACAACTTTGGAATGATTCTGGTACAGTAAAAATTAGTGCAGGATAATGAAATTTATTATAATATTTGTGTTACTCAGCCTAACTGTTTTATTAGTTGAATGCTCAGGTTATAAATTTAATTTTACGTGTAATGACTTTAGTAGTGAATTAACTCTAAAAGAAAATGCTAAAAATTTAAAAGAATGTGAGGAAAATCAATTTCAATGGAAAAGAACTTTTTAATAGATAGCATTTCCATAAAAAGATAAAACAATCATAGCAATTATAAAAAGTGCCATTAAAAAAATAACTATTTTTCTTATCATTTAAACAATTAAGTCTAGAATAGTTTGTAATTTACCTTTAATTGCTTTATTATTGAGAGTATTTCGTAAACCTGCGTGTAAATTTTTTGGCCAACATTCAAAATTACACCAACAATATGCTGAATGCTCTTTGTTTAATTTTGCTACAAATTCATTTTCAATTGCAATAAGATATGTATTAAAGAAAAATTTTTGATCGTTTGACGTAAACAATTCTAATGGAATTACTTTTTTAAAAGTAGGAGTTGTTCCTACTTCTTCATTAATTTCTCTCTTTAAACCTTCAAATGCAGACTCCGTATAACGTGCCCTACCGCCAACTAACCCCCACATACCTTTAGTTTTAAAATCGGTTCTTTGTAATAAAAGAAAACGTTTAGTAGAAGTGCTATAAAATAACGCACCAGAACAAATAATATTCTTTTCCATTCTTTATTATAACAATTTAACTTAAATTAATCAAGGAGTAGTTGCATCTGAACTTGCATCATATCCAGTATTTCCGCCGCCATCTAGTACAATACTCCATTTACCAGCGTAATAAATTCCTTCATATGATTTAACCCAGTCTGTTCCATTAAAACGATACTGAATTCCTGTGTATGAATTAGTAATATAATGTTGCGTTGAATCTGGATTTGATGCATCAAAAACTTTTAACCATTTGCTTTGACCTGAGCTATATTCAATAATATCTCCTACACTTGCAATCAACGTTCCCCAAGTTGCACTTTGCACTGATGCTGTAGAATCTCCAACGTCATTTATAATCAAATATCTATCAGCATTTACAGGTGTGCCTGGATCATATGTTGCAGGATTAATTATTTTTTTAACTGATGTTAACGTATTTGTTGGCACCGTGTCAGAATCAATGTTAAACAATAATATTGTGTCGTCTAATGTAGAAGTTGCAATAGTACCAATTATTTCATTTCCTGTTGGCAGTGTTAATCTTATTTGAGATGTACCATTTGTAACTTTGCCATATTGATTTAAAAGAACTTTCCAATTAACTGCAGGTCCAAATGTTTCAAAAGGATCAAAATTTGATGGCTCATTAGCACCTGTTTGGTACCCATCGCCTCCACTTGTTACAGATGTACCGGTTGATCCTAATAATCTTAATTGGTTTCCGGTCACTAATAATCCATAATTGTTTGGTGTTATATAACTTCTTGAAAGTAGAGATCCATCTATTAACTCTTTTGCAATTCCTCCGTCATCATCATATATGCTCATTATAATTTTTTGTATTACACCTAATTTTGATACTTTAACAGGAGGTGATAACCATATTGGCATAGAAAATTGTAATGTTGCAACATCAATTTCTGAATCTGCACCAATTGGAATAGTTCTAGAACTAAATGTTGTTCCTGTTAATTCAACATAACTTAAACTTGTCCAGTCAATATAGTTGTCTGTTTTTTGTATTTCAAAGTCTGGATTAAACAAATATAAAATTTGTTCCATTATTTGTAATTTTTGATCTGTATTAGTTGTCCAAATATCTGCTGATACTTCTAATCTAAAAGGAGACGGCATAACTTTTTCTACAGTATATCCTGCACCTAACTTATCACTATAAGTTCCGTCTGGCAAAAGATCTCTTTCTTTTAAATGTTGTTTTTCAACATGATAAGGATTTTGCATTCTATCTCTATCATAAGTTAATTCTCTTACATAAGCGGCAATTCTTGGTGCGTACTGTAATGCATTTTCACTGTTATTTCTTATAATGTTTGCAACTTGTCTTGTAGGATCTCCATACACAACCGGAACTGCTCTTAAAGTTACTTGGTCGTTTTTGCCTTTTCCTGTCTCCACACTAAAATTACTCAAAATTCTTATAAATTGAGTTAAAAATTTTCTAATTTGTCCGTCGTAAAAGTGTAACATTTTTAATTGTCAGCCTTTGGTTTTAATGCGTTTGTTAATGATTGCCTTTGTTGTACCGTTAAACCATTAATAGTTGTTGTACTTGATTCGTTAACAAATTTTGTTTTCCAATTTGCTCTTGTATCATCGTTTGTTGTAGTTAACCTAACTGAATCCTCAATCTTAACCCATCTGGTTCCATCAAAACGGAATAATCTATTAGGTAAAAAGTCTGTTCTTAAGAAATAATCGCCATCAGCGTAATTACTTGGGAACGCTGTTCCGAATCCAGCCGGATGACCATTTGGTGCAACACCATCACCTCCCACATAAAAACCATAATGTGAACCTGCTGGTGTATCTATTACTGCATTTATTGGTTTATCCGAAATTCTTTCAGTTGTGTTTACATTGTCAGTTCTAATATTTCCTCTTTCATCAATTGGTGCAACATAATATTGCTTGTAATTAAATCCAGCTTTAGGAGAATCTGCTTCTGCCTGTGCAACTATTTGATCACTAATTTCTTTTTCTTTATTGTAGGTACTCATATAACTTGCAAGAGAACCTGTTGTTGTTGCGTCACCTATAATATCTCTAAATTCTTGTGCGTCAACTAGTGTTTTTAATTTTAATCTTAATAAGTGTGGCCACCAGGTTTGTGAAAATCCTTCTGCCGCTCTATTAACATCTTCTATTACATAATATCTTTTAAGTGCAATTGGTATAGTTTCATCTAATGAAAAATCTTCTTTCATATGCGGAAATTCAACAACATCTCCCGACATAGGTTTTCTACCTAATCTTTCAACAATATCATTCATATGTACAGTTAAAAATATAGTATCATTTTGTAAAAACATACCAAATTGTGATAGATTAAAATCTATATCTTGTACATTGTATATTCCTCGTACAGTATAAACATCTGATGAGTATTTTCTATCTCTATTTTCTAAAAATAATAAATCTTGGATCGTTGTTTCATTAATATTACTTTGAGCTCGTTGTGGCTGAGTGGGTGATGCTGATCCATCTTTGGTCTCATCACCTTGATCATATGGTCCTATATATTTGTGAAAGTGTAGGTCTGTTCCACCCACCGTAAACATCTCTTTGATGTTACGATCAAAAAACTTATAGTCGTTGCCTTTTTCAGGCTTAAAAATTGATAATCTTGGCATTCCATACATATTTATTGATAACACACAAGCCATAAATATGTGTATGTCAGAACTACAAACAGGTCAACAAGAAGTATTTGAATACGTTAAAGCTAATTTAGGTGAGGGCATGATTGACGTAGAATTAGACCCAAAACACTATCAAATAGCACTTGAAAGAGCCATTAACAGATATAGACAAAGATCGTCTAATGCTGTTGAAGAATCTTATGCTTTTTTAGAAATGAAAAAGAACCAAAATACTTACATTTTACCTGATGAAATAATTAACGTTAGAAAATTATTTCGTAGAACAGTGGGCTCTCGTACAGAAGGTGGAGAAGGTGGAACACTTTTCGAACCTTTTAACCTGGCATATACTAACACATACTTGTTAAGAGCAGGAGCAACAGGCGGACTTGCAACATACTTTGCTTTTGCATCTTATCAGGAATTAATTGGAAAAATGTTTGGAAGTTTTATACAATTTCATTTTGATGTTGCAACTAAAAAACTTACAATTACACAAAGACCTAGAGCAGATAACGAAGGTATTCTAATGCATACTGATAATTTTAGACCTGATATTACACTGTTTAAAGATATCTATTCTAAACCATGGATTAGAGATTACACATTAGCAGTATGTAAAGTTATGCTAGGTGAAGCAAGAGGTAAATTTAATACTATTGCTGGTCCACAAGGTGGTACAACACTTAATGGTGCTGAACTAAAACAAGCTGGTATGGCTGAGATGGAAAGACTTGACTTAGAAGTTAATAATTTCGCAGAAGGTGGAACACCACACAGTTTTGTTATTGGTTAATTCATTACTAAATCTTTTTAAATACGAGTATCATGTCAGATTCTCGATATAAATCATATTCCGATTGTACACTTGACGAACTAGAAATTATAATTGATGATCTAGAAAATATGTCTATTAGTGCATTAAGATCTAAGAATCTAGAAATACGTAGAAGCATACTTGGTGCGGTAAAAGAAGCCAAATTAGAGATTGAAAAACGTCTTAAAAAGTAGTATAATCAATTAATGTTAATAGGATTAGTAGGACTAATGGGTTCTGGCAAAGATACCGTTGCGGAAAGATTGGTAGAACAACACGGTTTTAAAAAAGATTCATTTGCAAAAAGTTTAAAAGATGCAGTAAGTTCCATGTTTAATTGGAACAGAGAAATGCTAGAAGGTGCAACAAACGAAAGTAGAGCATGGAGAGAACAACCTGATGCTTATTGGAGTGAACGGTTTGGTAAACCTGTAACACCTAGATGGATATTGCAATATTTTGGCACAGAAGTAATGCGTGGACAAATGTACGATGCAATATGGTTAGATAGTTGCTTAGGCAGATATAAAGGTGAACCTACTGTTATTTCGGATACTAGATTTATTAATGAAATTAAAACAATTAAAGCACATAGTGGCAAAGTTATATGTGTAAAAAGAGGCGAATTACCCACACAAAAAGAAATGCAAGATCGTGGAGCACATCAATCTGAATGGGATTGGCTAGATAGTGACTTTGATTACATTATAGATAACAACGGAACACTGGAAGAATTATTTGCAAAAGTAGATAAACTTACCCATCAGCTTCTAGATCTCCCATCTTCCATCGCAACTTCTTAACACTTGCTAATCGTTGACAATTAGCACATATAGTTTTTAAATTATGTGTAGCAACATTGTTCTTATTTCCATCTACAAAATACACATCCATTTGCATAAGTTCTTGGGGTTTAAACGCACATAATTCACACTTATTTTTTTTCTTATATCCAGAACGTTGTAATGGTGTTATACCACCTATACGAAGTTTCTTCTTTTTCCGTATACAAGTATCGCATAAGCTACGCCAATAAATTTTTTTACCTCGTCTATAACCCATGGCTCTAACTTTAATTTTGCACTGTTTACATAACGGCCTGGTACCTATAAACGGTTTCATGTGGTGCCTATATTCATTGTAACTGTATTTACGTAACCTATATAGGTACCTAAATAATCAAAATAAAGTCGTAGTTTACGTATATTGTAATAAATACTTCAAGTAACATAGACTTGCAAGGAGAATATTTAAATGGCATTAACATCACCAGGAGTAGAGGTAAGTGTAATAAACGAAAGTTTTTATGTACCATCAGATGCGGGTACTACACCTCTTTTTATAGTAGCATCGGGACAAGATAAAGCACCAGGCTCAGGCACTGGTACAGCAGTAGGAACAACAACTGCTAACGCAAATACAGTATATTTGCTATCTTCACAAAGAGAATTAACAGAAACTTTTGGAGATCCAAAATTTTATACAGACGCTTCAGGAAATTCATTACACGGTTATGAATTAAATGAACATGGTCTACAAGCGGCATATTCTTTCTTAGGAATAGCCAACAGAGCATACGTTTTAAGAACAAATGTTGACTTAACAGAATTAGTAGGTAGTGCATCGTCTCCGACAGCTAAACCTACAGACGGAACATACTGGTTTGACCTTGCATCAAGCAGTTTTGGTATTCAAGAGTGGTCACAAACTAATCAACTATTCACAGCAAAAACACCAACTTTAATTACAACAGTATCTAGTCTAGTTGGCAACAGTTCTACCGGAGCACCTAAAACATCAATTGGTGCAAAAGGTGATTATGCTGTAAACACAACACACGTATCAAATAAAATGTATTACAAAAACGATAGTAATGCTTGGGTACACGTAGGGTCATTAGCATGGCACAACTCACATCCAGTAAAATCAGTTGCATCAGGTACAACTGTAACTAATGGTAACACTATTCAAATTAATGGTATTTTAGTAACAACTGGTGGTACAGCATTATCAGATGTTGCAACAGCTATCAACACTGCAAACGCAGGTGGAGTTACAGCGTCAGTTAACGCAATAACAGGTAACTTAGAAATATTCCACAATGGTGGAGCATTTGGCGATTCAACTGCTGGCTTTAACACAATTAGATTTGAAGCAGGTGCTTCAGGTACACTGTTAGCAGATTTAGGTATTACAGCAGGAACTTACAAAGGTCCTAGATTCCAACAATCAGCACATACTAGCAGACCAACATGGAAAACAGCAGATCAAAATAGACCTAATGGTTCTATTTGGGCTAAAACAACTTCAGCAAATTCAGGTGCAAATGTTGTTGCTAAACTTTATAGTTCGGCAACTGCGGCATGGACAAGTGTAAATGCAAATTTATATGCATCACACAATTCAGCGATTTACAATGTTGATCCAACAACAGGCGGAACAGGTATAGCAGTTGGAACACTTTATAGTCAATATAATATAACTGAGCAATCAATGGACGGACAAGCAGATTCAACTCCTAATGTTGGTGATGTACAGTTATTTAGATATGAAGGCGGACAAACAGTTGTACAATCTAAAACAACTAGTCTAAGTACAACAGCAGGCGAAACATTTACAGTTAGAGAATCATTAAAAAATCAAGAAGCATTAGATACAGCAAAAACAGTTACTATGGTTTCTGGAGATGGTTCAACACTAGGTGACGCAGACGACTTTATAACAGCATTTACATTAGCAGGATTTACAAACTTAACAGCAGAAATTGTTACTTCAGGCGAGTATACAGGTGCAATTAAAATTACACACAAATTAGGTGGTGATTTTAGAATGAATAACACCAACGGTACACCACTTGATGATGCTGGTTTAGGTGTAGGTTCAGCACACGCATACGGAACTTATACTGCAAACAGTACAACTTTAATTGACAACTTATATGTTACTCCAACAGGTGATTCAGAAGATTCAACTGTAGGTAATGAAGTAATGGCAACTGGTTGGAAAAGATTATCTTATACTGCGGCATCAAGTTCACCAAGTAATGAACCAACAGATGGTACATTATGGTACGATACAACAATTGATTCAGCTGATATTATGGCACACAACGGAACAACTTGGATAGGTTATCAAACAGCATACGCAAATACAGATCCAAATGGTGCACAATTTAGTGCAACAGCGCCAACTACACAATCAGATGGTACTGCACTTATAACAAACGACTTATGGATTGATACTTCAGACTTAGAAAACTATCCAAAAGTGTACAAGTACAACACTTCAGCAACATTAAGTTCTACTAACACTTCAAATTCAGTAGCAGTTACAACAACTGGTGCGGCATGGGTAGCAGTAGACAAAGCAGATCAAACAACAGAAGACGGTATTGTGTTTGCAGATGCTAGATGGAATACATCAGCAGAAAAAAATGCAAATAACAGTACACAGGCTGGAACAGCAAGTTCAATTAAAGACTTGTTAACAGACGGCTTCTTAGATCCAGATGCACCAAATCCAACTTTATATCCACAAGGTATAATGCTTTGGAATACTAGACGTTCTGGGTACAATGTTAAAGAATACAAAAACAGTTACATAACAACTACAAAATATCCAAGTTCAGGATCAAGTGGATTAGGTAACATTAGATTCAGCAACGAAGCTGTAGGTGGTTACTACCCAGACAGATGGGTTACTAAATCAGGTAACAAAGCTGATGGTTCTGGCTGTTTTGGAAGAAAAGCACAAAGAAAAGTTGTTGTAGCACAATTAAAATCAGAACTAGATACCAACCAAGCAATTAGAGAAGACCAAAGAGGATTTAACGTAATAGCTTGTCCTGGTTATCCAGAGTTAATGCAAAATATGATTAACTTAAACACTGATAGAAACAACACAGCATTTATAGTTGGTGATACACCTTTAAGATTAGAAGGTACAGCAACAGCAATTACAAATTGGGCAAATAACAGTGCATCAGCTACTGATAACGGTGACGATGGACTAGTAAGCTCAAGTGATTACTTGGGTGTATTTTACCCATCAGGTTACAGCACAGACAACACAGGCAAAAAGATTGTTGTTCCGGCATCACATATGATGATTAGAACTTTAGCGAACAACGATAATGTTGCATTTCCTTGGTTTGCACCAGCAGGTACAAGAAGAGGTATTGTTGACAATGCAACAGCAGTTGGTTATATTAAAGCAACTACTGGTGAATTCCAAACAATTTCTGTAACAGAAACAATAAGAGACGCTATGCACACAGTAAAAGTTAATCCAATTACTTTCTTCTCAGGAGCAGGTATTGTTAACTTTGGTAACTTAACGAAAACAACGTCAAGTTCAGCATTAGATAGAATTAACGTTTCGAGATTAGCAGTTTACTTAAGAAGTCAATTAGATGCTATTGCTAAACCGTTTATATTCGAACCAAATGATGAATTAACTAGAAACGAAATTAAAGGTGCAATAGAATCATTCTTGTTAGAATTAGTTGGACAAAGAGCATTGTACGACTTCTTAGTAGTTTGTGATGATACAAACAACACAGCAACTAGAATTGACAGAAACGAATTGTATGTTGATATAGCAATTGAACCAGTTAAATCGGTTGAATTTATTTACATACCTTTAAGAATTAAAAACACAGGAGAAATTGCAAAATTAGGGAACTAATTTTTAGATAAATAGGAGAAACAATATGGCAATATCAACATTATCAAAATTTACAGTACCTTTAGCAAACGATCAAAGTTCAGCATCACAAGGCTTATTGATGCCAAAACTACAATATCGTTTTAGAGCAATCCTAGAAAATTTTGGAGTAACTACACCAAGATCAGAATTAACAAAACAAGTTATAGATATTACAAGACCTAACTTAACTTTTGATACAGTAACATTAGACGTTTACAACTCAAAAGTATTTGTAGCAGGTAAACATACTTGGGATCCAATTACAATCACATTAAGAGATGATGTTAACAACTCGGTTACTAAACTAGTTGGTGAACAAATTCAAAAACAATTTGATTTCTTTGAACAATCAAGTGCGGCATCAGGTATTGATTACAAATTTACAACTAGAATTGAAATGTTAGACGGTGGTAACGGAGCAAGTAAACCAAATGTATTAGAAACATTTGAGTTATACGGTGCTTATGTTGAAAACGTTAACTACAATACTTTAGCATATGCAACATCAGATCCAGCAACAATTACAATGTCAATAAGATATGACAACTGTATACAAACACCAACTGGTACAGGACTTGGTACAGCAGTATCAAGAACTATTGGTACACTTTCAACTGGTGGCGGACAATAAAATTTAAACCTGCAATTATAATAGAAAAAGCGTCTTTATAGGCGCTTTTTTTGTGGCTATAAATAACAGTATGCCAAGTATAAACAATTTTCTTAAAGGGTTTCAAGACGGTCTTCCGGGAATGAAAGACTACCGTCATGCGTCAAGACTTTACACTGACGATAATATGAGGCTATTGCCAAAACAGAAGTTTCTGTTTCATGTAGTATTAACATTAAATGATGTTGTTACACAATCTAAATTTACTCCTAATAACTTAATAGAATTGAATATGCTTGTTAAGGCTTGCGAACTTCCTCGTTATAATATGAACATTGAGGAAAAAACTCAATATAATAAAAAAATGTATACAGCAACACGTATTGCTTACGACCCAGTTAACATTACATTTCATGATGATCATGCTGACACTGTTAATGCTTTTTGGAAAAAATATTACGAATACAATGTTGCAGATTCGGTTCATCTTAATGAAGACCTAGCAGAAAATTATGCTAAAGATGATTATTATACAACAGACAGAAAAACTACAAAGTGGGGATTAGACACTCCTAAACAAAGTAAACTTCCGTTTATAAAAAATATCGAAATTTTTGTATTACATAAAAAAAGATTTACATCTTTTAGATTAGTTAATCCTGTTATTGGTTCTTTTAATCATGACAATTTAGATGCGGCAGACGGTACAGGAATTATGCAAAACACAATGCAAATTTTATATGAAACTGTAAGATACAGAACAGGTCTAGTTGATAAAACAAATATTAGAGGGTGGGCTACATTACATTATGATAACGAACCTTCTCCTTTAAGTGTACTAGGTAAAGGTACAACTTCTATTTTTGGTCCAGGCGGTATTGTTGATGGTGTTGGCTCTGTAATAGATATGGCTAAAAGCGGAAATATTTTAGGTGCAATTATTGGTGCATCAAACACATATAACAATGCTAAAAAAATGAAAAAAGCGGGTGTTAAAGAAGAATTAAAAGGAATTGTTAAAGAAGGAGTTTTAGAAGTCGGCAAACAAGCAGGTACTATTACAAATCCAGTAGGATCATTTGCAATTGGCGCCGTGGCGGCAACAGCACTAACTCTTGCAACGTCAAAAGGTTTAGTGGATAATCAAAATAAACAAAATACAACAGTAATATCAAATCCAGTTTTAGATAGTAACACTTATCTTACAGCAGACGAATCATACAACATTGTTATTACTAACGCAACTATAAGAAATTCTATTGCGGCAGGAATATATTATAAAGATGTAGGCTCTAGAAAAGGATTAACAATAGCAGAATCAGATGTTGAATATACAGGATCTACTGCTACAACAAAATCAGTATATAAAGCTAAAGCAAATACAAATATTCGTAAATTAGTAACTGAAGGATATATAAAAATTAATAGAACATCACACAACGTATCTATTATAACTGAAAAGGCAGGATTATAATGTCAGAATTTTATACAAACTTACCACCAAAACAAAAAGACGAACTAGACAAAACAATACAAAAATTAACAACAACAAATTACGAAGAAGAGTTTCAATTTAACGTAGGTGAGTATGATGCGGCAATTGGACATTTTGTTAAAAGAGGTTTTTCTAGAACTGCGGCAGAAACAACTGCTTATGTTATTTTACAACAAGCAAAAATAGACTCTGTTAGCCCACAAGAAATATTAGATCAATTAACAAACGCAGATGAGGCCCAACTGTCTGAATTAATAACAATTATATTAAATGCTAATAGATACAAGTCTAGTAGATTGGGAGTAAGACAAACTCGTTCAACGAAAGATACTGTGTCTAGAAACATTCTAGACTAATGAATCCAAGATTACCAAGATTTGCTAAAGGAAAATTTGCTCTAAAAAACCCAGAGAAGTATGTTGGTTTAAAAACGCCAACATATAGAAGCAGTTGGGAACAAGCATTTATGAGATTATGCGACGAACATCCTAACGTATACAAGTGGGCAAGTGAATCAATTAAAATACCTTATAGACATCCTCTTACAGGCAAATATACAATATACGTACCAGATTTTTTCATTGTTTATAACGACAAAGAAGGGCGTAAACACGCCGAAATGGTTGAGGTTAAGCCATTATCCCAGACAACAATGGAGGCGGCTGGTAAAAGTATGGGAAAGAAAAAACAAGTTGTGATAAACATGGCCAAATGGGAGGCCGCAAATGCTTATGCCAAACAAAATAAAATGAGATTTAGGGTAGTATCAGAAGACCAGTTATTTCATAATGGGAAACGTAAATAATCAAAATGACTAAAAAGTTAGAAGACATATTAAATTTACCAAACGTTAAAGATGCATTCGCAAAAGTTGATGCAAAAGAAAAAGAAAACGCTTTAAAAACTAATGGTACAGCTCTTCCAAAAAATGTTGACCCGCAAACACAGAAGAACCTGCAAAAAACTTATGCAGAATTTGACAAGATAGCGGCCGCTCTACCACAAGTAAAAGGACTAGGCGATCTAGGAGATCTAGAGTTAGATAAACTGGCTGTTGAAGCTGAAGAAAGTTATAAAAATTTAATGGACTTAGGAATGAACGTTGACTCACGTTATTCAGGACGTATTTTTGAGGTTGCAAGTTCTATGTTACGTAATGCCATAGATGCAAAAAGCTCTAAGATAGACAAGAAACTTAAAATGGTGGAATTACAACTTAAGAAGCTGAAACTGGACAAAGACGGAAAAGACGGTGGTCCGATTGAAGAAAGCGATGGGTTTGTTATATCTGATCGTAATGAATTAATGAAGAAATTACTTAAAACATCTGACACCAAGGAAGTGGATAAAGACTAAATAGTACTAATATGAGCACGTTTGCAAAATATCTAACAGAATCGACTAAAACTTACGAGTATAAAGTCAAAATAGCAGGTGATACTAAAGAGAATTTCGCTTCTCGTTTAGAGACGGCCTGTCAAAAATTTGAAATACAAAAATTATCTGCAGGAAAGAAAACTCCGATACAATCGCTACCTTTGGACTTTCCAGCATTATCAAACGAGTCTGTAACAATTTACGATCTTTCTACTTCTTATCCAGTATCAGTTAGAGAACTAAAAGAATATATTGCAGATTATATGAGAATTTCACCAGCACACGTAGTTGTGAGAAAACCAGGTGAACCAACAGAAGAATATCAAGATCAAATGGCAGTTGCAGGTAAATCTGAATACGTAAACAAATTACAAGATATTGAATATAAAGATGCGCCTAAAGTAAATGCAGAAGATTTTCATTCTACACAAGCAAACATGAGTTTGTTAAAAGAATTATTAAAAGATAAAAAACCACAAGAAGGTGTAAAACAAGAATTAAAAGATATTAAAGGTGCAACAACTAAAGATGATGCCCCAGCAAATTCACCTTTAACAAAAGCAACTAATCCACACCCAGACCCAAAGAGGAAATAATATTATGGAAATGATTGACGTATTAAAAGAATTATCGGGAATATCAACTAAAAGTCCGGAAGTTGCAAAAGCAATAGAACAAGTTCAAAAAACAAACCCAGCTGAAGTTAAAGAAGAAAATAGTTTAGTTGCAGGTAAAGAAGTTGAAGCGGCAGTTGATAACAAAGATTTAACAGTTAAAGAATACGCACCAGATAACAAAATGAATTTTGTTGATTGGTTAAAATCAAAAGGCAAAGATATTTATAAAGTTAAAGGCGACGAATATAGCGAATTAGCAAAGGCATTCCGAGCATACAAAAACGGCGAAACTAACGAAGGCGGTATGTCAGATATGCATATTGGTGCACAAGAAGTTGTAGGCGAATTTGTTGACGAAGACGGAAATTTAACAATGCCAAAAGCACAAGTTTTACAAGCACTAGCAAAAGAAAAAGCAACAGCACCTTTTCCAAAATCATACGAAATTGAAACTGCAATGGGTATGGTTAACAGCGATTTTGACGACGGTGGTTCTAGAAGACACGGAATTGACGAGCCAGAAGGAATAGACGATTTTGGAGGTCAAGAAAGCATGGAAGGAACAAGAGCACCTGGATCACCAGATCATGAATGTGGACAAGAGTGTGCAATACACAGTTGCGATTGTGAAATTGGACATAGCCAAAAAGAAAATGATGCTCCGGTTGTTACAAAAACTGTGCTAAATACAGAAGCAATGAAAACAGAAGGCAAAAAACCAATTAAAGAAGCAATAACAATGACTGCTGATTCTCCTGAAGAAGCGGGTATGTTAATGCAAATAATGAAACTTGCAGGTGTACACCAAGTAACACCAGACGAAATTGGTGCCGACGAACCAGAAGCTTCAACAGATATTCCAACTAATGACGCTGATACTGACGTAGAGCAAGGCGAGGAAGGAAATGAATGTCCAGTATGTGGAGATGATGCAGTTGGTTCAGAAGATATGGGCAAAATGAGAGATATGATTTCTCAACACGACACAACAGAAAACGAAACCGAAACTTGGGACAATGCACCAGATGAAAAAGTACAAGATGTAGACACATTAGTTAATGTTCATTCAGGTGGTTTAAACAAACAAAAACAACAAGTAAGAAAAGAATATCCAGGTGATAATCCATTAGCAGTAGAAGATACAGTTACTGAACAGGATTTAGCTGACAGTTTTAGAGCACAATACGAAGGCTTTAAAAAATCATATCAAGAAGCGGCAAAAGTTACTGAAAAAAAAGCAAAACCAGACTTCTTAGATATGGATAAAGATGGCAATAAAAAAGAACCAATGAAAAAAGCTATTGCCGATAAAAAATAAAAATAATCAAAAAATATGAGTGTAAACGGAAAAGTAAAATGGTTTAATCCCAACAAAGGGTTTGGATTTATAGCCAGAGAAGATAAAGAAAAAGATGTATTCGTTCACGTTTCAGCTGTTAAGGCCGCAGGTCTTGATAGTTTAAATGAAGGTGAATCAATAACATTTGACGTAGATATAGCGGCAAAAGGACCTTGTGCTGTTAATTTACAAAAGCCTGACTTAAACAGTTAGTTTTCTTAACATAAAAATAACCTTAAATACTATACTATGGCTTATGTCTCATTAGATAGTGAACAGATAAAACGTGCCCATAAAAAGCACAAATACACTAAAGAACAGGTGTTACAACTTGAACAGTGTATGAACAAGGACACTGGTCCTTTGTTCTTTATGGAAACGTTTATGAAAATTCAACATCCTGTAAAAGGTGAGATGCCGTTCAAGCCATATGAGTTCCAAAAAAGATTAATTGACGCATATAATAAAAATAGATTTAGTATTGCTATGCTACCAAGACAAACAGGTAAAACTACTTGTGCATCGGGATACCTTATTTGGTATGCTATGTTTAGACCAGATTCACAAATACTAATTGCCGCACACAAATACGCAGGAGCATCAGACATTATGTCTAGGGTGCGTTATGCTTATGAAATGTTACCTAGTTGGATTAAAGCAGGTGTTGTGCAATATAATAGAAATTCGATTGAGTTTGATAACGGTTCTAAAATATCAGCAACTACTACAACAGAAAACACAGGACGGGGTATGTCCTTAACAATGATTTATTGTGATGAGTTTGCATTCGTGCAACCACCCGATAAAGCAAAAGAATTTTGGACTTCACTATCTCCAACACTATCAACTGGAGGTAAATGTTTAATTACTTCAACTCCAAACAGTGATGAAGACCAATTTGCATTAATTTGGAAAGAGGCAAACAAAAGATTCGACGAATATGGCAACGATAAAATAGTAGGAACTAATGGTTTCTATGCCATGAAAGCACACTGGTCAGAACACCCCGACCGAGATGAGGTATGGGCGGAAACAGAAAGATCTAGAATTGGTATTGAAAGATTTAAAAGGGAACACGAATGTGAATTTTTAATCTTTGATGAAACATTAATTAACTCTACTAAACTAGCAGAATTAGAAGGTACTCTTCCTTTAGAAAACACAGGACAAGTACGTTGGTATAAAAGACCAACGCCTGGTATGACTTACATGGTTTCATTAGATCCTAGTATGGGAACAGGTGGTGACTATGCGGCTATACAAGTATTTGAATTACCCACAATGGACCAAGTAGCAGAATGGCATCATAACGAAACACCGATGAATCAACAAGTTAGAATACTACAAGGGATTACACAACATATTTGCGAAATAATTATGGAAAAAGATTCTAGTGCATCACCTCAAATATTTTATAGTATGGAAAATAATGCAATAGGTGAAGCGGCACTTTTAAGAGTTATGGATATTGGCGAAGAAAATATTCAAGGTATGTTTTTATCAGAACCTATCAGAAAAGGACATAGAAGAAAATTTAGAAGAGGCTTTAATACAACTGCAAAACACAAAATTGATGCTTGTACTAAATTTAAAGAATTAGTCGAAAACGATAAAATGAAACTTTGTTCAAAATTATTAATATCTGAATTAAAAGATTTTGTCGCAACTGGCATGAGTTTTAAAGCAAAACCCGGGCAACATGACGACCTTGTTAGTTCATGTTTATTAATGACACGTATGATGAAAGTATTGGCAGATTTTGATCCTAAAATATTTGAAAAATGGACTGATCGAACATCAGAGTGGACAGCACCAATGCCTATATTTGCAAACCTATACGGATAAGAATACTATAAATACACTATATGAACCCAAAAACGTCAGCTGACTTGTTTAATAAGATTAGATCACAATTTTCTAATATAGAAATAGGTAATGAATCGGGCGAACCTACAGCAGATGCTGGTGAGGCTGTATTTTTTGACTTTGAATTTAAAGAAGATGCTGATACATTTGGACGTGTAAGTGTGTCATTAGCAGACGGTGAAAATATGAAAGTATTTTACAACCGGGATTTAGTAAACAAAATTGACGAAGATAGCAAAACAGAATGGTATGCGTTTCTTAAAGAATTAAAAGACTTTGCAGTAGAGCATCAATTACGTTTTGATGTGCGTGATATAACTAAATCGAACCTATCGAAGCAAGATTATCAAAATCTCGCAGATGCGAATCAAACGGTAAATACTGATGATATGCAAGAAGAGATAGACAGAATTACTAAATTAGCAGGTGTTGAAAAGGCACCAATTGCAGAACCAGTTGCAGAAGGCTTAACAGGAACTTCAAAATCTTCATACGAAAACTTAGACAAAACAAGATTAATAATTAGACACTCAGGACCAGTTGATGAAAACGTACCTGGTGCAAGATCTAGACATATTAGTTCACTATACATTGAAAACGAAGATGGTGAAAGATTCAAATATCCAATTACTCATTTAGCAGGTGCAAGAGCAATGACAAGACACGTTGCTAATGGAGGAAGACCACATGACGAATTTGGAGAACACATTATTAAAACATCAGAAAATATTGCACAATTAAATTCATTTTCTAGATACGTTTCACACAAAGATCAATTAAATGATAATGCTGGTGATATAATTGAACAAACAAAATTAAAATTAGAAAATTTAAGAACGTACATGAAAAACTTAAACAAACAAGCACATTATGATGAAACTATTAAAAACTTTAAACCATCAGCAGTTGCAGAATTAAGTGACGATGAAAGAAGTGCATACAGAGAAAAATTTACATTAAAAAATCTAGATGATAGGGTTGAGGACGCATTACCATTAATACACGGAATTATGAGCGAATATAAACCCGAAGAAGATGATGCCATTGATGCTCCTGCAGAACCAATTGTTGATCATGGAGCAATAGTACAAGGATTTTTAACTAACCCTAAGAAAAAATTAATATTAAGAAAAGATGATTCGGCTGATAAAATGTTATCAGTAACAAAATTTAATAATAAAAATACAATGTTAGGAAGTATTCTTTCTGACATAGCATCACGTATGCTTACTGCTGATAACAACGACGAAAGAGTTGCCAACTTTGCATCTAGAGTTGCTGACGGTTTAGAAAGAGAAGGTGAATTGTTTAATGATCCTGATAGCGATTGGCCAAAAAATAAATCAATTGCAGTACAATTAGCAAGAAGATATATTGACGACTATAAAAAAATGCAATCAGATCCTGCATATGCAGATGAAGTAAGAATGGATGCTAATGCATTTAAACCAAAAGCACATCCTAAATTAGATAAAAAAGCAAAAGGCGAAACAGCAGAATTTGAAAATTGGGTAGACAATACAATTAATCCTAAAGAAGACAATGCTCCAGATATGGTCATTAGAGATCCAGATGATGAAGCAGACGACAAAGAACAAGAAGAAAAAGCAGAGAAAGAAAAAGCAGACAAGAAAAAATTTAGTGGTAAATTTGAAGACATCAAACCTTTTATTGAACAACATTTAAAAGAAGGTGGTGACAAAACTACTGCAATTGAAACTGCTATTGAAAAATTTAATACAGAAAAACTAAAAGAATCAAGAACTAGCATAGTAGAATCAATTAAAAATAAAACAGACGATCACGCACAAAACATCTCAGGCATTGAAGGCGACAGTGACCGAGTAACAGGCGAAGCAGGCCTTCAAATTGCTAGAATAAAATATCTTTCTAAATACCAATAATTTCATACTTGACCACCTAGATTAAATACTATATAATTAGGTATGATAAAGTATCACGCAGTATTTGTATATACTCCTTTTACCAAAATTGATGCCATGCCAATGGCTCCGGCATTACTAAAAGCAATATGTAACTCAAATGGACTTAAAGCTACAACATTAGATTACAATCTAGAATTACAAATCGCATATTATAATAAAAAAATTGCTGTAGATGTAGAACAATATCTAATGTTTTTTACTAAGATGTCTGTTGAAGCCTATGACTGGTATCATCAATGGGTGGAAGAAAAAGCAAAAGAATTAATAAATTTAAAATCTAACTGGATAGGATTTTCACTATTAAGTTATCAAAGTTTAACATTTACACACGATATTTGTTATTATATAAAAAAATTTAAACCTAAACAAAAAATTATACTTGGTGGACCAGGTATTAGTAAAGACGATAATACCAACCATTCTTACAAAAATAATAAAAAAATGTCTGATGTGCTAATAGAAACTGGACTATGTGATACCATTGTAATAAATGAAAGTGAAAGTTTATTAATCGATATTCTACTTAATAATAAAAAAGGAAAATTTAATACTAATACACAATTAACAGCTGAAGAACTAAACCAATTACCTGCACCTTCTTATATTGATTATAAATTAGATCTTTATAAAAACAATTCAAATATTTTTCTTTCAGCTGAACAAAAATCTGTTTTATATACCCACGATGTTGCGGCTACCATAACCGGTTCTAAAGGGTGTGTAAGAAGATGTACATTTTGTGATGTATTTTCATTTGAACCAAAATTTGTCTTTAAAGACGGTAATAGAATTGCTGATGAAATGATTGAGATATATGAGAAGCAAGGAATAACAAATTTTATGTTATCTGATTCGTTAATAAACGGATCAATGAAAGCATTTAGACAAATGAATACAGCACTTGCAAAAAGATTACCACGAACAATAAATTATTTTGGAGAATATATTGCACGACCAAAAGGACAAACTACTGCTGATGATTATCATCTTATGGCAGAAGCTGGCTGTAAACACGTTACTATTGGTGTCGAATCGGGCAGTGAAGCAGTGCGAACACACATGAAGAAAAAATTTACAAATGATGATTTACATTTAATGATTGAAAGCCTTTATAATGTTGGTATTACTCAAGAATGGAATATAATGACTGGCTATGTTACTGAAACAAGAAAAGATTTCGAAGAAACACTTGCGTTAGTAAAAAAATATAAAGATATTCCATTTCCAAAAATGAGTGTCAATCCAGTAGGTGTATTACATTTATTACCAGGATCTCCATTATATGATACTCATGCTAGACAACTAGATATTACTTGGGAAGATGTAAAACCCGGCGTAGGATTAATATATGATTATTGGTATAGTAAACAAAATCCAGATAACACATTTATTAATAGGGTAACTTGGTGGACCGAATTAATAGAATATTGTCATACTAACGGATACATGACAGAATACAGATATAAAACAAAAAAAGAAATGGCCGATCGATTAATTCGTGAATGGAACAAAAGTAAAAATTAAATGATTAATTTTAATATAGAAATTGGTAAAAGATCCAATAAATGTCCTGCAGGTGAAATTATTTTTAATAACGAAACAATTCATTCTGGGGAATATAATAAAAATTCTTTTGAATTAAACCCTGTTATAGGCGCAAACACATTATCTATTAGTTTAAAAAACAAAAACGATAGAGATACTGTATTAGAAGGAAATAAAATTACAAAAGATATATTTGTTATTGTAAAAGATATACAATGTCAAATTACCAAAGATTCTTTAAAGCAATTTGATATATTAGGATCTTACATTACTGACAAGAGCGAGGATATAAAAACGCATGGTTATTTGTCATATAATGGTACCTATACTTTTAAATTTGATTATCCATTCTTTATTTTCGATAAAAATAAGATTTTTTACTAGACATTATTAGATAAATATAGTAGTATATTAAGAATAAGAAGCTTAATATACATTTAGGCAAACAACAACATAGGCACACAAGGAGGCTTACATTATGGCTACATTGGCTGAAATAAGAGCGAAGTTAAAAGCAAACGAACCAAATCGCTCAGGTTCACAAACAGGCGGAGACAACGCCATTTACCCACACTGGAACATACAAGAAGGACAGGAATCTGTTGTTAGATTTTTACCTGACAGAGATACTGCGAACACTTTCTTTTGGACTGAGAGAAATATGATCAAACTACCTTTTGCAGGTATTAAAGGTCAAACTGATTCTCGTCCAATTCAAGTACAAGTACCGTGTATGGAAATGTATGGCAAAACTTGTCCAGTTCTAACAGAAGTTAGACCATGGTTTAAAGATAAAAGCATGGAAGACATGGGCAGAAAATATTGGAAAAAGAAAAGTTATATTTTCCAAGGTTTTGTTGTAACTAATCCATTAAACGAAGATACAACACCAGAGAACCCAATTAGAAGATTTATTATTGGACCTCAAATTTTTAACATTATTAGATCGGCATTACTTGATCCAGAGATGGAAGAGTTACCAACTGATATGGTAAAAGGTGTTGACTTTAGAGTTAATAAAACTTCTAAAGGTGGATACGCTGATTACTCAACATCAAAATGGTCAAGAAGAGAACGTGCTCTCGATGAAAAAGAAAGAGCGGCTATTGATAAATTTGGTTTACACAATTTATCAGACTATAGACCAAAACAACCAACCGACGCAGAAGTAAAAATAATCAAAGAATTATTTGAAGCATCTGTTGAGGGTGAAGCGTATGATCTTGAGAAGTATGGGCAATATTATAGACCTGCAGGCGTAGGTGCTAGACAAGTGTCTGTACCAACAGCAAGTAGACCTGTTGCAGTAGAAAAAACATCAGATATACCAAATTCTGAAGTAGCACCAGCGGTAGCAACAACGATGCCAGTAACAGAAGCGGCACCGGTGTTAGCACCATCTTCAACTCCAACAGCACAATCGACTGTACAACCTGCAGGTGATAGTGCCAAAAGAGCAGAAGACATCTTAAAACTAATAAGATCAAGACAAGCAAAATAATAACCAAATACAAGGTCTTAATTTATATTGACGATTAGGACCTTGTATGCTAAAATATTAAATTATGACAAAACCATTTGACGCAACAAAATTTAGAAAAAGCATAACAAAATCAATTCAAGGATTAGGAATAGGATTTAGTGATCCTACTGATTGGATTAGCACAGGAAACTATGCATTAAATTATTTAATGACTGGTCACTTTAACAAAGGAATTCCACTAGGTAAAGTAACTGTACTTGCAGGAGAATCTGGGTCAGGCAAATCATACATAGCGGCAGGAAATATTGTTAAGAACGCACAGGATCAAGGTATATTTGTTATACTAATTGATACCGAGAACGCATTAGACGAAACTTGGCTACAAGCATTAAAAGTAGACACATCGGAAGATAAACTTTTAAAATTAAGTTTATCTATGGTTGATGATGTGGCAAGAACAGTTTCAGACTTTATGAAACTTTATAAAGAACAACACGCAGACGACAAAGAAGAAGCACCAAAAGTGCTATTTGTTATAGACAGTTTGGGTATGTTGTTAACTCCAACTGATGTTAATCAGTTTGAAGCAGGTGACATGAAAGGTGATTTGGGTAGAAAACCTAAGGCATTAACAGCACTTGTAAGAAACTGTGTTAATATGTTTGGTAGTTGGAATGTCGGACTTATGGCAACCAACCACACATACGCATCACAAGATATGTTTAATCCAGATGATAAAATATCAGGCGGACAAGGATTCATATATGCATCAAGTATTGTTGTTGCAATGAAAAAACTAAAATTAAAAGAAGACGCTAAAGGTAACAAAATTACTGATGTAAGAGGTATTAGAGCCGCTTGTAAAGTTATGAAAACAAGATATGCTAAACCTTTTGAATCAGTGCAAGTTAAAATCCCGTATGATACTGGAATGGATCCTTATAGCGGATTAGTAGACTTATTTGAGAAAAAAGGCATCCTAGTACAAACCGGAAATAGATTAAAATACGTAGATTCTAAAGGAAAAGAACATATTGACTTTAGAAAAGCCTGGGTCGGAACCAAATTGGATATGCTAATGAAAGAATTTGATAAATTAGCAAGTATAGAACCAACAACCGAACCCAAGGAAGAAATAGATGGCTGATATGACACACGAAGACATTGAACGTATTTGGAACGCATTTTCTCACTACATACCAGAAAGAAGCAAGACAGACGGAGCAGTTGACTTTATTAACACATTAAGAGATATTGGTGTTGAAGATAAAGAACTTAAAGCATCGTCTGATTATGACCCTAAATTAGAAGAAGCGGTCAATTCTGTGTATGCTAATGATGACGACGAAAACGAATACGGAGATGATGGTGAATTGGTATACTGAAGTTAGTAAAAATATAAGCAAAATACCAGACTGTATAATTCATTTTGATAATGAACTATTACAAGCAAAAAAAGAATGCTCTATTTGGGGCAATTTAGAAAAAGCATCGGCGTCAATGCCTGGCGTTGTGGAACACAGGTTTAATCAATTACAAGAAATTGAAGCAATACTAGAATATTTAAACATTGAATATCGTAGATTAAGATCAAAAACATTTAGAACTTTTTTAGAAAGTTATAATAAAAAGCTAACAAGCAGAGATGCTGACAAATATGTTGACGGAGAATCTGATGTAGTTGACATGGCAAAAATTATAAACGACTTTGCATTATTAAGAAACCAATGGCTAGGCATCACCAAAGGGCTCGACCAAAAACAATGGCAAATTACAAACATTGTTAAGTTAAGAGTGGCGGGTATGGAAGATGCAACAATCAAATAGAATAATACTTACAGACGTAGACGGAGTACTACTGGAATGGGAACACCATTTCACCAAGTGGATGTTACAACGTACCTTGTTTGATAAAAGAGGTTCAAGATACCACCCTTACAACTTACTACCCGACAAACAAAATACCTACGAGATGAATGAAAGATTTGGAATTACAAAAGAGGAAGTAAGGAAAGAAATTAGAGAATTCAATAGAAGTGCCTGGATGGGAACACAACGACCTATGCTTAACTCTCAAACATGGATTAAATTACTACACGCAGAAGGTTGGACATTTATACCAATTACTTCGCAAACATCTGACAAACCGGCACAAGAATTACGTAAAAAACGAATGGGAGAATTATTTGGCAAGGACGTGTTTGAAAATTACCATATACTAGGCACAGGTGCAGACAAGGACAGTGCATTAGCGGAGTTTCACAACACCGGGTTATACTGGGTCGAGGACAAGCCTAAGAACGCACTAGCCGGGCTCAAATACGGTTTAAAGACTATATTAATCAACCACCAATACAATCAGGACTTTAATCATCCAGAGATTACCAGAGTAAATAATTGGCAAGACATACACAAATTAGTTACAGGAAAAAAATGAAAGTTTACGTAGGTTACGATACAAGAGAAGACATAGCATATCAAGTTTGCGAACATTCGATTAAAAGACGAAACGGACAAACTGAGGTTATTGCATTAAAACAAAAAGATTTAAGAGAACAAGGGTTATACACTAGAGAACCTGATAAACTTGCATCAACAGAATTTACATTTACAAGATTTTTTGTTCCTCACCTTAACAACTATAAAGGGTGGGCAGTGTTTTGTGATTTAGACTTTGTTTGGAAAGTTCCTGTAAAAGAACTAGAACAATTTTGTGATAATTCTAAAGCAGTAGTTTGTGTACAACACGATTACAAACCAGAAGACGGATCTATTAAGATGGACGGACAAGTGCAATTAGTTTATCCAAGAAAAAACTGGAGCAGTATGGTACTTTGGAACTGTGGCCATCCTAAAAATAAAATATTAACTCCGGAATTTTTAAACAAACAAACTCCTAAATTTTTACATAGATTTAGTTGGTTAGAAGATTCTGAAATTGGGTCATTACCTCACGAATACAACTGGTTAGTGGGTTGGTATAAGGAACCTAAAGACGGCATACCTAAAATATTACACTACACAGAAGGTGGTCCATGGTTTGAAAATTATAGGGACTGCGAGTATGCAGATGTATGGAAAAAAGAATTGATTAATCTATTCAGTTCCTAATATGTTATGTTCAATAAAATACTTAAATCACATTTCAGCAACAATCCTATAGAACACATATACACCGATAATTTCCTTGATTTAAAAGAATTTGACAGATTGTACGAAAATCAATCTAGGCTAGACGGCGACGTTTGGAAAGAATTTAAAAACAAACACAAATTAGATTGTACTTTTTTAAATGATCTAAATGATATTAATATGCAAGTAGAGGTGCTTTGTTTATTATTTTTTAAAGAAAGAGCCGATAATGTAAAAGATCATGATCTTAAAATTGGTGTTATGGATATTACAAAAGAAATAAAGTATGTTCAAAATACACTTTTTATTTTGCCAAATTATCTTTTAACTTTTAATATTTTAACACGTAAAAAACCATACATACGTAGACCATGTTTACAAATAAAACTATCATTAAAACAATATAACAATATTTTAGGTAATTTAAAATGACCGGAAAACACTTTGTAGATAACTGTATTAATTCAGCAATAATTACAGATCCGTGGTCACATCAAATAATAAAAAACTCGTTAACTAATGACTCTTTTATAAAATTAGAAAATATTTGCAAAAAATTTACTGCACCTATTAATGATTTAGTGCATTATCATCCTAAGCAGTTTAAAGATAATAACATAGATTGGTATGACGAAATGCACGATATTGGTACAACTATTCTTAAAAATGCTAAAAAATTATGTAGTGGATATAAAGATAATCGCTGGTATAACAATATCGGAGTTAATGGACATATATCTATTACGCCACCGTTACCTTATAAGTTTTATATACACCAAGAAGGTATTGATAAAATTTGGAGTTCAGTTACATATATTACTCCTGAAAAAAATGTAGGTACAAAAATGTATACTGCACAACAAGAAAACACTTTTATTAAAGAAGCAGAATGGATACCAAATAATACATTTATATTTTGTGGTAAGCAGGGTAAAACTTGGCACTCATATGAAAGTAATCAAACCACAAACAGAGTTACTCTAAACTTTTTTATAATGAAAGATAATAAAAACACCTTTCTTACAATGAAAGATATAACTTAAAATATTTCTTTTGCTTTAATTAACATTTCATAATTTGGTTTAAATTTTTGATAACCACTTGCATGACCAAAGTTTGCATTTACACCATTTTTCTTATTATAAGACCAATCTAACCATTCAACATCTACACCTGATTCTAGCATAGCATATATGAGCATCTCATTATCGTCACCTTTTAATGTTTTATACTCTAAATGTTCTTTCATTTTATCTACTGAATTTTTTGTTAACATAAACACCCCTGCATTAAATCTATTGTTTCGTAATGTTTCTGATTTAAACTTTTCTAAACAAGTGCCTTTTGCATTATTTTTATGTAATGTTAAACCTTGCCTTAAAGCTATTCTATCACGTACAGGTTTAAATGAATCTGCTCCCCAATACTCGTTAAATATATTTGGTGCTCTAGGCCAAACAATTACATCAGTATCTAAATATAATATATGTGTGTAATTTTTCCACCAGGCATCGTTAAAAAATAAATCAAATCTTTCAAATGTAGGGTGTATCCAATTTATTTTTTGATCAGTAACTAACTTATAACTTAGATCATATTTTTTTGCATATTGTTTAACTGACTTTACAGAATAGTCAAACAACTCTTGGCTTACTCCGATATTATTATAATCTGGAGTTTTATATTGTTTTGCAGGTACAAAAAATTGAACAACTAACGGTTTCATTTTACAAAAATATAATTATGTTCTTCACTATTTCTTCTGTGTTTAGACTCTAGATGTAACCCTAAATTGATTATTTGACTTACAATGTGTTCATGCTTTTGATCAATTTCAATTAATACTGACTTGGCTTGTTGTATTGATAATATTGCACCTTTGTATACTCTATCTTCAAACCCGTCAACATCAATTTTTATATAATCTGGGTGTGGCAATATTTTTTTACCTACAAGATAATCTAAATGCATTTCAATACATCCATGATAAAGGCCACCTTTGTTGTCTACAACATTATCCGCTACTCCTTCGTGCATATTTTTTACACCTATATGAGATAAGCTAATTCTATTGCTTACTGCCATACACCAGGCTTGACAATTTTCAAGTTTATTAAGATTAATACTGTCTAATAAGTTTTTATAATTTGCTGAATGTGGTTCAAATGCATACACATCATTTTCTGTTTTTATTGCACTGTATAATGAATATATTCCTATGTTAGCACCTATATCAAAAAATACAGAATCTTTTTCCATTCCGTTTAGCCATTTAATAGTTTCTGGTTCTTTAGATAGTAACCGGTCAACTCTATTTTTTATATATGTTTTTTGCCCTGGGTTATTAGCAAACAATATTTCTTTTCCTACTAACGGAAAACTAAATTGTTTATCAGCTATTTTCTTAAGTTTAGGCATTATAGTATTCCTTTATCTAATAAAATTTCTACTGCTTTTCCATTTGCATACTCTTCTGGAGTAAACTGTTGATATGCTAAACTATATAGCCACTCTTCAGCACCAACAAAATACGGATTTTCTATATGTTTTACTTCATTGCTTGAAACATCGTTTGCAAAACTTTTTTTATCACAAAAAACAGGTATACCCATACACTGGGCCTCTACCGCGGCAATTGAACAAGATGTAACTAAACACCAAGCGTTTTTTAAATCTTCTGCTAAAGGAACTGTTGCTTCACTAGGGCCTGACGTTCCTCTGCCGCGTGGCTTATGTCTTATTTTAATTGGTCTGTCTGTGTATATTTTAATTTCTTCTAGCGTTTCTTTTAACCAATTGGGTCTATCCAAATACTGATGAATTCCAGGAGAGCTTGGACAAACTAAAATATTTTTTCCTTTAAAGTTAGGTGCTTGAACTTTCATTCCAAATTTCTCAAATCGATCAGACTTACAATCTTTTATAAAAGGAACGTGTATTCTATTTTTACAAATACGCCAATAATGATTATTGGATTTTAAATTATTATTGTCAAATCTTCCAAAGTATGGTGTATCAGTAAACCAAAACTGCTGTTTACGTGCTTCTAATTTTTTTACTAATAACAAATTATTATTAACAAATCCCCAAAACATTGAATTAGTTAATGGCTCTGTTGCTGTATTATCCAATATATTAACAGTATCGGGCCAAGACTTTTTTACTCCGTTAAAAACTTCCCAAGCCTTGCTGTTTTTATTATTAACTGGTGCGTAAATTGTTAGCATCTATAAATTCTTTTAGTTGTGTTGCCCATTGTAAATGTCCTTCTGTTGATGGGTGTGGATCCTCAGGACTTACTATTAATCTTTTATCTGTAATATATTCATACTGACTAACCTCAGGATTAAAAAATCTATCCATATTAATTGCTTTTGTAATAATATCAAAATCACTTACGTTGCTTTTAAAATTATTAGGTAATGCATTATACATTACGTAAGGAATTTTTTTCCTTTCAAAATAATTTTGTAGGTCAAATACATTATCTAAGAAACTCATTATTGCATCGTTCTCATGGCACAATTTTGGCAGTTTTTTTCTGAGAAACCCAACATTATCTAACGTGTTCCATGTACGCCATGTTAGATCTGTACCATCTAATCTATCTTTTTTCCGGGGGTCGTTAGTAACATAATCATTACGATAGGCACTTGACCAACCAATAACTGCAAATGTATCTTTGTGTCCGTACTGTTCAAACCATGTTTTAGTAGAAAAACTTATTCTGTTGTTTCCTCTGCCACCCATAGCAAGGTTAATTAATTCTAAATTATAATTTTCCGACAAAATTTTGGTAACAAATGTGTCTACTCCGTCTCTTGGTCTAGTGGTTAAGAAACTACATCCATTTGATAATAATTTAATCATACTGCTATTTTATAGTATAATTATTGTAAATGCAATTGGTTAAAAATATTACGGACATCAAATACTTCCTTTCTCGAGCAGAAATTATTGACACCGAATTTATATTCAATGTTACTTGGCATTCATTGGTAAAACAAAATAAATGGAGGAGCCTGCCTACATTCGTTACAGACTTTTCTAACTGTTCTGCTACTAATTTACCAGCAATAGTTACTCATGATCGACATCTAATAACAAATCATGTGTGGCCATTAACATCTAAAGCTAAAAATAAACCACATAAAGTTCATAAAATGTTTACCCGTTGGGGAGATGCTGTTGATATCAAAATGCCTCCAATAACTAAACAGTTCAACGAAACATGGACTTACGTTTGGTTGCCAATTGACGAAGATAGTGCTGAAAATCCATGGCATATTTGGATTGACGTAATATCTAAATTTCGTTTACTTGAAAAAAGATGGAGTACAAACTTTTCAAAATATATTTTTATATTGTCTAACCAAAGCAATTATTTTAATAAAGTTGCCAATGAGATATTTCCAGAATTAAAATATCATGTCATGCCTAAAAACGAAACATGGAAATTCCAGCAATTAATAGTACCTTCTATGAGTAACCATCTAGACGGTATTGTAACTCCAAACTTACCTCTATGGTTACAACATTTAGGTAACTTGGGCGTTGGTTATAGAGAATCATTTAAACCACATAGAAAAATTTTTATAACAAGAAAAGATGCTAGTAATAGAAATATTACAAATCAAGAACAGTTATTATTAGCACTAAAAGGTTGGGAAACTATAACACTTGATACATTAACTATAAAAGAACAAATTAAAGTATTTGCAGAAGCAACACATATTCTAGCGGCTCATGGGGCAGGTCTTATAAACTTACTATGGTGTGCTAAAGATACAAAAGTTATTGAGATACAACATAAAGAATTTATAGATAAAAAAGTATATCCAATTCTTTCCCATCATTTAGGATTGAAACATTCGGTCTATCTTGCCGAAACTGACAAGGTTAATATTAAAAAAACTAAAAATAAAAAATTAAAAGATTTGGTTAATTTAAAAGTTAATGTTGCTGAGTTGCTTACACACTTAGATTAACATCAGGAAATGTGTTAGATAAAAACGTATGTATTTTAGATGTTGTATGATATTTTTGTCCACCTGCTGAATGTAAAAAATAAGTGTTGTTATAATTCCAGCTCTTTTTTAGTCCATTGTTCTTAACATTAAACATAGGATTCATATCTTGGTATTCTACTCCGCTTTCAATAACTGCCCAATTTAAAAACTGTCCATCATCACATTGTCCATCAAACTCCATATAACGTTCAACCCATGGCATCATTTTATCTCTTGTTTGTTTTGTAAGCATCCATACACCTGTTTGAAAAAATGTATCGCTGACTTTTTTTGGCTCACAATCTCGCAGTATAGTATCTTTAAATTTTAACTTAATGTTACTTGTAGATAGTCCTCTGTATTTGCCATATGCTGGTGACTTAAATGTAGTTAGATCATTGTACTGTGCAAATATATCCGGAGCATGATCAAGTGCAAAAACATCAGTATCTACATATAATATTTGGTCATATTCATCTAACCATTTAGAATTAAACCAAAGATCAAATCTTTCCCAGGTTGGATGCATATATCCAAAGTTTGGTTCGGTAACTCTTAAAAAATCATGTCCAAATTTAGCACAATAATTTTTAAAACTGTATTCAGAATACTTTTCAACTGTATTTGGAGCAATACCATTAAACTTTGGTTGTGAATATCTGTTAATGTCTATATAATATTGGATAATAAGGTTTTTCATTTTAAATATTTATAAGGTAAAAAAAGCATAATTAAATTTACATGATATACTGCGTTAACACTGATCGTCGAATTACAGAAAAGTATATTCAATGCATAGCCAGAGGATTACCAAATTCTAAAACTATGTCTTACAAAGAAGTAATTAATTCAACCGATGCTAAAAAAGTTGCGTTTATGGGATTTTTGCGAGGAGGCAATCTAGTATACAACTGGGCTGATGCAAAAGATATTGATTTTTATTACGTCGATAGACCTTACTGGAATGACAGCAGAAAACCACCTTACTGGATGAGATGTACTAAAAATCAACACGTTAAAACATTTATTGATAATAGGCCCGATGACAGATTCAAACAAACATTTAAAAATGAAATACGTCCTTATCACAAAAACGGAAAGTATATTTTAGTAATTCCACCAAGCCATTCTGTTGCATTAATGTTTAATGGACAGGAGTGGTTAGCAAATACATTAAAAATATTAAAAAAAAATACAGATAGAGAAATTATTATAAGAGAAAAACCGTTTAATCCTAAATCATTTTTAGACAATGAAGGTAAAATGATGCCCGGCGTTAGTGCAAACGAACAACCACAAAGACCATTTGAGTGGGATCAAGTTCATGCTGTGGTTACATTTAATAGTTCAATTACAATTAAAGCATTAACAAATGGTGTACCTTGCTTTGCTAATTTTGATAACCCTTGTATGCCTGTGTGTGAGCAAGACTTTACAAAAATCGAAACACCTAAGTATGAAGATCCTAGACCAGTGTTTCATTCACTTGCTTATGGACAATTTACACAAGAAGAATTTAGAAATGGCTATGCTATGGAAATATTAGATGGAACAAGTAAAAGATTTCCTACGGCTGAGGAAAGATGGCCTAGAGCAGGAGAAGTAATAGATGGACGTTGAAATATTTCGAAGAACAGTTAAAGATCGTAGACGTGGTGCTAGTTGGGATCTATTACAACACATGGCCGAAGGTATACGTGCTTGTGGGGATAATCCTATCATGGTTAATGAAACCAAAACTGGAGAATGGACTGAAAACGAAATGGAACCTACTGCACCAATTGGTTGTATGTTTGGGTATGGTGGTTCAAATCAAATGCATCACACTAAAGGAAGACGAAGAGATTTAGTTGAACGTGCAAAGAAAAAAGGCATTTATATTATTACATTTGACGGTGGAATATTATCTAGTTTTGGTAACACAATAACAGATAAACATCACCACTGGCGTGTATCGTTATACTCTCCCATGAACAATGGAAACTTTTTAAGTGATAACAGTCCGCCTGATAGATGGGAAATGATGTGTAAACGTTGGAATATAAAATACGAACCATGGAGAAAATCTGCTCCGGAAGATCCTATTCTATTTGTATTACAACCTAAAGATAATTGGAGCATGAACGAACTTGATCCTGTTGATTGGTTTAATAATGTATATAAAAAAATAAGACCATTAACTAAAAGAAAATTTTTAATTCGTCCTCATCCAAATCATATGGCCGCTATGGAAAATAGAAAAGAAGAGTTTCCTAAAGACTGTGAACTTATAATAGGGCCAAAGTTTTTTGTAGGAGATGAGAAAAAGCATTACAGATTCAACTTCCAAGACGCTATAAGTAATTGTCATGCTGTTATTACTCACAATTCTACTGCCTCTATTGATTCCTGCATCCGTGGCATCCCTACCTTTTGTACATCAGATCTTGCTATTTGTTGGAATGTTGCAAACACTGATTTACTAAAAATAGAATCACCGATATATCCTGATAGAACACAATGGGTCCATGACATCGGTTATAAACAATGGACTGAAAAAGAAATTAAAGACGGAACCGTATTCAAACGTTTTAAAGAAAAATTAAAATTATAATGACTTATATTGTTAACGACAAATGTATTAAGTGTAAACATACAGACTGCGTTGAAGTTTGTCCGGTGGACTGTTTTTACGAAGGAGAAAATATGCTTGTTATTAATCCAGACGAGTGTATTGATTGTGGAGTATGTGAACCAGAATGTCCGGAAGATGCTATTGAACCAGACACTAATCCTAACACAGCAAAATGGGTTGACTTTAATGGTAAGTGGTCTATACAATGGCCGGTATTAGCAACAAAGAAAGACTCGCTAGACCCCGATAACAAACACAGAGACGAAGAAGGAAAATTAGAAAAATATTTTAAGGACAAATAATGTGCGGCATATACGGAATAACTGATAAAGATCCTGAATTTATAAATCAATATATTAACAAATGTAAACATCGAGGACCAGACGGACAAAGTGTTTGGCACGATAATACTGTTACATTAGGGCATAATCTTTTAAGCATTATGGCTGATCCAAACGTATCTAAGCAACCGTGGATAACACCTAAAGGAAACATACTTGTATACAATGGGGAAATATTTAATTACTACGAACTAAAACAAAAATACAATAGCAACGGGTTTGCTGGTACTACAGGTTGTGATACAGAACTACTTGCTTGGGGACTAGACAAATTTGGTTTAGACTTTATTAACGAAATTGATTCAATGCACGGGTTTGCATACTACGAGGTAGATAAAAAGCAAATTACATTAAGTAGAGACCATGCAGGTATAAAACCTGTATTTTATGCCGAAGTATCACAAGGATTAATATTTGGTTCTGAAATAAAAGGTATGATTGACCGTGTACCTAATGCAAGAACACTTGACAAACTTGCAGTTAGTTTTATGAGTCGTACTGGAATTAATGCTTTAAGAAATACTTTTTTTACTGGAATTAAAAAATTATTAGCAGGTGAGACTATTGTATACGATATAACAAATAAAAAAATAATAAAAACTAAACGAGTTTATATAAAACCAAACAGCAACAAATCATTTGACCCTAAAGAGTTTAGAACAATGGTTAAACAAGCCGTTAAACAATGTTCAATAGGTAGAAGAAAAATTGGTGTGTTTTTGAGTGGTGGGTTAGATTCAAGTTTAGTTGCATACGAACTTAAACAAATTAGAAAAGAAGTAAATTCCTTTACAAACAAAATGTATCCTAATGTTAAAACTGATGAGGACTATAATGAAGATTCTGATTGTGCTTTGGTTATAGCAAACATAGAAAAATTTAATCACACCGAAGTTAAAATAACACCACAAGCATTTATAGACTCATGGGACGATTCTATATACTATATGGAACAACCTGTGTACAATCCAAGTATGGCTATGTATTGTTATACTAATAAATTTTTATCACAACAAGATATAGTAATCACAATAGCTGGCGATATGGGAGATGAGATACTTGGCGGATATCCAAAATATTGGAAAATGTTAAGAAATCCTGAGTGGTTAAAAAAACAAGGTCTTGAAAATGGGTTGGATAGTTGGAATGCAGTATTAAAATTATGGTTAAGTAGAATTAAACGTCCTTTAAAATTATTAGAAAATCCAATTACAAACGACACCTTACTACAAGAGTTTGCAAAATGTTATACTGATGAACTATGGAATCCTAATGACCCGGTAGCATCTTATATGGCTCTAGATTGTGTAGCACAGGTACCAGAAGAAATGTTTAATCGTAATGACAAATACGGAATGGCATATGGTATGGAAGGGCGTTTTCCACTTGCATCAAAAACATTTATGCAATATTGTTTAAATATTCCAACAAAAAATAAAATAGGTACAAACAAAAACGAAACTAAAATGTTAACAAAAATTGCATATAAAGGAATTATGCCTGATGCAATTATTAATAAAGGAAAAACTGGTTGGACAGTTCCTATAGGACATTGGTTAACAACCAATATTGATAGTAACCTTAATACGTTTTACAAAAATTCTATAGGCGAAGACAGTAAAATTAACGTAATTAAGGCAAGTCAAAAAGCTGGTAAGGCGATTGTTCCTGCATGGATTTTTAAGGACTGGATTAAAAAATACAAGATGAATTTTTAAAATTAAATAGGAGAGTATGAAAATAAAAGTTATTACAAGTTACAAGCCAGGTACCTGGGAGTCGTTTTCTAAAAGAGGAATTGAGTCCATGGTAAAACATTTACCTAATGAGGTTGATATTGTTGTATACAACGAAGAGCCTAAACCTGATTATAACTCAGATAGAATTACATGGATTGATTTAAACACAGCTGAACCAGAACTGTTTAAGTTTAAAAATAAACATAAAAACGATCCTATTGCTTGTGGAGAAACTACACCAATTGAGGGCGGTGTAAGACGTTTACCAGAAGCTGGAAATATGGATAGAGGTAAAGGATCTTTCTTATGGGACGCAGTGAGATTTTCAAACAAAGTATTTTGTGTTGTTAATGCTGTAAGAAACTCAGCTGATTACGATTATATTGTATGGGTTGACGCCGACACATACACATTTAGACCAATGCCAATTGGATTCTTAGAAAATGTATTACCCGGAAACACAATGTTAACTTATTTAGGACGAGAAAGATTTGAATTAAATGACGGAGGAAAATATCCCGAGTGTGGATTTGTCGGCTACAATTTACGACATCCCGAAATACAAAACTTTATTAATGAGTGGGAACAACTTTATGTTACAGATAACGTTTTTAAATTATTAGAATGGCACGATTCGTTTGTTTTTTGGCATCTTTCTAAACTGTTTAGAAAAGAAAAAAGTATTAAAGTAAACGACATTGGTTATGCTAAAGGAGTAAAAGGACATCATGTGTTTGTTAATAGTGAACTTGGACTATACATAGATCACATGAAAGGCAAACGAAAAAAAGCAGGTACATCTGCTAAAAATGATTTGCGTCCACCTAGAGCTGATGCACCAGCTGATGTTTCAAAAATTGACTACTGGAAAGAACGTCCTGCTTCATGAGAATTAGTGTATTCACAAACCATGGACCTTTAAACTCTAAACCTGTGTTTGCTTCTTTTATAAAAAGTTTAAGAGATGCTGGTGAAGAAGTATTAATTGATCATGAAGGAAATTCTGAAGTAATAGTAATATGGTCAGTATTATGGCTTGGGCGAATGCAAAAATACAAACCACTTTGGGATAAATTTAGACTTAAAGGCAAACCTATTGTTGTATTAGAAGTTGGCGGAATACGAAGGAACGGAACTTTTAAAATTGCTATTAATGGCATTAATAGAGACGCAGATTTTGCCAATCAAACGTTCGATGATAAACGTTGGCCGTTGTTTATTAAACAATTAAAACCTTGGAAACAAACTGGAGAAAAAATTATAATATGTGGACAACATGATGCAAGTGAACAATGGAAAGGACTGCCACGAATGCAAAAATGGATTGAGCAACAAATAATAGAGATAAGAAAGCATACTGCACGTCCTATAATAGTAAGACCGCACCCAAGAAATCCAATCAATATAGATGGGGGAAAGTATAATAATGTTATAGTAACTCATCCTAAAAGAGATAATAGTACCATAGACGACACTAACTTTAAAGATACATTAAAAGATGCTTGGGCAGTTATAAACCATTCATCTAATCCTGCCATGGAGGCAGTGTTTGCAGGTATTCCTGTGTTTGTATCCAAATCTAGTTTATGTTATGAAGTGGGTAATACCGATTTAAATACAATTAATAATCCAGTTATGCCAGACAGAGAAGCATGGGCAAACAAGTTAGCATATACTGAATGGTGGCCTAAAGAGATAACAGCAGGTACTCCGTGGCAAAGAATTAAAAAACGTTTAAAGGAAAAATATTTATAATGAGTGTTCAACCGGAGCAATTAGGAAAAGAGATTGAATGGAAACAGTATATTGGTGAAACAGTTAATACTAATCTTATAATTCGTAAAGGCAAAAAAATACAAGAAACTGCATACTACAAAGATAAAGTTAAAGCAGTACCTAAAGGTAATGCGTATATTATTGGAAACGGACCTTCACGTAAAGGATTCGATTTAAATAGTTTAAAAGCAACAGGACAAACGTATGGCTGTAATGCTTTGTACAGAGATTTTGTACCTGATTATATTTTTTCAGTTGATGCAAAAATGACTCTTAAAATGGTTGAAGACAAAGTATATGAAAAATGTTTCCATTACGCTCCGTCTTTAGAAGTTAATAGACATCCTCATAAAAATATTGATAACTCGCACTTACATTTAATTCCACAAAACCCACACTGGATATCGGGTAATGCCGCATTTTGGACTTCGTGTGTTCATGGACATAAAAATATATATCTTGTTGGTTTTGATTTTAGAGAGTATGGGAAAAACAAACTGAATAACATATACCAAGACACCGATAACTATGGTGCTAGAAACAACGATGGGATATTCGAAGCCTGGCTCACTCAATTTAGACAAATACAAAAAATGAGGCCATATTGTAATTGGACTGTTGTACATGATGATCCACCAGACTATTTGGAGGTGTCTAATCCAAGTGCTAATTTTGGAAAATTTAAAATACTAAATTATAAAGAATTTACTGATACAGTCTTAAACCGTGTAACTTAAAATAGTTTCTCCAACTATAAAAATAAGAATTGTGATTTGAGTAAGGGTCTTTCCAAACTTGCATTTGATATAAATGTACCATTTCGTGTGCAAGTGTTTCTATAAAATCTTTCCATCTAGGAAATTTATTGTGTAATTCTATTCTATAATCTAAATGATTACCTAAATGATAAGGAATTACTTTTTGATTAAACGTTCCTTTTCTGCATTTTCTATTGTCCCAATCAACCACACACAGTCCCCAATCATAAATCATTTTTCTTACAATAAGTGTTGGCATTATTAAGTTGCTACCAAACATACCTCTGTTCAAAATTCTAAACCAACTTTGACATTGTTCTACAGTCGGAGTAAAATGTTTAACATTTTTACGTCTATCTAGGGCTTTTTTAACTCTAAGTTTTAATGTTTTATTGCGTTTTTTTATCTTCTTCATAGGTTGACTTCTTTACCAAATATGTTATACTAGTATTTAATTAGATTATGCCCACTCAAATAAATGCACATTTACCAAAAACAATAAACGAAGCTATCAATATATTAGCATATAACGATTATTTCTATCCAACTACCCAAAAAGCCCTAGTGAACCCGCACCCAAAAGACAGAGAAACCATAGTTTCCTTGGCTGAAGCACAATATCCATGGACAGAAAAGCAAGGTAAATTAGCTGTTATACTCCTAAAACGATACCTAACAAAGTTTCAGAAGCACAAAATGGACATCAAAGACTTACTTGATAACCCTCAATATGAGAACCCTTTTCGTAAAATAAACTTTGAAAAAAGTATTGAAAAATATATTGACGAAAAAGAAGTAGCTAAAATTGATTTAAGATTTCCTTATACTAAAAAACTTGTAACACTTGTAAGATGTTTAAAAGATAAAAAAGGGTTGCCTAGTACTTTTGTTCAATATGACGGCGAAACTAAAATTTGGACTTTTAAACAATCTGATGTTACAACATATTATCTTACACTAATGGCAGTTAGATACGACTTTAAATTTATAGACGAAACACTACTTAACGACTACGACGAAGTTAAGAAAGAAATAAAAGGTTTTAGGAAACCAACTGCAAGACTAGTTGCTGGTGAAATTATTATCGACCATGCATCAGAATCATTACTAGAGTATTGGAATAAAAATATTAAAAATAAAAAACTAATACAACAAGTAGATGCATTAAAGAACTTCTTTATTGGTTCTTCTCATTTGCAAGTACAGTCTATTACATATACAGGTGGAAGAATAGCACACCATGATACTAATAAACTTTGGGTTGACTCTAACGAATACAGTCGAGACGAAGTTGTGTCTGGACTAATTGAATTAGATAGCTTTCCTATATGTATGCCGGTAACTGGAGACTTAGACTCGCGTGACGATATTGAAGAAATGTGGCATTGGCTTAAAACATTTGAACGTAATGGAATTGATCTTTTAAAAGAAATATCATGGGGGTTTGATGTAAAAGATCTAAACAACGAACCATTTGAACAGTCAAAAATAGATAGAGGTCTTTGGGAAAATAGACACGAATTAATGCAAATGAGCAAACAATTTAAATACATAGACCAAAAAACTAAAGTTATAATTGTAAGGAATAGAATACCAAGGTCGTTAATAAAATCAAAAATTAAACCACGTGCTTCATTAACTACATTAGGTGGTGGTTATTATCAAGCAGGTAACGATAATCTTAAAAGATTTCTTGAAAATCTTCCTAAAAAGTTGTATTATAGTACAAGTCAACCAAGTAATTGGGATTGGACTGACAAAGCTGTAATAAAACTATGAGTTCATGTAAACTGGTAATAAAAGACGAAGTCAATGTTAAATTTGAAAATTTAGACTTGAAGTGGCGTCAAAAACTTGCAAACAAATTTAAGTATCAAATTCCTTATGCTTATCACTTGCCTGCTGTAAAGCTAGGTAGATGGGATGGTAAGGTATCATTTTTTGGTTTGGGTGGTACAACATATCTAAACCTAGTTGATCAAATTCTTCCAATACTTGAAGCAGGTGGAGTATACGTTGAACTTGACGACAAACGAACTAAACACAATTTTGAATTTAAACTAATTGATAAAAACTATCTATCAGATCTTACGTGGCCTGCAAATCATCCTTGTGCCGGACAACCAATTGTACTACGTGACTACCAAGTTGAAACAATTAATAAATTTTTAGAGACACCACAAAGCCTGCAAGAAATTGCCACTGGTGCAGGTAAAACAATTATTACTGCCGCACTTTGTAGACTAGTTGAACCTTATGGTCGTACACTAACAATTGTACCTAATAAAAGTTTAGTAACACAAACAGAAGAAGATTTTCTTGCGTGTAATTTAGATACAGGAGTTTATTTTGGCGACAGAAAAGAAGTAGGCAGATATAATACAATCGCAACTTGGCAATCAA
>Ga0302123_10000267_pt1 | contig 42727 bp, 29 predicted proteins | sample CB21_321_MG_FD_203109 | JGI IMG/M metagenome (GOLD analysis project Ga0302123, IMG submission 203109) | Marine microbial communities from Western Arctic Ocean, Canada - CB21_32.1 | ecosystem: Environmental > Aquatic > Marine > Oceanic | place: Canada: Western Arctic Ocean | collected 2017-09-28 | reverse complement strand
GGCTGCCCCGGACATGGGACAGGAAATGAAGTCCCCCCGCGACATCCAGCCGCCAACGCGGCAAACTCACACTCAACAACAACTTACGTCAGCATAACCACCGCCACGTAAAGGGATCACGCCCGAAAACTGGAGCGATAATGAGCATCGAATTTCAAAAACAAAAAACGCCCCGGTAATCCAGAGGGATTGAAAGGTCGCACGAAATGAATGGCATCAGGGTGTCCGCTTTCATCGCGACAAGTTTGGACGGCTTTATCGCACGCGAGTGCGGTGAACTTGATTGGTTGGACGCTGCGAACGCCACAGTGCCGAATGGCGAAGATTGCGGCTACGCTGACTTCTTCTCAACCATTGATGTTCTCGTGATGGGCCGGAAGTCGTTCGAGAAGGTGTTGTCGTTCGGCGTCTGGCCATACGGCGAAACGAAAAGTGTCGTTCTGAGCCACTCAGCCGTCACTTTCCCCAATGACCTTCCGAAGTCGATTTCGTCGTCTACGGAGGAGCCGTCTGCCTTGCTGGAACGGCTGTCGCGAGAGGGAGCGAGTCACATCTATCTGGACGGAGGCGTAACGATCCAGAGTTTTCTTCGATTGGGTTTGGTTGACGAGATCACGATCACCGTCATTCCGGTCCTGCTTGGTCAGGGAATTCCGCTCTTTGGGCCACTTGAGCAGGATGTCTCGCTCAACCTCATCAGCAGCAAGTCGTACGACTTCGGGTTCGTGCAGACCAAGTACGGTGTGAGTAAAGATCAGGGCAGATGACGCGACCGTCAGGCCGCGAATGCGACCGCGTGAAAAGCACTCGTCACGAGAGTGATTTCAGAGGATGAGGACGCGCTCGCAGCGAGCGTCCTGACATTCTTCCCGCCCGATGTCGCCATTCTTCTGATGGGCGAGACAAGCCGGATCGTTCTTGATTGAGTCGCTGCCGATCTGCGCTGGCCATCATTTGAGGGCAGATGATCGCAAATCCGGGGCGGAACCAGCCCATTTTTGCCCCACAATTTGCCACACGCCGTTGAAACCCGATTTGCCCCAAAATAAAAAAGCCCTAACTCGTTGTGAGTTAAGGCTTTAAGATTGGACGATACTGGACTTGAACCAGTGACCTCCACGATGTCAACGTGGCGCTCTAGCCAACTGAGCTAATCGTCCTGTGGCGGCGAAAAATAGGTCGTTGCTGTTTGTGAGTCAAGTTGCAGTCGCTGCCGTACTCCGTTTGTTCGGCTTTCTCACTGACGGTTACTGGTTCGCCGCAAGAACAGGACTGACCGGGTCGTGTTCAAGACGATGACTGTTTTCAGCCTTTGTTTTTTACCGGCCGGAACGCGTACAGCCACGTGAGGAATGGATTTACGTTTCGCGTCTGGATCCACACCTTGCCCTGGCCGCGGAAGCGGCATACCAGGCCTTCTCCGCCAAAGAAGAAGCTCTTGATCTTGCCGCCGATCTTAAGACCGGGCAGGACTGTTACGTCGTAGGACAACGTGTTCTCGAAGGCCACGATGTAACCGGTGTCTACGATGTACTCATCGCGGACATCCAATTCGATCAGTGCGCCATAAGAGTTGAAGAATAGGTCGCCTGTTCCCGATGCCTTCAGCAGAATCAGCCCCTTGCCACTGAAGAAGCCCTTTGCGCCACCCCATTTGCCCGTTACCTCGACTCCGTCGGTGTGGCACATGAAGGCGCCACGCTGCATGAGAATTTCGCCCATGTCCAGGCGGTAGTGCACTGTGTCGCCTGGTGCACCTGGTGCGAACGTCACTTCGCCCGGTCCCCGATCGGCGGTGAATGTGTTGATGATCAGGCTCTCGCCGCCGAGTGCTCGGCCGAGTGTCTTGCCAAGTCCACCCTTGAATCCGGCCTTCAGATGTATTGTCGGATCCATCGACGCCATGGCCGATGGCTCGGCGAAGATCTTCTGGCCCTGTTCAAGCTGTACGTTCAGTAGAGCAAAGTCGGGCTGCTGGGTCAGTTCAAATTGGACGTCGCTCGCCATGAGTCATTCCCGGTTGGTGGGATGCGTTGCGTGAATCACTGGCTGGGTCGACCGCTCAGCGCGGTTTCAGTTTCGGCCCGATCATTTGACCGAAGGACGGCGGATTGTGGCTCTGGCAATACAGCTTGCCCTGGCCCTGGAATTTGCAGACCAGGCCCTCGCCACCAAGGAAACTGCCGATCAGACTCTTTCCGGCCTTCCCGATTCGGAATTGCAGCGTGTCATCGAAGGCCACAATGTGGCCGGTGTCGACAGTGAACTCGCCATCGACATCGACTTCGTAAATCGCTCCAAAGCTACTGAGGAACAGGTCTCCGGTTCCCGAGCATTTCACCCAGAACATGCGCTCGCCACTGAAGAGTGCTTTACCAAGCCCCTGCCAGGTCGCGTCGATCTCGATATTCGTGTCCGATGCGAGCCAGCTCGAGCCCTGAACAATCAGTGTTCCATTCAAGTCGTGATGAATCACGTCGCCCATCAACTTGGGGCCCAGCATGAGCGTCTGGTCGGACTCGTGTGCCGTGAAGTGGTTGAGGAAGAAGTTCTCGCCGGCAAACATCCGCTTCAGGCCCTTCATCAGGCCGCCCTTGCCGCCTTTTCTCTTGCCGGATGTTTCGACAGTCATGCCGGTCGACATCGCAATCATGGCGCCGACTTCGCAGGTAATCGTCTCGCCGGCGTTCATGTTGAGGCGGACGATGGATGCGGCTGGCCGTGCCTCGATTCCAAACTGCATGGCGAGGTCCTGTTTCGTGTCGAGAGTTACACCGGAAAAAGACTGGGAGTTACCAGAGATGCGCGTTCGTCCAGGCAGCGAGACCGCCCATGGATCGTGATTGCATGTAAATGCGTCCGGGACCAGTCACTCGTGTGACGAGACCTTCACCACCGAAGAAGCTCGAGAAGATTCCGCCCGCCATCCCCATCCGTATTCCGATCGTCGGCTCATACGCCACGAGGTGGCCGGTATCGACGACGTATTCGTTTTCAATTTCGCGGACGAAGATTCCGCCATAGGCTCCGAACCAGATGCGACCATGACCGCTGACTTTCAAGCGAAACAGTCCCTCGCGTCCGACGAAGCTGGAGATGCCAGCCCAGCCAAGTCCCAGCGTGACGCCCGGCTCGCTGGCAACGTATGCGCCCGGCTGCAGGTACAGTGTGTTGCCCTTCAGTTCGATGCACTCGATGTCGCCGGGGAACGGCTGAGTCAGCACGAGTTCGCCCGAACTGTGGGTTGTGAACTCATTGACAAACAGCGACTCACCGCCAAAGAAGCGTTTTCCCACGGCCCGAATCGGGCCGCCGTTGAAACGCGTGCTCATCTCGATCGATGAACTCATGCTGGCCATGGCATCTGACTCGGCAATGATGCTGTCGCCCGCACTAAGCTGGACGCGGATGTTGGCGAATGAGGGTCGATTGCGAACTTCGGTTTCCATATCGATCTGGCCTTAAGTATCGGCGTGACTACCGAGGAATGATGTCTGTCGGGCCTGGGCCGCCGTGCGTCGATCGGGCTTATGCAACGCCGCTGAAGTTGAGACGTTGATTGTCCGGACTCAGTTGTCGGTGTCCTGTGTTGCTTCACTGATATGTGCCTGCAGCTCTTCAAGCGTGAAGTCGAGCGGACTGTATGCCTGGTCCGACAACTCATCAAGGAGCCCGCGAACGTTGTTAATGCGTTCTTCAGAATCGGGATGCGTTGACAACCAGTCCAGTGCCTCCGGCAGGTCGTGTTCGGGGAGGTTCTTGAACATCTCGATCATGGCGTGCGGATCGAGGCTCGCGGCATGCATCATTCGAGCACCTTCCAGATCGGCTGCCGTTTCGTGCTCCTGAGAGTAGTTGTTGAGAGCTGCTGTCTGCAGAACCTCGGCACCGAGTGCAACAACGCCACCGACATCTCCCAGCATGATCTCGATGGCGGCCACAACACCGACAGCCCTGGCGATCCCCTCGATTTGATGCCGGAGCGTGACGTGTGACATTTCATGGGCGATGACCGATGCGAGTTCTTCTGCTGAATTCGATGAGTCGATCAGGCCACGAAATACTAGTATCGGCCCGCCAGGCAGCGCGACGGCATTCACCATGGGTGTGTCGATAATCGTGACTGAAAAGTTGACATCGGGAATCGTGGCGTGGTCAGCCAGTCGCTCGACGATCGACTCCAGTTGCTCCTGGGCTGGCGGACAGTCGAGCGGCTCACCGAATTCCTCAATTACCGCCGGCAGTGCGGCTTCACCAATTTTCTCGTCGATGGTGAATGGCACAGCAAGAACCGCAGCACGGGCTCCTTCCACCAGTCCGTACCACAGACCGATCAGAGCCAACAATGAAACGCCAATTAAGAGCCAGACGGTCAGGCGGCTGTTCCATCGCTGTTGCCGGCCTGTGGCCAGAATCTCTTCGATCTGTTCGAACAACGCTCCGGCGTTGGATTGTTGCAGGGCTGACGGGAAACGACGGTCCTCGCAGAAGATTGTGAGGCTACGGTCCGACGTCCGGCAGAACAGCATATGACCGCTGGCTCCGCCCATTTCGAGATTGCAGTCGTTGTAGGGAACGGAGAACTCCTGACCGTCGCTCGTTCGCGCACGGATACCGCGTTCGTCCGCTCGGATCACAGCGCCAGCGCGTCCGCCGTCGATGTCATCGCAAAAGACACCTCCCGGAAACTCGTCATCGTCAAGAAAGTCAGCGTCGTGCATCAGTGGCCGAGTTCTATTGCGTTCGTTTCGAGAGCTATCGCATTCACTGGAATGGACGGATGCCCGCGTTCTGGTGAATGCGGTGATGGACCAGTCATCGTCACAGTGAAGCCGCGGCTGAGAATCTAAGAGCGAGGCGCGTGACCACTGCGGCCATTGACGTGACGAAGTGTTGTACTGAGACGGAGCAGCGAATCCTCAATGACCGTTCGTTCGGGATCAGAGATGGGATTCTTGCCATATCGCACGCGGTAGAACAGTCTCACGAGGTCATCGGGGAAAGTCTCCAAGCCGTTTTTCGTCAACAGTTCGTTGAGCCGCAACTGGCACGCCGCGGCGAATTCCAGCGGCGTCTGATGTCGCTGACGGCGCAGACCGTTGCGAGCCATGATGGTGGCAAACCGCTCGTAAAACTCGATCCGTTCAGGGCGAGAACCCGCGCTGAGCCAGCGGCGTAATCGACACACCAGCTCCCAAAGAAACGCCCGCAGCGATTGATGTTCCGGCCAGAAGCGACGCCAGAGGCGACGCAGTCCGACGATGATCAGACAAAGTACGGCTGTGGCGACAAAGGTCCGCAGGCTGAACCAGCGCCGCGGGTCCGACAGAAACCTGGCCACTTCACGACCACTAGAACCAAACGGGCTCGTGACCTGTTCGACTATCGATTTCAGCCCCTCGCCAATTGGTTCGTACAGCGCACGTCGCTGGTGTTCGTAGGTCATGTTGACAACACGCTGGTTCCAGAATCCTGAAAACAGATCGCGAAATCTGGCGGCGGCATTGCGCCCTGCACCGATCTCTTCAACGCTTGCGGCGCGAGCAGCGGCCGGCGTGGGGTCACATGTAAGCCACCGGCCGCCAATTTGAGCCTCAACCCATGCATGAGCGTGTCGGTCCTGCACGACAAACGCTCCCGACAGGTTGTTGTAGTCCCCACCTTTGAAGCCACTGACCAGTCGTGACGGAATACCCACTGCCCTGAGCATGAGTGCCATGGCGGATGCATAATACTCGCAATGCCCATCCTTGCGGTTGAAGAGAAAATCTTCGACAGGGTCGATTGTTGGATCAACAATCCTCGCATTGAGGCTGTAGGAGAATTCGTCCTCATTGCGCAAATACGCCTCGATCGATCGCAGCATGTCCGATTGGCCCTGCGCATCTTCCGGCGGCTGGACTCCCTGCGCCACTCCCGCGACCTGCGCGGCCAGTGAGCGGAGACGCTGCAGTCCGCCTGGCAGTTGCAGAAGCTTGCCTTTGACGGCGTCGCGAAGTCGTGCCGCCCGATCGTTATTGACCTGGCCAACTCGCGGCCGCTGGTCGGCGCGTGCGGGGATGTACCCGAATAAGACGTACTCCATCTGTCGTTCTACAGTCCGTCCCTCGTCCGCTGACATCAGGATAGAAGTGACAATGTCCATCGCCGGTGCAACAAAGTTCTTTCCGCTCTGAGCTCCGTTAACCGGATGCATCGCGAACAGAGTCTTCGAGTAGGGCTTGTGGAGAATGTAATGCTGCCGGACGCGCTGCTGCCGGCTCTGAGGCTCAAGTAGCGGAGTGACATGGCGGGATTCCTCCAGTACGTGCCAGCGACCCTTCTCATACTGTCCCATCACGGAACCGCGAAACAGCGGCTCTGAGAACCCCAACTCGTTCGCAGTCTCAAGGACACCCAGCTCTTCATTGGAGCGGCTGTCGTAGAATCGGACCTGAAAAACCGGTTCAGTGCTCTCCAGAATCTGGCCGATCTCACCCAGTTGCACCTCGTCCGTAAATCCGGTCACCGTGCGGATCGGTGTATCAAACGATTCGCCTGCTTGCTGACGGCCACCAACCCACAACCGCGGAATCAGTACGAAGAATGTCAGGCCGACGGCGAGTGAAAGCAGCGTTGTGCTGACGACCCCCATCACGAATCGTGGATTGATCCATGTCTCGTTCGGGTCCAGTTGAATGGCACCACGAACTTCGTCGGGACGATGGTGCGCCATTGACAGACCTGTTGCCGAGGCGCGAACCATAGCGGACGAACTGACCTGAGTGACTTCAATCGCGACATCGGAACTCTCGCGTCCAGCGTGATCGAAACCGAACTGAGCCTGATACAGCGAATAGACGGACAGCGTCCAGAGTGCAAAGAACACATAGCAAATGAGTAATGCGCCGAACGAGCCAGATTGCGTGAGGATCGAACCGACGGCCACCTGCATGACGCTCAGTGCCATCATCCACCAGTACTGCCGACCTTCTTTCGCCTGAAACAGTGCAACCCACGTGAGGTATGTCAACAGGTGGGCACCGGCCAGAACTCGCAACTCTGCTGCACTGCCGGCACCTGCAAAACCCGCGAGTATCAATTCCAGACCAGCGACACCAAACGCTCCCAGCCCAAGCATATTTGCCCATAGTGTCGTTAGCCGAATGCTGCGCTTCTGCTCGTTCAAGTGAAGAGCAAGCATTGAAAGCGGCACCGTCAGACCAGTCGGCAACGGCAGCTCTTCGGCGATGGCAAGCATCAATGCCGCCAGTCCGATGAGTGAGTAGATGCTGATCTGGAAGACGCGAGTCATTTGTGTCAGGTCGGCATTCTGAATTTGGAATCTGGAGACTCGCTCATTGGAGTCGGTGTCACGGGCGATGCTTCAATCCGTGTGATTCCATTGTTTGCTTCCACCTTTTTCTGAATTCCATCATCAAGGGTGAACCACTGGGACAGTTCTTTCGGAGTCGCGTGATAGACCTCGGCTCCCGGCAGGTCGTTTGCGTATGGCAACTCATCAATAGTCAGGTCTCTGGGACGTGTTGTAATGAGTACCACTCGAGTCACTGCCGTGATCGCCCGCCCGGCTTCCACAACGAGATCTGCGAACGTGTCCGCTGCACCACCCTGCACGACAGCCAGTCGGTCGAGGATTGATTCCATCGCGGATCCACCAGACTCAGCCTTCAGACGCAGTGACGTCCGGCCGGATACCAGCACTGTCTGTTCCACACCTCGTGTCTGTCGCAGGTGATTCACACAGATCGTCGCCGCAAAACTGACCGCAAGCTCGACGCGATCCAGATCACTCAGAGCCGGTCGCTCTGGCTGCCACAACTCGATCACCACAATGAGACCTCGATCGCGTGACTGGTGAAACTCACGCACCATCAGACCGTTTCGACGCGCGGACGTACGCCAGTGAATGTCGCGAGGATTATCGCCAGGACGGTAATCACGCAGATGATGAAACTCATCCTCGAAGACGCCGCGCTGTGTGACCGGTCGCTGCACCAGTTCCGCGGCCAGATGACGATCATCCGCCCGTGCAGGCAACAACACTCCGATCTGCGGATGAACCAGCAGCTCGTCGCGCACGTCAGTCATATATCCCCGCTCGACCAGGCCGAGGGGGAACCGCGTCGAGACTTCCAGTGGTCCAAACAAATAACGCCCTCGATGCCCGGGCCTGAACTGATAACACGCTGTGCGGCTGGATTTCGGGCGGACACTCGCGAACAGCACTGACGGTTCGAGTGCTTCATCGTTTGTCTCAAGGCGTCGCAAGTGGCGGTCTCGTGACACGTGATCGCGTACGACCATCAGCCAGGTCGAGAACCACAGTTTGTCGTTGGCCAAAGTAAGCTCAACGGAGACCAGGTCACCTGCCATGGCGCGTCGCGGCAAGCGACGACGCACGTGATTCTTTTTCAGCAGTGAGAAGATCACCCACCCATTGACGACGAACGGACCGGCCATGAACGAAAACACGAGCATCAGCATGTTGCCCCTTTCGCCTCCAGCGGTGAGCGCAGCAACGAAAGCTACGATCATGACGAGTAGATACATCATGCCTTCGCGCGGCAGCATCACACGATTTCGGTTCAGGCGGCCGACGTGCTGACCGGTTCGCATACTGAAACGCGCAGAGATCAGCCGCAGACCCCAGAGCATCAGACTGAGTCCGATCAGTCCGCCGGTGACCCGCAGATACGTACCGGACTCGTCGAAAAGTCTGGCGATGCCTCGCGACGAATACAGCATGCCACCGCCGGCCATCAGGCACAGAAACCCGATGAGCGGAATCGGTCGCGTGGTTAACGAGTTCTGTTGGCGAGGCATTTCAGTGATCGTTCAGATTCACTCGACCACAGTACCGGCGTTGGGCTGATTCGGATTCTGCCCCGGTTGCTGCTGTTGTTGATTCTTCTGTTGCTGATTCTGCTGTGGCGGCCTGGGGCCGAACATCTTCGACAGCCTTTCCTGCAGCAGCCGCGTGTTGACGCGGGAATCCACCTGCATGACCTGATACGCCGAATTCGGACGGGCGGCTTCGTCGAGGGCTTCAATGATCTGACCCACGTTGTTCAGCAAACCTTCCGAGGCGGAGACGATCAGGATATTGGAAACGGGATCGACTCCAATGGACAACAAACCTTTGAATCGGATCGGCTGTTCCTTTTCCTGCCCTTCGCCTTCACCACCACCGTAAATGTAGGTGTAGTTACTACTGGCTGGCGGGCGAGTGTCCTTGTCACCACGCCCCTGTTCCTGCTGCAGAGCCTTGTCGTTCTCACTAAGTAGATCGCGATAGACGTCCTTCACGGCATCACCAATATTCTTCGCCGTCGAGTATCGAATTTTAAATACCTGCGTCTTCCGGATTGTGTGCGCTTCAGTGGATTCCGGCTTGTCGTAGATGGCGATCAACTCTTCTATCATCTGAAGCTGCTCGCGGTTCGCTCCCTGGACCAGAATCGTGTGCGTGTCGCGGTCGGAGATAATATTGAGCGGCTTCCTGCGTGACATTCGCCGCGGTCCCGACTTCGACGAACTCTGCGGATAGAATCCCATGAACATGTCATAGCCGAACCCGCTGCCATTTTTGTCTTTACCGGCGTCGATTTCCTCTTTGAAAATGTCCCGGAGAATCACCTCAACGCCGTACGCCCAGGTATTCGGATACTTGAGTTCGAAAACTTTCCAGTCCCGCTTCGGCGGAGCGTACTCGTCCATGATGTCTTCGAGCATGTCCAGCGCATGGGTATCATTTGATTCGAGATAGATTTCGCCGTTTGGTCCTAACCGGATGTGGATAGGAGCTACACCGGATGGCTCCTGTGTTGTTGCCCCGCCTGACAGTTGGTCCCGCCGCCTGTTTCTGAGCTCTTCAAGCAGTTTCTGAAATCGCGCCGCCGGGTCGTCGCCCTGCAGCGGCATCGGTGTCACGGCGGATTCGTCCGTGGTCGATCCCTCAGTTGATGCATCGCCTTCGCCTGGCGTGACCACGCTTTCCGGCTGGCTCGTAGCATCGTCACGTCCGGCTTCGACCTGACTCACACTGAACAGACCCGAAAGCTCTGTACCACGGAGTTCTACTTGAGTCGTCGTGGGGACCTTCCGAACGACCCGACCGGCAACAGGCGGCGCCGGATGAACCTGTTTATCTGAGGCGGTTTTGTCGGCCGGCTTGACCTCGAGTTTGTCGGGCGCTTGTGGCCCGATTGGGGCCGCGTCGCCATCTCTGGACGGTTCGATCACCGGCGGCGTGATTTCAAGTTTGTTACTGCCACGCGATGGCCAGGCTTTCTCAAGGCGTTCAATCAGATTCAATGCGTCTTCAATCGAATCCACTTCGTAAACACGTCGACGATTCTGATTTCCGCCTGGGGCCGGGATCTCTCCCAGTTCAATCAGCAGGCTGCTCACTTGCGACAATTCAAGCTTATTGCACCACAGCAACAGTCGGTTGTATTCAACGTCCGCATCGATACGAAACACGTCTGACGAGTCCTTTTGCTGCTGCCCCCCTCCACCCCAGGGGTAGTAATTGTATCCGCTTCGAGAATTCTTCTCCTTTTCGTCTTCGATACCCATCATGAAGCGAATGGAGCCCGACACGTAATCGGCGTCATGTTTACGCAGGGCAATGACGTGAAACATGCGACTGCTGCCATCGAGTTTCTCGATCATGAGTTCCACAATGATCCGGTCCGTCTTGGGACCGGTCACGACGACGGTGCGACGGTTCTTGTCGACCTGGATCTTCGTACGTGGAGAAAGCCCTCCCATTTCCCGCAACATCTTCTCGAATTCTTCGGGATCGAGTTTGGCCAGCCGGAAAACGTCGGTTTCGGCAATCGATTCAAGCGTCGATGACTGGCCCGCAGGTGGCTGATCAAGAATTAGAATTGCATCTTCAATCAGAGCAATCTTGTCTGGCGGCCCGCTCACGAGCACGGAATTATCTCGAGCAACAGGAACGATATGGACCTTCTCCTGCCGCCGACTGCGTACTCCGCCACCACCGCCGCCTCCTTTGTTCTGTTGAGCGGCCTGTTGCATTTGCTGCACCATCTGCTGCATCTGCTGGACAAACTGCTGCATCTGGCCTGGATTGAATCCGCCTCCACCGCCTCCGCCACCACCACGGGGCGTTACTGGCGGCATGCCCAGAAGTTCGCGCAAAGGATTCACGATGTCTTCGGCGCGGACATGTTTGAGATAGAACGGTCTGACCAGGTGTTCGTCTTCAGGAATCGTCTGCTGAGCCAGAACCGCGTCCCGGACGTCACGCAGATTGATCGCGGCGTCCATCGCTTCGAGCCAGTTTGAGCTGGACAGTGGTGTCAGTTTGCCATTCGCGCTCAGCATCGGCTTGAATTCTTCAGCCGCATCTTCAGCCAGCATGCCCTCAAGTTTGAACGAGACCTTGACGAACTCATAGGAGTCGCGTTCGTCGAGCTGGATCGATGTGACGCGTGGAACGACGGCAGGATTCAGGGTCGCGACCTTCTCCACGGTCATGACTTCGCCGTTGATGACGATCGTGTATCCGCGCGAGAGCAAGTGGCGATTGATCAGGCTGCGAGCTTCCGGAACAGTGTACTCGCGATGCGTGACCAGGTTGAGATATCCGCCGGGCAACTCCTGCCAGTCGAGCGTGAGATTCGATACGACTTTCAGCCACTCCAGCACATCCGGCCACGGTTGCCCCGTGAAGTTCAGCCGCACTTTGCCGGCCGCGTTCGGTCGGTTCTCCAGTTCAGCAGGATCCGGTGGCGATTCGGGTGTCGTGGGGCGTGTCACGGTGTCGGGGGTGCCCTTGTTGCCCGCTCCCTTCTTCTCTTTGTCATCCTTCTTTGCATCGCCGGGCTTCTTTTTCTCGCCGCCTGGTGACTTCTTCTCGGCTGGTTTCGGTTTGGTACTGGCCGCTTGAGGGTTGCCGGGCTTTTTCGGCGTGAAGGCCTGAATGACTCGCCCTTCCGGCGCACTGGGCGAGTCGACTTGCAGGGCCGCTTCAACTTCCAGAAAATCCTGTGCGAGCGCTGTCGCGGATAAGCTGGTCGCCAGGGCAAAAGAAAACACGCTCAGTACAGATGATTTACACATTTGCTGACGCATCATGCCGGTAGTCCCACTATCCAGATTGGGTCGAGCCATACGCAGTCACTGAACTAAACAACGCCGGGTCGCGCATTCTGTCAGTGTCGAACCAGATTGGTAAATCACGTCAGAAATCTCTGGTGCTTACAAACGTGATGCGTCGCGATGGACGCTGATCGCATTCAGGCATTATGAGCGGCGGTCGAAATCATCCGCAACGACCATCGTGGACTTGTCGCCGGATCTGGTTGATCTCAATTCGACGATGGCACTGAGTTGTCCCGACCTGCGGCGTACGCCCGTTCCGGACGGAACCGTGATCCCGAGATTGTTCCTCGCATGAGGCGAAAGCAAATGAAGCCGTGCGGCTTTGGTTTTCACCGGAAACCGCACGACTTCAGAGTACCGAGAAATTTGTCTCCCGACCGTTACGGCTGGGCATCAGGTTGAGTGATCTCCACTTGCAGCGGGTTTGCCCAGTGCTTCTGTTCTGCTGTGTAGTACAGCCACGTGCGTGATGCCGGGCCGGTGTAGCTGCCCGGAATCTCGGCGGTCAGGTCGAGACGCAGATCGATCTGCTGATTCGCCTCAAGAGTCCGCCAGTAGCAGATCACTTCGCGGTTTCGCAGTTCGTAGAAGTCGATCACGCCCTGCTCTTTCAACTCATCGAGCTGTTCCGTCCGTGGTTCCAGACCGGCCGGCAGGCCGAGACTGACCATGCTCATTGGCTGGCCGCTATCCGTCGCGTTCAGCAACGTCGCTTCCAGACTGATGACTTCTCCCGCAACCGCTGACGTCGCTGAGAGCGACGTTGTGATCCGTAACGGACAGCGGTCGTCGTTGGCCGGACGGTCCGTGTGGTACTGCAGATCAACAGCGTAGGAGATCGCGTCTCCGGTCGAGTTGGTCACATTCAACGTGTTTTCACCTGGCTGCATCGCACCAGCGGGGATCGTCAGTGACGGGGCACCCGATGTTGTTTGCGAGAGATCGATTCGCCCAATCTCTGTTTCCCCGGAGGAGACAACCACAAACGGCGAGTTGCTGGATGTGCCTGGCTTGCCTGGTGCATTCAACAACGCCTTCAACGCCAGCACGGTTGCCTGAGTCGAGCCGAAGTGTCCGCTGCCCTGACGATTCGATCGCAGCCATTGCACTGCCTTGCTGGCCTGTTCGCCGAATGACGGTCGCTTCTGCCAGGCAAGTGCTGCCAGAGCGGTCGTCTCGACGGTTTTCGATATGCCGCGGCTGACAGTCACAGTCGCAGCCCCATCAAGTGAGCCGTCGTCGCGAGCCATTCCGCTCAACCGATCCAGAAGTGAATCGACCGCGGCGAACTGCTCCGCATTTGCGAGACTCGCCGCACACAGAGCCAGCAAGTAGGGATCGTCCGTTTCCTGACCGACATCAGCCAGACGCGACAGTTCACGCGAAAGCTGCTGCATGACTTCCGGAGCGTGTGTTTCCGTCAGTGCCCAGACGATGTAGGCACTCAGCACTTCCTGCGGTGCGCCCCAGTTGTGCAGGAATCGCGGGTTGATCTGAAAACCGCCTTCACCATTCCGACGGGACAACAGCCATTTGGTCGTGCGATCCAGCATCTCGGTATCGACCGGATAGACCGGCATCATGTCATAGAACTGCATCAGGCCGAACGCGGTCAGTGCTTCGTGGCCGGGGTCACCACCGAACCATTCGAATCCGCCGCTGGCACTTTCGTAGCCGGCGAGTCGTGCGTAGCCCTTGGCCAGCAGTTTCTTCGCTCGCCGGATGGTTTCGAGTTTCGTACCAGCCAGTGCTTCACCGTCCGGACCACTCATCAGTCGCAGCACCATCGTGTTCGGGTAATTCGACGATGTCGTCTGTTCGAAGCAGCCACCAGGTTCCCGCAGCATGCCTTCCAGACTCTGCTGAGCTTCCGCCACGCGACTCGGGAACACACGCAGAACTGCCCGCAGTGAATTCGGCGTCCATCGATCCGGAAGTTGCAACGTCAGCGTCGAATCGTTCTTCGCGAACACACCGGCCAATGACTCCTGAACAGGAAAGCCCTGGGACACGGACGTCAGCGGACGCCGAACCGAATCCTTCCAGTTCGTGTTTGGACCGTTCAATGAGCCGATGACATCAATACGGCCATCACCCAGACCAACCACTTCCAGTGGGAAGATGGCTCGGGTGCGAGCGTCCGCTACAAGCGGCATATCGCGTTTCGACGAACCGTCCAGCCGAAACACGCTGGACGCCTGCAGTTCGAAGACTGCCTGCAGGTCCTGTGATGTTCCATTCACCACCGCGACCGGCACATCAACCCGGTCACCGACCGTGACTTCGAGCGGCAGCTTCGGTTCCAGATAGAACGGGCGTCGGGAGATGACCTCACCGTCGCCCGAACCGATCCGTCCGTCGTTTGAATGAGCACTCGCCGAGACTCGGAATGTTGTGATCGAATCCGACAGATCGAACTCGATCGTGGCTCGCCCCTGGGCATCAGCGATGACCAGCGGATTCCAGTACAGCGTTTCTGCGAAATCGTCCCGCTGTGTACCTCGCCGTTGTCGCTGCCGGTAAGAGTATTCCCGCACCACAAATCGTGTCGAAGCCAGTTCGTCGGACTTCATGAGACCAGCACGGAAGCGGTGGATTTCCTGCGGTGACAAACGGAACCGACCTGTTCCGTCCGCGAATCGCTGGGACACATGGCCTCCCATTCCCAATGATGACTTCTCGGTTCCCTCTGCGTTACCGAATCTTTCATCTGCCCCGTCGTCTTCCGACGACCCCAAAGCGACGGCAATGTCTGACACTATGGCCGGCACCGCCCCTGCAGGCGCCAAAGCCGGGTCAGCATCGGCCTTTGCCAGCATATCTGCGGGATCTCCATGCATCATAAACTCCATGTTGGCGGCCGGTTGTTCAGCCTCTTCCATCGAGCCGGCGTCATCTGCGAATACTTGTCGAGACGCCACTTGAGTCGCCCGTTGAGTCGCTGCGGGGGCCGCATCCATGTTCGACTGACTCGCGTCTCCACCGCACCCCGTGACGCCGGCAGCCATCGAAACGGTCATCATCAACAACATGGGCAACGTTCCGCTGCTCGCCGTGACCGGTTTCGAACCGAAGATGGCCGACAGCAGCAGATTCAACAGAATTCCGATACCCAGCAGGACGCACGACGCCTGAAACACGCCTCGCATTCGCTGCACGTCGACAGTCGAAACAAAGCGGTTCTGCAGCGAGTGGACGTTGTTGAAGTTCTCTGGCGTCGTCACAACGCCGCCCAGAGCCTGTAAGCGAGCCACCTGCTCCCGCAGCACGGGATCCTGCTGCAGGTCGACCAGCCGCTTCTCCACGAATCGCCGCCAGCCCTGTGTCCCCAGCAGCAGGTCCAGTGCCTGTTCTGCTTCAGGATCGTTGGACAGATAGAACTCGGCGTCTTCAAGGTCTTCCGGTGACGACACTTCGCTGGTGACCAGAAAGTGAGTCTTCAGATTCGGGTAGTGATCGTCCGCCAGGACCAGAGTCGAGTCATCGACCACCGCGATTCCCAATGCCGCGGGAACCGGTTCACCCTGTTCGTTGGTGACCTGCAGCTCCAGCCGAGCCCGTTCCCCCGGAGCTCGCGGCTGTTCGTTCCCGACCACCTTCACGCTGAGTTCCCGTCCGGTCCGGCGATAGATAAGCCGCTCAGCCAATGGCTTCGGAGGTTGCACCGAGTTGTCATGCACGGTCACTCGCAGCACGCCGCCAGCATCGCCCGGCAACGACATCGCGACCGAGTTCGAACCTGTGCGAGCCGCAAACACCTGCTGGCTCATGAGTGCTCCACGGCAGTACGCTGTTAACAGCAATGACGGCATGTCCTTTGTCGACGAGACAACCAGCTCGGGAGACGAGCCCGCACTGAAAACACCTTTTCCAGCATCAATCACAACCGTCTGTGCCGCGTTCGGAGCCGGCAGATCAAACGACGCCCGCAGTCCTTCCGGCTTAGACAGGACCAGACGCCATGCTTCGCCAAACGCCGGCGTGAACTCAAATCGACCCATGCCATCGTGCTGAGTTTCCACCTGCGCGAGTGAGCGACTGCGGCTGTCGACAATGTCACCAGCAATGTGGACTGGATCGCCCTGAGCGTTTCTGGCCACAAAGTAGACCGCGTTCTCCAACCCCGGGACGAGATCGCCACCGGCGGGATAAAACGTGACTTCGACCCGGTCGAGCTGAATGGGAATCGTTTTCGTGAGGGTCTCGCGAGTCCCACCGTCGTCCACCGCGATACTCAACCGGCCGTCACCGATTTCAACGTTCTCAGGAATGCGGAACTCAATGTGCGCGGCACCGCTGTCGTCCGCCTGCACTGTCGTCTGCATCACTGATTCCTCATCGACCACGGCAGAGATCGTCAGCGACGCTCCGGCCACAGGGCCGCCTTCCGCGAGTCGAGCAGTAAAGTCCGCGACAACCAGATCGCCGGGGCCATAGCTGTCCTTCTGAAACTCGAGTTCCTTACGGAGTCTCGGGACACGGTAATTCTGAATGTTGAATTTGCGGACTTCATCCGGAAAGCTGCCTTCCGGGCTGCGAGCGACCAGCGTGTACTCGCCACCCACCTGACCCACGGGAATCGCAAACACACCGCTGCCGACGCCCCGAGTCGTAATGCCTTCGTGTTCGGAACCTGGCAGCACCGAACCGCTGGGGTCACGAATTTCAAAGTGGACCGGAAACTCGTGTTCGGCCTTGAGGCTGAACCGCTCCAGCGACAGCGACCGATAATGGATAACTTCGCCCGGTCGATACAGCGTCCGGTCCATGGCGAGGTGCGTCAGATAGCGTGTCGCGACCAGACGGATCGAGCCGGTGGCTGTCGCCGTCGCCTGAGAACCGGGGGCTTGACACGCCGCTTCAACCCGAAATTCCGCCTCGTCGGGAATACTCAGATTCGCTGGCAGCGAAACGAGCAGTCGGCCAAGCGCATCAGTCATACCGAGCGCGACCGCAGAGATCACGTGGCCGTCACGTGACACGACGCTGGTCCTCAGTTGAACCGGGCTTGCATCGCCGTCAGCCAATGCCGCCTGAATCAGGAAACGGCCCGCCGAGTCGAATGAAGGAGCGGCCGTCTGCTCAATGGTCATCTTGATCTGATTCGGATCCAGTTGCCCGGCCTGGGCGACCCGATCTGTCTCAACCTGGTCCAGATATCGATCGCCACCGACCAGGAAGGCAAAGTAAACACCGGCCAGTGCCAGCGAAGCGACCAGCCACCGCTGCCGCCGTTTGGCTGGCTGCACCTGGGAAGCAGGACTCGCCGGTCGTGCGGTTGTTGCTGGTGCTGGTGTGGAGCCGGCTGAAACTGCCGCACTCGACTTCAACGGGCTGGCTCCTTCAGCCTGCTCCTGTGGCAGACTGGCGGCCCGGCCGATGAGTGCTGCCAGACGTCGCGAGTTCTCGGCCGCCTCCGCGATCTCTGGGTTGTCGGCGATCTGCTTCTGCAGTTCCGCGACTTCGTTTTCGCTCAACAGGCCGTACTGCCATTCGAGCAAACGCTGCTGGATATTTTCATGGTCGGACATGACTTCGCCTTTTGTGTTGTGACGTTTGACCGTGGTGCAACTCGTTCCCACGCTCTGCGTGGGGACGCCTTGTCGGACGCTCTGCGTCCCCGGTATCGCACGCTCGGGACGCAGAGCGTCCTGCGCGGCGTCCCCACGCAGAGCGTGGGGACGAGTCAGCGAACAGCGTTACTGTGCAACCGCTTCGCGCACTTTCCGGAGCGCACTGCGCATCCGGGTCTTGACCGTTCCGAGCGCCATGCCCGTCGATGTGGCAATGTCCTCGTAGGTCAGGTCGCCGTTTTGTCTGAGCAGAAAGACTTCCTGCTCGGCGGGCTGCAGTGACAGAATTGCTGCCCGGACAAGTCCGAGTTCCTCATCTCGCAGCAGCACAGCTTCGGGTGACTGGTCAGGTGGACTGAGCATCGGATCTGCTCCCAGGAGTGTTTCGCGGCGCCGTGACCATGCGGAATCCCGACGATCACGAGCAGTGTTCAGCGCGATGCGATAGACCCAGGCACGCAGATTCTGAATGTCCGGCAGCTCCTCGCGGTGCAACCAGCATTTCATGAACGCATCCTGCAGCACATCACGCGCGTCTTCGACATTCGCGACGACAAAGAACAGCGTGCCCAGCAGACCACTCTGGTTCTGCTCGAACACATCGATCAGCTCCTGCTCCGCTGAATTGGAAGGAATCCAGTCCATATCCGAGCCTGAAGGCCGTGCCGTTTCGTCGTCACGTCACAGCTATGACGACGTCCCCCCGGCGAAAGATTTTGAGTAATTGAATTTCTTCAAAAACTGAAGGAAGTCTCACGCAAAGCCGCAAAGACGCAAAGAGTTCAAGTCTGGACTTCGCGACCTGGCGTGGGTCAGTCCGGAAGCATAGACCGACTCCAGTAACCCGGGTCCAAGACGGGTGTGAACCTGAAATGCTGAATCGACAACCACCCGGGCAATTTCCTTTTCTGTCATTCCGTCCTTCCTTCGCGTCTTTGCGGCTTTGCGTGAGACATCCGTCATTGCCTCGGCTGGTGCGACAGACCTACATGCCGTAGTCCACCTCGACCAGGTACAGGCCATGACCGGGAGCCGTGTCGCCGGCCTGTGAACGGTTCATGGCCTCCAGGATGCGGCGGACTTCTACAGAGTCCCACCGTCCACGACCCACCGACATCAGTGTGCCGACGATTGCCCGTACCATGTTGTACAGAAAACCGTTGGCCACAATTTCCAGCCAGATGAAATCACCCGCGTCTTCGTCAGACGGTTTCAGGTCGCCGTCCTCGAACCACAGCGGACAGAATGTCTGGCGCCGAACGGTCAATTCGGTCACGGTCCGAACACTCGTTGCCTTGTTGGGCCATTGAGATTCAAAGCTGCGGAAATCATGTGTGCCAACAAGCGTCTGACCGGCGTCATGCATGGCCTGCGAATCAAGCGGCCCGTGGAAGTGCCAGGCGTAACGACGCAGAAACGGGTTGTGCTTTCGACCATTGTGGATGACGTATCGGTAACGCTTGCTCTTCGCGGAAAACGTCGCGTGAAAGTCGAAGGGAACTTCTTCGGCGTCGCGTATGACGATGTCCGGTGGCAGGTATCTCTGCAGAGCCACCGGCACGCTGTCGCACGGAATCGGCAACTCGGTGCGGAAGCTGGCGACCTGTCCCATTGCGTGCACACCAGAATCCGTGCGTCCGGCCGCGAGCACGTTGGTGTGCTCTCCAGTCAGCTTGCGAATGGCCTCCTCGAGCATCGATTGCACCGACGGCCCGTTCGGCTGGACCTGCCAGCCGACGTAGTCTGATCCATCGTAGGCAACTGTCAGACGGATGTTTCGCATGTGCGGAGTAAACATCCGACGGCGTCCGTCCACAACCAAACGAAAATCGCTCCCACGATCGTTCGTCAGACGATTGCCCGGATTGCGATGTACACGACAGACGGTCCCATCAGGCAACCCAGTGCCGTATAGAACGTCGCGGTCATCGCACCGTACGGCACCAGCTTCGGATCCGTGGCTGCCAGGCCAGCCGTGACTCCGCTGGTCGTGCCCATCAGGCCTCCGAAAATCAATGCAGACCGAGGATTGTCCAGGCCGATGTGCGGGGCGACGAACGGAGTCATCGTCATCACAAGTATCGACTTGATCAATCCGGCGGCAACGCTGAGTGCCATGACCTCCGAGGTCGCGCCCAGTGCACTGCCCGTCACAGGCCCGACAAGATAGGTCGCAGCCCCACCGCCAATCGTTGTCAGGCTGACTGCGTCCCGGTAACCGAACGCCCAGGCGACACAGGCTCCCACAGCGAATGACACGAAGATTCCCGTCAGCAACGACACTATGCCGCTGATACCTGTACGACGAAACTCGTCCATGCGGACTCCGAACGCTGTTGCGACGATCGCCAGGTCGCGCAGCATTGCTCCACCCATGATTCCGATACCGGAGAGCACCTCGATGTCGGCGATCCCTTTTTTGCCACCCGTGCTGACTCCGCCAACATAAGCCAGCACAAGCCCGATCAGGATGGCAATGGCCGAACCATGCAGGCGTCCGCGCGTCAGCCGACCCGACAGGTAGTACGAGAACCACACTGTCACACCGACGACCCCGAAGGCAGTGACCAGCGAGTACTTGACGAGGACACTCTGCGAAGATTCCAGCAATTCCGTCATCAATCGTCTTTCAATGCACGTGTGATGGCCTGCGATTCGGTATCCGACGGCGCCAGTCGGTTGATCAACGGTACCAGTGCGAAACAAACGACGACAGAAAGCACGCCCGCGACGATCGCGACTGGTCCGCCTTCAACCGCCGCGACGACGTTCTGACTCGCTGCCATCGCGACCACGATCGGGATGTAGATTGAGCTCCAGAACAGAATTCCGCGTTCGTCTTGCGGCTTCAGACGTCCCGACCGTTGCAGCCGCTCACTGATCAGAATCAGCAGCAACATCGCAATTCCAACCCCGCCAACGTTGGCCTCAACGCCAACCACCCAGCCCAGCAATGCACCGGCGACCATTCCGGCCAGCAGGCAGAGTGACAACAGGGCCGTACCGTAAATTGCCATGTTCTTTCCCGCGCCCAGAGCTTCAGGGCTTTGGAGTCTGATTGATGATTGTCGAGTGATGATTTTTGAAGTGCGAAGTACCGGGACTCATCTCCATCAGAATCGTTTACGTCGCCGGCACTGTTTTGACTTCGAAAATCAACACTCATCAATCGACAATCATCAATCCACCCGCCGACCCCAATTCTGCGACAGCACCATCCACCCTCGGATCTGATGCGATAGTAATACGCTTTCGAGTATCGCACATACCGTTTAGAGTCGCGTTGTCAGGCCTCGCCTGTTCCAGAATCTGCCCCAACTCGACCATTGGAGACAACATGCCAGTGCAGCCCGGCCCGGATGACCCAGATGCCCCGACAGAGTTCGCTGCGACGGGAACCGGACTCAAGTATCGAATTCTGCGTAATTCCGACGGACGTCAGCCGACTGCGTCCGATCAGGTGCGGTGCCATTACCGCGGCTGGCTCGACGACGGTAGCGAATTCGACAGCTCATACGGACGCGGCGAGCCGACAGAATTCCCGCTGAATGGAGTTATCCCCGGCTGGACTGAAGGTTTGCAGCTCATTGGCGAGGGCGGCAAGATCGAACTCGAAATCCCTCACGAACTCGGTTACGGAACTCGCGGCTATCCGCCGGTCATTCCGGGGAGTTCCAGGCTGCACTTCATCATCGAGCTGATCAACGTGCTGTGAGGATGGGGCTCAACCACCGCCTGGCGAGTTCTGGCTGAGACCGATCAGCCAGGCGGACGTTCCCACGTGGGCGATAACACACAGCCAGAAGACAAGCTGAAAACGAGTCTTTCGCGTCTTGTGCCGGAAGACTCGCTGGCCAATCAGTGCACCCGGCCAGCCGCCCAGGATCGCCAGGACGTGCAGTCGCTTCTCGGGAATCCGACGACCGGCGCGCTTTGCCTGCCCTTTGTCTATGCCGTAGGCGACAAATGCGATGGCACTCATGATGAACACGGAAGAAACGAATGGTGTCATGCTGTTTCGCTGGCTCGGTGGAACGGCTCCTGGGGCACTGATCAATCCACTGCTCGTGCCAATAGATTATCGGTTCGTTAGAGATCGTGTCTGAGCAGATCGACATCAACGCGCTGAAATCCCGCATTGGCCAGTCCATGCTGACCGATCGGTTTCAACTGCGCCGATTGCTCGATTCCGTGCAGCGAGCCAAAGGCTCCGGTCGCCCGTTTGATCGCAATCTCAAGCGGCTGACCCAGACGCTCGACCGATCGGTGGAACTCAGGCAGCGCCGAGCCAGCGGTGTGCCGACCGTTCAGCTCAATGAGGAGCTGCCGATTGCTGCACGTCGAGCTGACATCGAACAGGCGATCCGGGACAACCAGGTCATCATCGTGTGTGGCGAGACAGGATCTGGAAAGTCGACACAGCTCCCAATGATTTGTCTGGGAATGGGTCGTGGCATCGACGGGATGATCGGGCATACGCAGCCGCGCCGCATCGCCGCACGATCTGTATCGAGCCGGGTCGCCCAGGAGTTGGGATCGACTGTCGGAAGTGCCGTGGGTTTCAAGGTGCGGTTCACGGACGCGACCAGTCCGACGACTTACATCAAGTTGATGACGGACGGAATTCTGCTGGCCGAATCGCAGGGCGATCGTTTCTTCGACCGATACGACACGATCATCATTGACGAGGCTCACGAACGTTCGCTCAACATCGATTTCCTGCTCGGGCGGATGAAGCAACTGCTGCCTCGACGCCGCGACCTGAAGCTGATCATCACATCCGCAACCATCGACGCGGCTCGGTTCGCTGAGCACTTTGGGACGGCGGACGAGCCGGCACCGGTGATCGAGGTTGCGGGACGAACGTATCCCGTCGAGGTGCGGTACCGGCCACCAGTGTCTGATGACGACGGATCGCGACCCGGTGAATCGGGATTCCAGAAGCGTCGTCGTGGCGAGGCTGATATTCAGACTGCGATTCTGGATGCCGTCGATGAACTGGGCCGCATCGATCAGGGCGACATTCTGATATTCCTGCCGACCGAGCGCGACATCCTCGAGACGGCCAGGTCGCTGCGCGGACGATTGCTGGGCGAGTCCAAGCGTGGTCGCCCCAGCGAAATCCTTCCGCTGTATGCGAGGCTCTCGAACAAAGACCAGAATCGCATCTTCCAACCCGGACCGCATCGTCGCATTGTGATTGCGACAAATGTCGCCGAATCGTCTCTGACTGTGCCGCGCATCCGATCTGTGATCGACACTGGCACGGCTCGCATCAGCCGCTACTCAGCCCGCTCACGCATGCAACGATTGCCAATCGAGCCAATCTCGCGGGCGTCTGCCGATCAGCGAGCCGGACGTTGTGGCCGTGTCGGCCCGGGCATCTGCATCCGTCTGTACTCGGAAGATGACTACAACAGCCGCGACGACTACACGGCTCCCGAGATTCAACGCACAAATCTCGCTTCGGTCATTCTGCAGACCGCCGCCTTCAAACTGGGGCCGCTGGAAGAGTTCCCGTTTTTGGAGCCGCCCCGCTGCGGAACCATCACCGACGGGTATCGGACGCTGTTCGAACTCGGCGCACTGGACGAGAAGAACGAACTGACCGACATCGGTCGTCAGCTCAGCCGGTTGCCGGTCGATCCTCGGGTCGGGCGGATTGTTGTGGCGGCAAACGAGAACGACTGCCTGAGTGATGTCCTGGTCATCGCCGCTGCGCTGGAACTCCAGGACCCGCGAGAACGCCCGATCGATCAGCAGCAGGCCGCCGACGAAGCGCACAAGAAGTTTCAGGACGAGAATTCAGATTTTCTGAGTTACCTCAAGCTCTGGGACTTCTATCACGCGCAGAGAAGCGGGCTGTCGCGCGGCAAGCTCCGCAAAGCCTGCCAGCAGAACTTCCTGTCTTACAACCGGATGCGCGAATGGGTCGACGTGTACCACCAGCTTGCTGAGCTGGCTGGCGAAGCCGGGCTGAAAGCAAAGAATCGCCGCAACGAATCGGAACCGATCCACCGATCACTGCTGACCGGCTTTCTGGCCAACATCGCTTTGCAGGGCGAGGGTCATGAGTTTCTGGCGTCTGGCAATCAACGAGTTTCGCTGTGGCCGGGTTCCGGACTGTTCGGTCAGAAGCCAAAGTGGATCGTGGCCGCTGAACTGGTTGAGACGACTCGCCGGTACGTCCGCACGGTCGCTCGAATCAAGCCCGAGTGGATCGAACCGCTGGCCGGGCACCTCATCACACGAACACACAGCGATCCGGAATGGGACGCCCGCGCTGGTTCGGCTATGGCCTTTAAAAAGGTGACCCTGTTCGGACTGCCGGTCGTTCCGCGCCGTCGTGTGCGTTACGCAAAGATCAACCCCGAGCAGTCTCGCGAAATGATGATCCGGCACGGACTGGTCGAAGGCGACCTGGAAACCGACCTGTCGTTCTTCAGTCACAATCAGCGACTGCTGGACGAACTGGACGGTCTTCAGACGCGCACGCGGCGATCCGATCTGGTCATCGACGAAGACGCCCGCTTCGACTTCTACGAGGCGCGCATCCCTCACGACATCGCTGATGTTCACGCACTCAAACGGTGGTTGAAAGGAGCCGCTCGGCGCCAGCAGAAGCCGTTGCACATGGCGAAGGACGACCTGCGTCAGTCGGGCACTGAAGAGGTCACCGGCGTCGAGTTTCCGGATCAGATTCAGGTCGCGCAGATGCGACTGTCACTCGAGTATCACCTGGAACCGGGTTCGCCCGAAGACGGAGTATCAATCGCTGTTCCGAGGGAAGCGTTGAATCAGCTCGACCAGCGACGGCTTGGCTGGCTGGTACCCGGCCTGATTGAGGAGAAGGTCGTCGCGCTGATTCGTTCGCTACCGAAATCAGCCCGCCGTCAGTTTGTCCCGGCAGCGGAGACGGCTCGCGAAGTCGTCAGCCGTCTTAAGTTCGGCGACGGCGGGTTTGAAGAAACCGTCGCCCGGCATCTGAGCAAGATTGCCTCCGAGCGAATCAGCGTATCCGACTTCGACCTGAGCCGCCTGCCGGGTCACCTTCGGATGAATGTCCGGGTTGTGGACACCGAAGGTGAGACACTGGCCCTGGGTCGTGACATCTCCAGCCTGCGATCCGAGATGGGCCGCGAGCTGGCTAAGGGATTCGAAGACATCGACGACGGGCAGTGGACGCGGGACGGAATCACGGATTGGGATTTTGGTGAGTTGCCCGCGCAGGTGTCGGTCCACAGTGGCGGCGTCGAACTGAAGGGGTATCCCACGCTTCTCGACCGAGGCGAGTCTGTCTCGCTGCGGCTGTTTGACCTGCCAGCCAGGTCGGCGATCGAAACGCGAGCGGGGCTCCGGCGATTGGCGGCGATCGCATTGCGACGTCAGATCAAACAGCAACTCGACAACATCCCGGATCTGGGCCGTTGGACTTTGGATGCGGCAACACTTGGGTGCGCAAATGCGTTCCGTCCCGACATCGGAGACCTGATCGCCGACCGGGCGTTCTTTCCTGCCAAAGGACCTTATCCACGGACGGAGATTGCTTACCGCAATCAACTGAAGCGGGCCAGGGGCCTGATGGGAATCGCCGTTCAGGACGTGGTGGGACTTATTACGCCATTGATGAGCGCTCACCGGGATCTGCGACGCAGCTTGAAGAGTGCACGCTCACCGCAGTGGGCTGGCGCTGTCCAGGATATCAAACAACAGATCGGCGACCTGACCACGGTCGGATTCCTGACAAAGACGCCCTGGGGATGGTTGCGGCAATACCCTCGTTACTTTGCTGCCGCCTGTGCTCGCCTGGAGAAGCTGCCAAAAAACGGAGTGCCTCGGGACCGCGGCAATCAGGACCTCATCCTCGCCTGTATGTCGCGTTGGAAGCAGCGGGCCGCGTCCCATTCGGAGCGAGACTTCTACGATCCGCAACTCGACCACTATCGCTGGCTGATCGAGGAATTCCGCGTGTCGCTGTTTGCCCAGCAACTTGGCACGGCCATGCCTGTGTCCGAGCAGCGGTTGGAAGCTCAGTGGGCGAAGGTCGCTGAGTGATGAACGTCGCGCGGCAGAATCCGCAGAATCGTTAAAGCTTGCGCAGCTTAACAGTCGAAGAAAGAGCTGATGCCTCGCACGGTGTGCGCGGCGGTGTAAGCCTGTCTGCACTGGCTCGGCACATGACGACGCTGACAACATCCGCATGGTCTCGAAGAAGAACCCCGGCGCAGATTGCGTGCGCGATACTGCTGTCGGCGTACGTCGTGAGTGTGTCTGGCTGTGCCCGCGAGTGGTATCGCCAGCAGGCCGATGACGAGGCAACCAGCCTGATCGACGAAAAGTCCTACGTCGCGACATCGCAATGGCAGGGAGTTGATTCTGACCCCCGCAGCCGGTTCCACGATGCCTGGGATCCAGTTCGGCCGCCGATGCCACCGGACGATCCTCAGTCGCATCGGCTGATGCACCACGTGGACGGCATGGACGGCTGGGAGCACTGGCACGACAACGGGTCGATCAGTCAGCTTGAGAATCCCGACTGGCGCGAGCAACTGCCCGATTACGTCCAGATCGAAGACGATGGTTCAGTCAAGCTCGACCTGGGCGATGCCGTGCGGCTGGCTACGATTCACTCGCCCGGATATCAGCAACAGGTCGAGACGCTGTACCTGTCAGCTCTGGACGTCAGCACCGAGCGATTCCGATTCGACACGCAGTTTCTGGGTGGCTTCAGTAGCGCGAACACTGGCTTCGGCGGTGGCGGCTCACGCTCGTTTTTCAACGACACGGCAGTCGGCGTGACCGGCGACGCGACCAAGGATGGAAACTCATTCGATGTGTCGAATAAGACGGACATCCGACTGCGACGGCGGTTTGCGACGGCAGGCCAACTGGTCGTTGGCTTCACGAACAACCTTGTCTGGCAGTTCTCGGGCGGGAATACGAGCATGGCCGGATCGGTGCTCAACTTCAATCTGGTGCAGCCGCTGCTGCGCGCCGGCGGTCGGCAGATCGCTCTGGAACAGTTGACCATTGTGGAGCGGACATTGCTGGCCAACGTGCGGGCCTTCGATCATTACCGCCAGGGCTTCTATACCCAGGTCGCGATAGGTCAGAGCGGCACGACCGGACCATCCCGACGTGGCGGCTTCCAGGGCGGTTCCGGACTGTCAGGCTTCAGTGGCCAGGGTGCGGGCGGCTTTGGTGGTGTGGGCGATGCGACAGGATTCGGTCGTGGGAGTGGAGGCAATGGGGGCGACGGGGGCGGAGGAATCGCAGGTTCCGGATTTGCCGGGGGCGGTGCCGGTCAGGTGGGCGGCTTCATCGGACTGCTGCAGCGGCAGCAGCAGATTCGCAATACAGAGACCAGTCTGCGGGCTCAGCAGCAGATGCTGCTGTTGCTGGAAGAACACGTGCAGGGCGGGCTCATTGATCTGGCCCAGGTCGATCAGTTTCGGCAGAGCATCGAGACGGAACGCGCCAATTTACTGCAGTCTCGAAACGGGTACCTGGACACACTTGAGTCGTTCAAGTCGTTCACATTGGGACTGCCTCCAGACCTGCCGGTCGACCTGGACAATTCGCTGATTCTGCCATTCCGATTCCTTGATCCCGAACTCGCGGGCGTGCAGACCAGCATGCAGGCATTGATCGATGACTTCGGGCAACTGGCCGAAGAACCGGAAGTCACCGAACTGGCGACTGTCCTGGCACGAATTGTCACGTTGCAGACGCGCATTCGTGAGCAACTGGAAATCGCCAGCACAGAAATCCAGAACCTGGAAAACGTGCGTGACGCCCGCACGCAGTCGGCGGGTGTCACCGAGCGGCAACAGTTCGATCGGGACCGGGAGCAGTTAAGCAGCAATCTAACTGCGCTGCGTGAACGACTTGCGAAACAGACAGCGACGGTGGAGGCATTGCAGGAAGATCTGGCGGAAGGCACCCGGGCGGCGACTGTGACGGGGATCGTAGGCATCAATGTCGAGCTGACGGGCCTGCTCAGCGAACTGACGCTGATTCAGGCTCGGTCCCGTCTGGAGGCGGTGACACTCGACACCGTCTCGATTGATTCCGCGGATGCGCTCGAAATCGCCCGAGCCCACCGGCTCGACTGGATGAACAACCGGGCGGCGCTGGTGGATACATGGAGGTTGATCGAATTCAACGCCAACCGGCTCGAATCAAATCTTGACGTCGTGCTCAGTGGAAATCTTGGCACAGTCGGAAACAACACGGTCAAGTTCAGTGGCGAGGACACCAATATCTCGGCCGGCCTGCAGTTTGACACGCCGTTCAACCGGCTTGTTGAACGCAACGACTTCCGGCAGCAGCTGATTTTTTACCAGCAGTCGCGACGGCAACTCATTCAGTTCGAAGACGGTATTCACCGCGGACTGCGCTCGCTGCTGCGGGAACTTGAGCAGTTGCAGCTCAATCTGGAGATTCAGCGGCGTGCCGTTGCCATTTCAATTCGTCGCGTGGATCAGACGCGGGAGAATCTGAACCGCCCCACACCGCCGCTCGCCCCAGGACAGCCGGTACCGACATTCGGTCCGACCGCCGCCTTGAACCTGCTGACAGCCCTTTCCGACCTGCGCAGCTCGCAGAACAACTTCATGAGTGTCTGGCTGAACTACTACGCCGGACGTATGCGATTGATACGTGAACTTGGCCTGATGCAGATCGATGACGAAGGTCAGTGGGTCGCGCGGTCTCTTGAAGAGTCGCTGCAGTCCGCTTCCGCCCCGCTGTCAGTGCCCCCGCCAATACACGATTCATGGCTCAAACTTGTTGACGAGCCACCAGACGAGAGTGAAGACGGAACGACTCCACCACCGAACGGCGAACCTCCAGTGGTCGACGACGACGCTAACGCACCTCAACTCAGACCAGCACCGGCATCTGATGAGGCTGCCATTCAACGCGTGCCACCGAAAACACGAGTCCAGGCGACGGGGCACTGGACCCCATTGAAGAAGGCAACATTGCCTCAACGCCACGATCAGCAACCAGCGAGAATGCCAGGTCCCACCGAAACTGTGAAAGACGCCACGATCCCCCGTATCGTCCTGCCGTCGCTCGCTGATCCGATCCGGCCGAAGCGGAGTGCGTCCGGCTGGCGTTCGACGCCGCAGTGAGACCGGTGGCAATCGTCGATGCTGAGCGAACGGCGCCGTCAGTGCGGCGTGTCGTTAGAGCGAGTTGACCGGCCGGCCTTCCCGATCGGTCACATCGCTCGAAGTGCTGATCCGAAATTCGCCGGTGGTGGAGCTGTACACCCAGCCGTGGTCACCGCTGCCGTTGAAGTGGGGCGGTTGCAGAGTGCCTCGCACGACGCGGATCGATCGCCGCCCGGTGAACACGTTTGGAGGCATGTCTCCGATCAGATACGGGCCAAAGCGACCAGTCGGATCGACCGTTCCGCTTTCCGATGTGCGTTGTGTGAGCTGGGCGAGGAAGTCGACTTCGGAATCTGTTTCAAAAGCCGGAAGTCTCCCGCCGTGTTCTTCGCGATACCGGTCGATCTGCCGGCGAAACACCTCCAGGTCGCCCTGGACAGTCTGTAGTTGTGCGTCTTCACCGGCCCGTGAGAATTGAGGTACGACTGTGATGGCGACAATGCTCAGCAGTGCCAGCACGATCAGGATCTCAACCACGGTGAAACCGAGGTAACCAGGTCGGCGACGGTTACTTGCCGCTGAGCGGTGGCCGGAACAAACGGGGGAGCCCATACCCGAATCCTTTTGCGTGACGATGCCTCTGAACCAACTCTGGTGAGTCGTTTCAGCCTATGTCTGATCCTTCGTCCGTCAAATCGGAAGAAGCATCACAGTTGCGGATCCAGGCATTTCCTGCCGGCCGAGGCTTCGGTCGTAGTGAATCGAGTGACCGTGTGGACTGGGGCATATCTGACTGATGCATGGGTTGAGCAGCCGTCATCCCCGAACAACAGATAGTGGCGGCCGGTAGAGCTCGTTAGACTGCTCAAATGCGACGAGGTGCATCGTCGCGTCCATTGGAGACGACTGACATGTCCAGAAAAGCCGAAGCTGGTCGATCACCGAGCCACTCGAAGAAACGCAGCATGTTGACGAGACGGGACTGGCTCAGGGCTGCCGCACTTGCCTCAGTGAGCTATTCGAGTTCCGGCTGGCTCAGGACACTGGCGGAAGACACCGCGACGAATCCGCAGCGAAAACGTTCCTGTATCCTGCTCTGGATGGCCGGAGGACCTTCGCAGACGGACACGTTCGATCTGAAGCCCGAACATGCCAACGGCGGCGAATTCAAGCCGATCGAGACCAGTGTTCCCGGCATTCAAATCAGCGAGCACCTGCCCCAGGTCGCAAAGCAGATGGAGCACCTGTCGATCATTCGCTCGATGAGCACTCGCGAAGGTGACCATCAGCGGGCGACTTATCTGATGCGAACGGGTTACCTGCCGCAGGGGCCCATTCATTATCCGACCCTGGGCTCACTGATCAGTCGCGAACTGGATCCCGGGAAGGCCGATCTGCCCAACTTCATTAGCATCGGTCCCAACCGTGCGCTCAGCCCGACGGCGTTTGGACCTGGCTTCCTGGGACCACGCTATGCGCCGCTGGTTGTTGGCGAAGGCGCGGCGTTCATGCCGACCGGTGAGGGGCAGGATGTGGCAGATTCGCTGCGCGTCCGCAATCTCGAACGGCCCACTGGCATCGACGTGAAACAGGCGGACGCGCGGCTCAACATCCTGGCGCAACTGGAAGATGACTTCACAGCGGACCGGCCGGGGTTGATCGGCAGCAGTCATCGCACGGCGTACCAGCGAGCCATCCAGATGATGCGGTCAGGAGCCAGCAGCGCGTTCTCACTTGAAAACGAACCTGCCGAGTTGCGTGAGAAGTACGGGATGAATCAGTTCGGCCAGGGCTGTCTGCTGGCCCGCCGACTTGTCGAGCAGGGTGTGCCGTTCTGCGAAGTCACACTCAACAACGCTCCCGGTACTCCCGGGTGGGATACCCACGCCAACAACTTCACCGGTGTGAAAACTCTCAGCGAGATCCTTGATCCGGCATGGGGGACACTCATGTCTGATCTGCAGGATCGAGGCCTGCTGGATTCGACGCTGATTGTCTGGATGGGCGAATTCGGCCGCACGCCAAAGATCAACGGTAACACGGGACGTGACCATTTCCCGCTCGCGTGGACGACAGTACTCGGTGGCGGCGGGATTAACGGCGGTCAGGTCTACGGCAGTTCGACCGATGACGGCATGAAGGTGAAAGACTCCCCGGCGCGCGTGGGAGACCTGATCGCCACAGTCTGCCAGGCACTGGGGATCGATCCCATGCAGCAGAACATGTCCAACGTCGGCCGCCCGATCCGCATCGCCGACCCGGAAGCCCACGCGATCGAATCGCTGATCGCCGCCACTCCGGCCTGACGGCCGCGGACATGTCAGAAGTGATTTCCGGTCACGGCACACGCTAGACCTTCGACGGCGTCGTCGGACCATCATTCCGCACATCCATTATGTCGGCACGCAGGCGGGGCGACATGGTCGGTGGATTCAGGCATCGCTTGAGTCGCTCTTGCATTCCGGTGTCCGGCTCCTGGTCGAGTGCTGCCATGAGCCCCTCCCTGATCCGACGCTTCACTAAGTTCCATCGTCCATACGACTCTGAGTACCACCGTCCATGCTGTTCGATCAGAACGTCGAGCGAGATTGATCGGACACTGGCGTCCGGATGATGGCGGATCAACGCCAGTGGTGGTTCGATGGCAACGTTGTAGAGCGTTTCGATCTCCACTTCGATGAAGGGCTCGTAGGAATACAACCGGAGCCCACGGCCATGTTTTGCCGTTTCGATCCACCATTGCCGGTTTCCGGCACCAAATGATGATGTGTACTTTCTCGCGTCAGGTTTCTGCGAAACACCCGTCGAAACGAGCCACTTTGCCGTCTGCATGTAGTGGCGATTCATCGGATTGAGGGCACCGAAAGTTGTCAGTAGCGCATTGCACGCAAATCCAGCGGCGTCCTTGTCATCACCTCGCAGAGCACTCAGAAGGATCCCGGCTGAGGCAATCTGGACGGTCCGATCGAGCCCTCGGGGACGGTTTTCATTCCAGCCTGCGCCGCCCATCACAAGCGACAATGCCGCAGCACGATACCGCAGATGCCCTTCGTGCTCGTCGCGGACCACTGCGACTATTTGACTAATCTGCGTCGCTGCTGCAACCGCTTCGCGACGCCCGTCACTGAAGAACAGGCCGCAGCCCCCAATGCAGCACCTACCGCGAAAGTTGGTATTGCAACGTGACAGCAGCGATTGCGACACATCGAGAATAGCGCCGGCCTGCGGGGCAGAGGCACCAGTCGCCATTCGGTCAATGTGCGGCAATGAGGAATAACCGATTTCAGCAAGCGCGCTGACAGCACGTGCCCGCTGATCCGAATCGGAGTCTCCGAGGTCGAAGGCCCACTCCACAGCGGGACGACCGTCGACGTGAGGTACCGGTTTTACAACCGCTGCCACCAACAGCAGTCCGAGCACCGATTTAGTGAGTCTCTTCCGCATCGCAGATGCCACTCGAAGTAATCGTAAGGCTCGATAATTCTTCCGAGCATTAAGGATCCTGCTCGTTCGACGACCGACGCGGAAGCATGCAGATTCTCGCCGCTGTTGCCACGCGGATCAGATGGATGCCACCTTTAAAGACAAACATGGAAGCCATCACGACGATGCCGGCTTCCACAACCTTTCCGGCCTCTACGTAATCCAGTAGCGCGAGCTGGATCAGATACAGTGCGGCCACAATGAGGAACCAGCCAGCGGTTTCGCGAATAACAAAGAACACGAGTTGGCATCTCCGATTCTATTTGTTTTCCTGGCCGTCACGTTTCCTGGGGAGAATACGAGATCATGTACGCCGAAGAAGTTGTACCCAACAGCCTGGGGTAAGCGAAGCGTCACCCCGGGGACGGATCAATCGGAGTGGCGTACGCTGAAGTCCCGCCTGTTTCGTGAGGGTTCCGAACCGCCGCTTTGTTATGCGGAAGACGAAGGCATGCCCCGCTGTGGCTGCGGCCTGGACATTAAACGAGTCAATCTCACTCCACCACGACCCAGCTCGGAGATGACCATGCGAGGTGTCCGTGGGCGGGCATGAGGTTTCCTGGAAGGACTGGTCCGGGACGGGATTGGGCGACCCGCCAATAGTACCAGTGTGTGCCTCGAGACAGACCATCGTCGGTGTATGTCGCTTTGAGCTCGTGACGGCCGTCTGATTTGACCTCATGAATCACCTCGCCGTTGCGGACCAGGCGTGCATGCGTGATCGGTCGCGTCCCGATCGCATGCAAGGTGAGTGTGATGCTCCCGTCTGTCGCCTTTGTTGCGGCTCCCATCATGGCGTCACCGGCACGCGTATCAAGAAAGATCTGCGAGCCCATTGTCGCGAAACAACGCCGGCTGCGAAGAGCGTCGAGGATCGACTCGGCCGTGAGCTCTTCCGCATAGATTCCGGTTAACGCACCGCTCAGGCCGGGTGCGCGACGATGAGTGTCCCCGTTGGCGGTGAAGCCGAGCCGAGCGCCATTGTTCAGAGGAGCGTGAAACAACTGCGGACGCGCAGCAATGTAGTTGCTCCAGCCGGATGTTAATTCCAGACCGATCTCGACTGGATGTCCCGACAGCTTAAATGCATTGTGCTGGGACAACGTGATGCCTCCGGCACGCTCGACAGCCTCATTCAGTCGCGCGATGTCGTTGCCCACTTCTGTAAAGTGAACGAGCGGGCCGCCGCCGGGCGGGTAAATAACGCTGCGATGATTGGGATACGACCGATTGCGATACGGCGGCAGCCAGTTTCCAGGGTCGGACAGTGTCGCAGTCGCAACGCCCGGAATGCGCGACGTCCATTCGAATCCGGGCAGCGAAAGTATCTCACGTTCGCCGGATTCCGGTTTTCCGGAAAATGTGCTGGCAAACAGGTTGCCGAGTTCGAAGTCGTACTGAGTTAGTGGAACGTTGTAGAAATCGTTATTCGTAAAGACCACGACGTCGAGACGAGCCCGGTCTCGGGCGTAGAAGTGCATTTCATCGGGCTCGCCCTCGGCGTCGGCGGTCAGTCCGTTGTGGCAATGCAGATCGCCCCAGAAGAGTTTGTACGGCCTTCCATTGGCAGTGATTGTCCGGCGTGGTGTGGTTTCGCCTTCGATTGGTAACGCCACTGGCACCCACCCTGTCCACTCGTCCTGCTCGAAGCGTTTGCTGTTTGCCAGCGTGATGTCAAACGCCTCGTAGTGTCGAATTCCACGACGCGGAAGCGGCGACGCAAGGACGCGAACCTTGCCGTCACGGACGACGGGCGGATCGATGAGGTGGTAGTCAACTCGACCCTGACTCACGATGACCGGAGTCTGCCACTGGCCGTCTAGACTCGGTCGGCCAACGAAGTCGCCCGGCACTGTCGGCGTGCTCCCTCGATGATCCGTCTTACGTTCCCACAACAGCCACACGCGATCACCATCTGCAAGAAATGATGGACGCACGCGGGGACCGAGGTATCCGCCGGTTGCGACAGGCCGCGGATCGATCTTGGCCATCAATCCCTGCGTCAGCTCAGCGGCCGTCGTGCCGCCGTCTGAGGACTTGATCAGTTGCCAGCCAGCGTCACCTCGGGTCGTGGCATGCAGACTGTGCCATTGACTGACGACACCCGGCCCGCCGATGACGTCAATCTTTCGCAGCCACGCGACGTGGAGTTTGTTTCTGTGCGAAAGCGCGACCGGCGTCAGGCAGTATTCTCCCGCAGGTGAGACCTGTTCGACCGGTGAAAGCACCGGAGAAACTGTGCGACCTCGTACGGAGTATTGTCGCCCCTGGTATTGGTCCCAGAACCCCCAGACCTGATCGCCATGGTGGACAAGAACTGGCCGGAAGGCATCAACGGTTTTCTCCGAAAGATCAAAGATCGGCGAGCGACCCTGGGACTCGAGCAGGCGACCTCGCACGCGCCACCGACCTGACACATGTGCCGACCAAGCTGCGATGACGCGTCCGTCTGCAAGCGAGATGGCCGTCGGGTAGATGGCATCGCTTGTCGGCTCTGACAGAGCGACCGGCGAAGTCCAGTTTCCGTCGACAAAGTGACGAAGGTGAACCTGCCAGCGACCATCTTTCTTCATTGTCCACACGACAGAGATCGCGTCGTCTGATTTTCCGACGATCGTCGGAGGGCCGTGTGTCGTCCCGCCCTGCGACACCGTGTGCAAGTTTCCGAGTCCGCCGTGCGCGTCAATGCGTCGTGCGAATATCTGGTCGCGACCTTCACGGTAACCATGCCATGCATACCACGTGGCGCCAGACCCTGTCGTAGTCGATGTCGGGTGAAAGTCGTACGACACAGTCCCGGAATTGACCGCGATGGACTGCGCACGGGCCGAGTCAGGTGAACCAGATACGCTCATCAGGGCAATGGTGAGAATGCACGCTTGACCCGCACTTCGGAACAGATCGAACATGGGAGGCAATCGTCCTTTCAATTGTGAACCGTCCGCAGTTCATGGCCAGGCGAGTGTAGCGTTTCCCGGCGCCTCGATGTCGTCAAGTAGAGGTACAGGCAGCGGTCACCGCTGTTGTGTGCATACGCACGGGCTGGCATTGCCTGGAATAGATTTCGAAGCTGCATCGGCATAAGGTGGCTGAGGGTGAGGTCACTCAGTCCGTCCGGGTGAAGCCATGCTTGCGGCCAGCAGGAATCAATCGCAGCGAAACGTCCCGCTGCTGTCCCACCTTCGGTTGAGGACATTGGTGGTTATCCTCGCGGTGGCTGTTCTTGCCGAGTCTGCCGTGACAGCCGAACCACCCGCCTGGCATTTTCGCTCCGAAAACTCCAGTTCGGCAATTCGAGCCGGATCGGTTCTGTTTTCGGACCTCAATCCCGGTCAGCTTCTTACACCAGGTTTGCGGAACCTCGGCAGTTGGCGTTTCAACGGTCGTGGCTCGATCGTGTACGCGATGCCCAGCCGGTCTGAGGGCTTCGCCGAGAACTTCACCTGGGAGGGCTTTTTTCGCTCGCCGGCTTCGAACACGTTTCTGACTGAAACGGGAATTGCCGATCGGCTGGTCACTCAGTTCGCTTTTGATAAAGGCACCTGGACTCGGTTGGCCATCGGGCTGGTTGCGGACAAGAAGGGCTCTCCTCGATTGAGCGTCGAGCTGGAGGGTTTCGACGGCCGGTCCTTCGGACTGGGTGACCGAATCGTCGCCGCAGATCGCTGGCACCACTTCGCCCTCGTCCACGAAGGCACGGCGTCGGCCGCGACCATTCGCTGGTTTCTGGATTACCGGCAGACGGGTGAACTGTTCCTCGGCGGGCAATCCAATCAGAACACGCTGCGACCACCTGGCACAGCTCCCTTCACAATCGGGGCTCGGCTGCGGACCGGACAGGTGGTCGATCGCGGCTTCGACGGCTTCATCGACGAGCTGCGGTTGTCTCCGCATCCGCTGAATGTCGACGAGTTTCTTCGCTGCAACGACGCGGTTTTTGCAACAAGGCTCGACACAACGAATCAAAGTGTCCTGGATGACGACGGACTCTGGCGTGACCGACACGACAAGGCTCACGTGCTGTCGCAGCGGTGGGCACCCGCCGGCTCGGATCGAAGCAGCATCGATGCGGCACTGTTGGCCGGTTCGGAGGCCGGCCTCATTAACGATGCGGAGTTTCTCCGTCGGCTGTCACTGACGATTCGCGGGCGGATTCCGACGTTCGACGAGGTCTCGCAGTTTCTCTCCGAAAGCCGACCGGACAAACGCACGCGGATCATCGATCGATTCCTCGCCTCACCGGAGTGGGCCGACAGCCAGGTGGGGTACTGGCAGGACGTGCTGGCTGAGAACCCGTCAGTCGTTTTTCCGACACTCAACAACTCCGGAGCGTTTCGGCAGTGGCTGTACGAGTCATTTCGCGACAACAAACCGTTTGACCAGTTTGCCACCGAACTGTTGATGATGGAGAACCGGGCTGGTCGCGATGACGGGCCGGCGAGATTCGCGCTGGCGACAGGTAACGATGCTCCGATGGCAATGCGGGCTCACGTCGCCGTGAAGGCGTTTGCTGCCGTCGACCTGAAGTGTGCCCGTTGCCACGACTCACCCGTCGGCCGGTTTCGACAGGCCGACCTGTTTCTCCTGGCCGCGTATCTGAATGGCGGTTCGCTGACCGTTCCGGCGACCAGCGTCGCCGCTGCCGGCAAGGCGAAGCAGCCAGGCGTCATCACAACGTCTCTCGTCTCCGGACAGCAAATCGAACCGGTCGGGCTGCGAGCGCACTGGCTGACCGGTGAGGCAGAATCGGATTCCCTGAGCCCGCTGGCTTCAGGGGCACGTGCAGAGCTTGCGGCTGTGTTGACCTCGCCGGGCAACTCGCGTTTTTCGGATGTGATTGTCAATCGCGTCTGGAAGCGTTTGTTTGGCGAAGGACTGATTGAGCCGGTCGACCAGTGGAATGATTCTCCTCAGGCGGCTCACCCTCAGTTGCTTCGCTCGCTGAGTGCCGAGTTTGTCGAAAGCGGTTACGACCTGAAGTCACTCGCGAGACACATTCTGAATTCCGACGCGTGGCAACGGCAGCTTGAGGGGCGGTTGATGTCGGCGGAGCAGTTGGTCGATTCGCTGTTTGTTGCCGTCGGCAAGGACTTTCAGGCCGAGACGCTGGGCGTTCACGCGACCGACCCGGGAGCTGTTCAGTTGCCACGGCCGCGGCGTGCATGGCAGTTTGCCGCGCTGCCGAACGAGCGGGACCGCCCTTCCCTGGGAATGCCAGTCAGTCAGACGGTTGTCGATGTGATGACCGTCTTCGGGTGGAACGGCAGCCGCCAGCAGCCTCGCAGCGACCGCGAGCAGACAACGTCCGCACTACAGCCACTGCTGATGTTCAACGGGCTGATGTCCCAGCGCATCGTGCGTCTCTCGGAACGAAGTGCGGTCACGGAGTCGTGCCTGGAAGAACAAACGGTCGAGCAACTCGCAGACCGGCTGTTCCTCAGTGTGCTCGGGCGAAAGCCGGACAACGACGAGCGGCGAAGCGTCGTCACAGTACTCGCCCCCGCGTTCGAAGAACGGTGTACCGGCAAACCGCCTCGGCCAATCGAACCGCTCAGCACATTCCAGCCGGACTGGCGAAAACACCTGGAGCCGGATCAGACCCGGCTGATGTTGGCGGCTCAGCAGCGGGTTGCGAAAGGCGAGCCTCCAACCGCGAGGCTGACCAACGATTTTCGCGAACGGATTGAGGATGTTCTTTGGGCGCTGATCAACAGCCCGGAATTCGTGGTGGTGCCATGACAGGGCCAGCAGACAGGACGAAGCTGTCGCGACGCGAATTTGCAGGACTCGGCGCGGTCTCTGTCGCTTCGGTATCACGATCGCTGGCCGCTTCGAATGACGACCCCAAAGCTGCCCCGCGCGGTAAGGCTCAGTCCTGCATCCTCCTCTGGATGGGCGGAGGCATGTGCCATGTCGACACGCTGGATCCGAAGACGGTCGGCGACCCGCAAGCCAACAAAGCGGGATCGGCTTATCGCTCGATTTCGACAGCGATTCCCGGTGTCCGAGTCTGCGAGCATCTGTCCCGCACGGCCGATCTTCTGGATCGGGGCGTGCTGTTGCGGACGCTGACTCATCCGCTGAAGGTCGACCACGCGGACTCGACGGGACTGATGAAGACAGGTCGGCTGACAAGCGGCACGGTCGTCTATCCGTCGCTCGGATCGCTCATCACTCATCAGCGAGGTCGGCGCGCGGACGGCATTCCTCCGTACATCGTGATGGGATATCCGAATGTCACTCGCGGGCCGGGATTTCTCGGCGGGCAGTATGGCTACCTTTACCTCACCGATCCGGAAGCGGGCCCGACCGGACTGCGGCGTCCCTTCGACGTGTCGGCCGAGCGGCAAGAACGACGCTCAAATCTGCTGAGCCTCCTGCGCACCAAAGCGCGGCAGTCGGCCGGCAAAACGACGCAGGCATACGACGCGGCGATCGATGAGGCGCAGAAGCTGATGAACAGTGCATTCTCGCGAGTCTTCGATTTGAAGGCCGAACGAGAGGCCACGCGAGAGCGTTATGGCAGCGGTTTCGGACAGCGATGCTTGTTGGCTCGACGGCTGGTCGAATCCGGCTCGCGCTTTGTCGAGGTGGCCTACGATCTGAACTTCAAGAACGGAACCGGCTGGGATACTCATCGCCACGGCCAGGCGAATCAGCACCTGCTGATTGAGGACCTCGACCAGGCTCTCAGTGCTCTTGTCGAGGACCTCGAACTGCGAGGTCTCCTCGACGAAACGCTGATTGTCCTTGCCACGGAATTCGGTCGGCCGCCGGAGTTCGACGGCAAAGGCGGACGAGGCCATCAGTCTGCGGCATTCAGCGCAGCGCTGTTTGGCGGGGGGCTCAGGACGGGGCAGGTCATTGGCGAAACCGATGACCTCGGCCGCACCGTCATCGACCGACCAATCTCTGTTCCCGATCTCCACGCGACGATCTTCGAAACGCTCGGCATCGACCCGGCCACAGAACTCTACGACGGCGACCGCCCAATCCCAATCACCGATCACGGCCAGGCAATCGGCGAGCTATTCTGATCGAGACGATCGGAGCGCTATCGCGGCCACCGAGTGAGAAGCGTCGCGATGTGCGGCATCATGTGAGGCGATCCAGCATGATCACGAACCGCAGGGCTCTCGTTGCACCGCCCCCGAGTTTACCTCGGGGGTTCTCGCGTTTCTGCACTACGGGCGGTGTTTTCGCGGGGTAGTGCGAAGACGCGGGAACCCCCGGCGAAATGCCGGGGGCGAAGTGCGACGCCACCTCACCTTTTCGGAATCGTCCCTGGCAACATGATTGTTGCCTGAAGGTGATGCGTCGATCAGGGGCAAACGGAGTCATTTGCTGACCAATGGTCGAGAGGGGCAAGGGCAACGTCATGGCGCCGTCGACGTAACTTCAATCCCTGTCACGAAAAAAGCCCCGCTGTCACTCGGTGACAACGGGGCTTTGGAGCGAGCCCGAAGGGACTTGAACCCTCAACCTCCGGATCGACAGTCCAAACGCACAGAGTTTGAAGTCGTTGACTGCACTCAGGTTGCGCTGTCCGTCTCGGACGTTTCCGCCACGGTTTCCCCCAGAACGCCGGAAACAGGTCACGGAAGTGGGACGGACAGCGCGTCTGGTTCCGGTGAACAGGCACCTGATTCATCCCCGGAGAACTCGGGATTCGCTGCTGCTGTACTGGCCATCATGGCCTTGCCGCTGACGGACGATGAGAAGGCGGAAGCGCTTCGACGGTTGCTGGCATCTGAGCAGTGACGACCGTCCGGAGTCCTGTCAATTCCTGTCACTTATAGCGTCGCTTCTGCGGCGTCGGGGTTTGGGATGACCAACCGGCCGTCCTGACGGTTCCAAGGCTGCACGGGAGAAGTGGAGCCTCTTGCCAGCCACCGACGAACGAGAACGCCGGAGCTGCCCGCGACGGCTCCGGCAGATTCGACCCGCCCCCCACACACCCGGTCGCGGGTCGAGGGACGTTAAGTAGGCTACGTCCCGAATTTCCGCTTCCGTTTTGTTGCGTCCGGTGAATCACGGCGAAGTCTTCGCAACACGCTCCATGACCGGGCTGACGTGCTCTGATCAGTCATCGACGCAGATGCTGATGCCAAATACAATGACGTTCCCCCCCGGACCTTACGTCCTTATCCCACCCCATATTGCCTACCTTCATGAGAGTGTTTCCATGTCCGCCGACAGGTCGAGTGCAGTACGTGCGTTGGTCGTCGATGATGATCCTGATATCCGAGAGTTCGTCGGTCGTGTGCTCGAATCTGCTGGCTGCGAAGTTCACGCCGCAGCCGACGGAGAGCAAGCGATCAATCAAGCGATTGAGTCTAAAGCTGAAGTCGTTTTTCTCGACATCAAGATGCCGCTGCAATATGGCTGGCTGGTCTGCGCCAAGCTCAAACTCGTTGAACCTTCGCCGACCGTCGTCCTTATGACCGGACTCGATTGCGACGACCTCGACAGCTTCTCCGAGTTCGTCAAAGCCGTCGACGTATTGCGAAAGCCGTTTTCAGCGGAGGACGTGCTTGGGTTCATTCCCAGTGTTTCAGCATAGGAAGCGCCACTAACCGGGTATCCACCGCCGCGCCGACGGTCATTTTCTGGGGTTCGTGTCGGCGTACTTTATTCCCTGTTTGCAGGACGCGATTCCGGACGAACGGGAACGAGCTGGAGACAGCTTTGCCATTCCTGATCAGAACCCATTGAGTTCTGCGAGTGCCTGGAGCACGGAAGTCTGGATCGTCAGGTTCTGGTCGTCGGCTTCGCCTGCCTGCAGGTCTTTCGGAGCCCCGCCGCCCTGACCGCTGTTGAAGCGATCTGTGCCTGAGTTGCCGCGTAGCGTGTCGGCTCCATCTCCGCCGTACAGTCGATCGGCACTGCCACCGCCGAGCAGGGTGTCGTTGCCGTCGCTGCCGAGGATCGTGTCTCGACCACCCATGCCGTTGATGCTGTCGTTGCCATCACCAGCGTCGATGATGTCGCCTCCATTACCGCCCAGCACCGTGTCATCGCCGTCACCGGCGTCGATCGTGTCGGCGCCGCTGTTGCCCTCGATGCGGTCGTTGCCGTCTCCACCCTTGATCTGGTCGTTGCCGGACTGGCCTTTGACCGTGTCGTTGCCCGTCCCGCCGTCCAGTGAGTCATCACCCGAACCGCCAGCCAGAGTGTCGTCATCCTGCTGACCGTCAAGCAGATCGTTGCCGACGCTCCCGTTGAGGTTGTCGTTGCCGAACCCGCCTCGGAGCGTGTCATTGCCGTCGTCACCCCGCAGAACATCATTACCGAAGCTGCCCGACAGACTGTCGTCGCCGTCACCGCCATTGAGCGTGTCGTTGTCGAGACCGCCCAGGAGTGAATCGTTTCCGGCATCGCCATTCAGCACGTCGAGTCCATTGCCGCCGTCGATCTCGTCGTTGCCGCTGCCTCCAGAGAGCGAATCGTCACCCGCGTCGCCACGGATAAGATCACGGTCAGAACTGCCCGTGATCGAGTCGTTGCCGTCTCCACCCTGCAGTTCGAGCAGTACTCTGCCGATGCGGGCATTCAATGCTGAAATCGTGTCGTCGCCGGATTGACCATCGACGACCAGTCGCAGCGGTCTGACTCCGTCGATCGTGTTCACTGTGATCGAGTCGTTGCCATTTCCGCCCATGACAGAAACTTCGTTGACGGAGTTGCTTGTCGTGATCGACGCACCGGCTTCTGAGATGCGCAGGAAGCCAACGTCGTCGACTTCAACACTATCCACGACGAACGTGTTCGCCGCACTGGTGCCCTGCACAAGCAGTTCCTGCGAGCCAGCCGACTCGTCGATCATGTCTATTCCGTCGCCAGCACCGTTCCAGACAATCAGATCCTGTCCGGTCCCTGTGCGAATGACGTCGTCTCCAGCCTGTCCGTCGATCGTGTCATTGCCACTGCCCCCATCCAGTGTGTCTGAGTCCGCTCCACCTAGAATCGAGTCGTCCCCACTTGCGCCAGTAACCGAATCCCGACCATTTCCGCCATTGATCACATCGTCGCCAAACAACCCAGACAGCGTGTCATTTCCAGATCCGCCATTCAGTGTGTCCCCAAATGGTGCGGTCGGAACTGGCTCATCGTCGACAATAGTGCCAACTCCACGAGTGTCCTGAATGACGGCACCAACGGGATTCAGAAGATGTACGCTAAATGTCTCGTCACCTTCAGAGAGATCATCGCCGTTAATCGTCACGGTAAACGACTGACTCGTACTTCCGGGTGCGAACGTCAGAACTGTTCCCGCCGACGCGACATATGGCTCATCTGAAAAAATCTGCAACATAGGATCGGAAGTACAATCCGCGGATCAAACCTGGATCGTTGGACATGCTTTTTAGTTTCCGATGCGCCAGCGTTGTTAGTTCATCTTTGGTTTTCGCC
>Ga0302123_10000264_pt1 | contig 42981 bp, 43 predicted proteins | sample CB21_321_MG_FD_203109 | JGI IMG/M metagenome (GOLD analysis project Ga0302123, IMG submission 203109) | Marine microbial communities from Western Arctic Ocean, Canada - CB21_32.1 | ecosystem: Environmental > Aquatic > Marine > Oceanic | place: Canada: Western Arctic Ocean | collected 2017-09-28 | reverse complement strand
CCCGGCTGGGTCAGCCCCAACTCCGGCCCAATGACGTGCACGATACCTTGCTTGTCGCTGTCGAGATTCCAGAGCTGAATGTCGAACTCCGCACAGTTCCGCTCAAGCGCCGACAGCATCGCTTCAGCCAGCGAGTCCTGGAATGGCCGGCCCTGGTCGAGGGTCGGGACGATGTGGTCGGTCGTCGCGAACGTCCGGTCCGGGAACGCCACCGTGACGCCCCGGGACCGGAGCATGTCGAACGCCTGCGGCGTCGTCACCTCATGGAGCAGATGCAACCCGATGAAGAGCTGGGTCTGCCCGGTCGGTAGTCTGCGCACAGAGTGAAGATCCCAGACCTTCTGGAGGAGTGTCTTGCCCATGCGAGCACCACTGTACCAGATTGGAGACGCGAGTTACGCCTGTGTGCGAAGCCGTGCCACTTCACGAATTACGGGGTTAACGGAGCACCAGCCGCAGCGCAAGCGACAGCCCACAAACCTTGCGACGGGACGATCGGGAAGCAGGACTCAAGGCCCTTGCTTGGGGGACGATCACGTAGCGGCTCTACTGGGCCGTGCTACGGGGTGAGGACGGCGAGCTATGCCGGCGGCTCGACCATTTCCTCATCTGCTGCTTCGATTTCCGTCAGGAGCTCCTCGCGCGTCTTGTGGACACGGTCGTAGGTACCGGCAGAGATGACGTAATACCATTTCGCGAACCGGGTGGCGAGCTCCGCCGCTCGGCGCTGACCGGTCTCGGTGCGACGCTCCCACTGGGCGACAAGGTCCGCCTGCTCCTTGTACTCGCGGTCGGCGTCGGTCCACTGCTCCTCCGCCTTGTTCTCGAAGTCGCGGTTGGACGGCCGTGGCGGCTCGGTCAGACCGGACGAGTCGAAGTCCGCCGTAATCAGCACGTACCGGTTTTCGCCCACACCGGCATCCTGGTCGTCGCTGCTCTCGTCGCCGACCGCCACCGCATTGCCGCTGCCGTAAAGGATTTCGCCGAACCGGAGCGTGTAGAGCACCGCCTCTTCGGTCCGGACCAGCAGCTCGCCCTCGTTCGAGAGCATGTCGCCGGCCTGGGTCGGGTAGAACCCCCGTGACCGCATCGTCTGCAGGTCGACGTTGGTGATGGTCCGCTCCTGGAATGCCTGACGCAGATTGCCTGACAGCCCTTCCGGTTTCGGTCGCACACCGACGATCTCGAGCCCCATGATGCCGCCGATCAGTAGGTTCATCTGGACGTCGTCGACCTCCATGCCGGCCGGTACGTCGTTGGCGGTCCACTCATCCCTTTGGACCCGATCGACGATGAATTCGCCGCGTCGCCGCACGCCGCCGGTCCGCTCGTCGATCTGATATTCGTTGAGCACGGTGCGCTTCACGTCGTCGCGCTCGACCCCGAGCAAGTTGGTCTCGATCCAGTCGTTGAACCGGGTGGAGATGTTGATGTCAGTGCGCGCGGCGTAGACCCGGTTCTGATCCGGCACGCGCACGAAACTATAGCCGGGTCGCCCCTCCACCCGGTCGCCGATGATGATGTCGGCCAGCACCTGCTCGCTTGCGCCCTTGAAGGTCACCCGCCGGCCGCGGCCGCGGAGCGTGCTGAGGCTCTGGTCATGCGGGTCGATCACGCCGAACGACTCGTGGTCGGTCACGAGGTCCGAGCGAAAATCGTCCTTGATGATCGCGATGACGCCGGCGGCGATATTCGCGAGCCGCTCCTCACCGTCGGCCGGATAGTCGTGGTGCGACGGAATCGTCCACAGGCCGTTCCGGTTGGTTACCAGGAAGACCGCAGCCGCCGCGGTATCCTCGTCGAACGCGATCACCTCGAGGCTGGTGGCGGTATCCGGGTCGGTGAACTCCGGAAAGAAACTCTCGCCGACATCGAAGAACGCATCCGGGACGGCGCGTCGCGGCCCGGTCAACAGCACAAGCGAGACTAGCGCCAGTGCCGCGCCGCAGAACACCGAGGTCTTCTTCAGTTCGCTCATTGGTCGTCCCAGCGCCCGCCTACTCCCGCAAACGCCTGGCGGCGGCGGCACCGTCGCGTTCGCGCCGTTGGCGTCGCACGAATGTCCACACGCCGAGCGCGAACACAGGGACCGGCGGCAGCAGGATCGCGAAGGTCTTGATGGTGCTCTGAATCCGCCGGACCTGCGTCTCCATTCGCTCGAGACTGGCCCGGTTCTTTGTATCCTTCTCGGTCTCGATGTTGGTCGACAGCACGCTGAGGCGACGGTTCTCGACCTCTTCGAGGTTGCGCGCCATGATCTGTTTGGCCTGTGCGTCGATGTCGGTGCGGTTCTGCACCTCGGCCACACGCTCGTTCAGCCGGTTCTGCGCGTCCGTCAGAGCCTGCTCCGCCTCTCCCTCCGCCTGTTGCTCATCTTGCGTCCGCTGCTCGACAAACTCGGCGGTTTGCGCCTCGACCCGCTCGAGGGTCCGATGCCGGGCACGGCGACTGCGAAGCCCGATGAACGAGTCGTCTTCCAGCAGCGAGTCCATCGCGTTGAGGAAAAAGGTGACGTTGTCGAAATTCAAGTTGGCTGGCGCTACTTCGCGAATCTGGAAGAACTGCTCGCTAATAAAGTCGAGGTCAGCGACGACCACGAGGTTGAGCGGGCCCTCGGTGGCCCAGGGCGCTTCAGGGGTCTCGTCCGATTCGGCCGGTGGCGTGTCGCTATCCGTCGGGCCAATCGAGCGGACCCGCGCGGCAAGGATGAAATCCTGCTCGTCCTGTTGCCTCACCGGGTTGGGCACAATCGCCGGCCCGAAGAACGACTGCTGGACCAGGCTGAAGTAGCCGCTTCGTCCCGAGACGACACCGGACCGCAACAGCGGCTCGAATTCGATGTCCGCGTCGTCGTCATGCACCGGCGACAGGAAACCCGGATACAGAAACACCAACTCCTGCAGGTCCTTGGTTATCGCCGCCTCTGGATTGAAGGTCGCCTCATTCTCGTTCCCACTACCGAGGAACACCACCTCGAGCGGCATCTGCGACAGGTCCGGGTGCGGGTTGTAGCTGTCCCAGACGATCTGGGTCGGCTCCCAGTCGACACCCAGATCCCGCATCCACTGCTGCACGTTGCCGCGCGGCCCGGGTCGTGGGCTCCCGGGCGGATAGGTGAACGGGTTCCCCTCGCCCACCGACTCGGTCGGCGACAGGGTCGGGTTCACCGCCGGGATCGGATCGACCAGGATCATCGCCGGCTTCCCCTGACGGATGTAATCGGCGACATTCGACATCTGGTCGGTCTGCATCGACGACGGCAACGCCACCAGGATCGCGTCGATATCTAGCGGAATGGGGAATTCCGCGTTGACCTCCACCACGTCGTACTGCTTGCGCAGCTCGTTGACCACCGACCACCGCGGCATCTGCTGCTGGCTGGTCAGGTTCTGGCCACCAAAGATCTTCACCATCGTGTCGACCACGCCCACCCGTTTCCGCTCGCTGCCTGCGACGACGCGGATCGTGCGGACGATCTCGTATTCGGTCGACAACCCACGATCGAAAAACGGAATCACCTGCTGCTCGGCGCCGGAGGTGAACGCCACCCCGAGAAACACCTCGGTGATCGCCGACTGTCCGCCGGTGACGTCGCGCATCCCGCGCGGTCGGATCCCAAACTTCTCGCGCGCGTCGCGGGCGGCTGCGGTGAACGGCTCCGTGTCTTCGATCAGCACCTCGACCTTGGAGCCGGCCAGGGCGTCGATCTCCTGGAGCATTCCGACGAGGTTCGCCCGTGCCTGCACGAACGGCTCCGGAACAACAGGGCTCAGGAATGCCTGAATGAACACCGCCCGCTCGTCCGGTAGCGCGGCGATCAACTGGCGGGTCTCATCGCTCACCGACGACAAACGCTCGGCGGTCACGTCGAGCCGCAGGAAGGTGGCGCGCGCCACCACTGCGTTGGCCGCCACCAGCGCCACGGCCATCGCCACCCCGCGCACCGTGTGGTGTGACCACATCGGGAAACCGCCGGCCTCGCGCGACCAGTGACGACGACCGGCCATCAGCGTGTTCAGGTAGAGGAAGAACCCGGCCACCGAGACGAAGGTGAGCACCCCGGAAAAGGTCAGCACCCCCTTCGAGAAGTCCCAGAACGGGCTGAAGATACTGAGCGGCGCCACCAGACGGCCGGCGTCGACACCAAACGACCCCACGACAACGTCGATGAAGATGACGGCACCGCTGAACACGGCGCCCAGGATGAACGCCACCGTCATGTTCGCCGTCAACAGCGATGCCAGCATCCCGACCGGCACCAGCGCGGCACCGACCAGCCAGTAGCCGACGTAGTTGCCGAACATCAGCCCGAGGTCCGGGCTGCCGAGGACAAACAGCACGAGCACGTGGCTCAGCGACAGCAGGAGCGATACGGTGTAAATGCCGAGCGTCGCGGCGTACTTGCCGAGCACGATCTCGACGTCTCTGGCCGGCAGAGTGAAGAGCAGCTCGGCGGTGCCGAGTCGCTGCTCTTCCGACCAGACCGACATCGTCAGCGCCGGGATGAACAGCAGCAGCAAGAACGGAAATACGCGATTGAGTTGGTCGAGGTTGGCCAGGTTATCGAGAAAAAACCGGTCCTGCCAGAACGCGGCGGCCGCGCTCAAAAAGATGAACAGCGTGATAAATACGTAGCCGGACGGGCTGCTGAAATACAGCCGCAAATCCCGCTTGGCCAGCGCCCGCACGAACGCGAAGTTCACGGTGCTCCCCATCGTCTTTCTAGTGGCCGGTGCCCGACACCGCGTCAGTCGCCGTTTCCCGCGTCAACCGATAGAACGGCTCCTCAAGCGACCCGTTCTCCTCGAGGTCGACGCGGGGACCGTCGTAGAGCAGACGCCCGGCGTTGATCAGCAGGACCCGGTCGGCCACCGCCTCGACTTCCTGCAGAATGTGGGTCGAAATCAACAGGGTCTTGGTCCGCCCGAGCCGCTTGACGTTGTCGCGGAATTGCTTGATTTGATTCGGGTCGAGCCCGGCGGTCGGCTCGTCCATGATCAACACTTCGGGGTCGTGCAACAGCGCCTGCGCAAGCCCAACCCGCTGTTTGTATCCCCTGGAGAGCTTCCCGATCGGCTTCTCGAGCACGAGCTCCAGCGCACAGATTTCGACCACCGCGTCGATACGCCTCCTAAGGGTGTCGAGCGGGAGTTCCCGCGCCTCACCGAAGAACCGCAGCAACTCGAGCGGGGTCATGTCGGGATAGAGCGGACCGCTCTCCGGCAGGTAGCCGAGCCGCTTCGAGGCCTCGATGCGCTGCCCGCGGACGTCGAAGCCGGCAATCACCGCCCGCCCGGCGCTAGGTGCCAGAAAGCCGGTGAGCATCCGCATCAGAGTGGTCTTGCCGGCCCCGTTCGGACCGAGAAACGCGACGACCTGCCCCTGGGGGATCGAAAATGAGGCGTCCTGCACCGCGACGAACGGGCCGTAGAATTTACTGAGGCCGTGCGCCTCGATCATCGTGGCCGGCGCCGATGGCATGGGCGCCAGCTGGATTTCCGAATCCGTTCTCACCGCGGTATCCTGTTCCACGTCGATTCGCTTGCTACACAATGGTGCCGACTCGGCAAACCAAAATTAGACTCTAGCCAAAAGTCGGGATGGTATCAAGTCACCCGCCCCCCAGACAGGCCCGGCGCAACGCCCGTACAAATTTTCTGGAACAGCAGATGCTACAGATTTTCTTCGTCGGCATGGGCGGTTTTCTTGGGTCGGTCACCCGTTTTCTGCTGGTCGGTCTGGTGCAAGGCGCCACGAACGGGACGTTCCCGTTCGGCACGCTTGTGGTCAATGTGACCGGGTGTGTCGCAATCGGGTGGCTCTCCCAGCTCCTGGAGGCGCGGCCGTTCCTGACCGGCGACGCGCGCGCCTTTCTGGTTATTGGGCTGCTGGGTGGCTTCACGACGTTCTCAGCGTTCGGCAACGAGACGATCAACCTCCTTCGTCACACCGGGACCGCGGCGGCCGGCGCCAACATCCTGGCACAGCTTACGCTAGCGATCGGCGGCGTGTGGCTCGGACGGATGGGGGCGCAACTCGTCACGTAGAATAATGCGGATCCGGTCAAGAACAGGGGTGACTTCTTGGCGGCGTCGACATCGACGCCGCTCGCGGACCCGGCCAGACGCAGGCCGGACCCGAACACCATGACCCGCCCCTCCCATCTCGTGCTCGCCGTCATCATCATCGTGGCTGTGGGCGTGACCGGACAGACACAATCCGACTACGACGTGAACGATCTCGCCGAACGCTACGTGAAACTGGTGCTGGCCATGGGGCAGCACGACAGCGACTATGTCGACGCGTACTACGGTCCGGAGGCGTGGCGCGCGGAAGCCGAGGGGCGACAGCTGACACTCGAGCAGATCGGCTTCGAAGCGGGTGCGCTGATCACCGAGCTGGACCGGACCCCTCCGGCCCCAGACTCGGAGGAGCTCGTCCAGCTGCGGCACCTGTATCTGCGGCGGCAACTCGACGCGCTGCAGGCACGGGTGAGGATGCTGGGTGGTTGGTCGCTCGCGTTCGACGACGAATCGAGCGCGCTGTACGACGCGGTCGCGCCGCGTCACCCAGAATCGCACTTTCAGGACGCCCTGACCCGGCTCGCACGGGCGCTTCCTGGGCAGGGCACGCTCGGCGATCGGTACAGTGCATTCCGCGCGGACTTCGTCATTCCAGAGGACCGGCTCGACCAGGTATTCGAGGCAGCCATCGCCGAATGCCGCCGGCGGACACTGGCGCATGTGACGCTCCCGGCGAACGAGACCTTTGCTGTCGAGTTCGTCACCGACAAGTCGTGGAGCGGCTACAACTGGTATCAGGGCAACTTCCGCAGTCTAATCCAGGTCAACACCGACTTGCCGATCTCCATCGACCGCGCGATCGATCTGGCGTGTCACGAGGGCTACCCCGGACATCACGTCTACAACGTGCTGCTCGAGCAACACCTGGTCCGTGAGCGGGGATGGCCTGAGTTCTCCGTCTATGCGCTCTTCTCCCCTCAGTCGCTGATTGCGGAGGGCACCGCCAACTACGGGATCGAGGTCGCGTTTCCAAGCGAGGAGCGGCTGGCGTTCGAGCAGGATGTGCTGTTCCCGGCCGCTGGCCTGGACCCGTCCCGCGCGACCGAGTACGACCAGGTGCAGGCGCTCGTCGGACTGCTCGACTACGCGGGCAACGAAGCGGCGCGTCAGTATCTGAACGGCAAGATCGACCGCGCCGCCGCCGCCGATTGGCTGACGCGATACGCAATGATGGCGCCGGAACGTGCCGAGCAACGCACCCGTTTCTTCGACCAATACCGGAGCTACGTGATCAACTACAACCTCGGCAAGGACCTCGTCGCCGCGTACATCGACACCCGGAGCGGCGGCCTGTCGGAGCGCCGGTGGGAGGCATTCGCCGGGCTGCTCGCCTCACCACGGCTGCCGTCGGGACTGAGAGACTGACCGCGCACGCCGTCGATACTCGAGCACCGCGACCGTCTCGACGACGGCAGTTTCGTCGTAAAGTAGATCCTGGCATTTGTCAGTCCGGTGGACCGTCGCACGTACGTCACACCGACGGGAACAACGGCCCTGTTCGGAGCCCACACCCTGCACAACATCTTGGCCCGGATAGGGCCAACCCCCTCAGCCTTGCGGTGGCGTACGCTACGGTGGTCGTGTAGGTCCGCAGCGCGTCGAACGCATGCGGTATGCTGATCCGACACGTCGTGCGCCACCGAGACACCCGCCATGAAGCAGCTCGCACCTCGGCTACTTCCCGTGGCCCTGCTGGCCGGCGTGGTCGCGCTGTCTGCCTCAACTGCGCAAACGGATCCGACGGTCAGCGAGGGACGCACTCTCATCAAAAGAGCGCTCGAACGCGCCACCTGGGCGCAGGAGCAAGCCTTCGAGGCCCGCTATCGCCATGCGGTGGTCCAGCGCACGAGGAAGTTCAACAAGCAGGGCGAGGTCGAAGAAGACGAGAGTCTCCTGTACAGCGTAGAACCGGTCCGCGGCGTGCCGTACTCCAGGCTGGTGTCGAAGAACGGTGGACCGATCGAGGGCGACGATCTAAAGACCGAGCGGGAGCGATGGCAAAACTTTTTGGAAGAGCTCGACAAGGACCCGGATGCGGACGAGGGTGAAGAAGACGAAGAAGACGAGAATATCGTCTTCAACGACGAGCTGCTCGAGCGATTCACGACGAAGCTCGACGGCATTCGCGATCTGCGCGGGCGGCCGAGCTTCGTCGTCTCGTTCGAGCCCAGACCCGGGAATCTCCCGGTGCGCCGCCAGATTGACCGCGCGCTGAACAAGTCGCGCGGCAGGGTCTGGATCGACACGGCCACCTACGAGATCGCCCGCGTCAACTTCGAGCTGATAGAGCAGGTGCGGCTCTGGGGGGGCATCCTGGGCCGCATCTCGGACGCCAGAGGCCACTACGAGCGGGAGCCGGTCGCTGAAAACGTCTGGCTACCGACCGAGATCGACCTGTACTTTCACGTGCGCGTGCTCTTCAGCACCACGAGGCGCGGCGAGACGACGCAGTGGAGCGACTTCGAACCGATCGCGGAGTAGAGCCACCCCCGTCTATCGACCCACCAACTCGCGTCTGCGCCGTGGCTGGAGCTTGCCATCCGTAGCGCCAAGGAGGACCACGTGATACGCAGGTTTTCTCTCGTCGCGGCCGTGCTCGTGTCGTCGGCCCTCCTGACGAACTGTGCGAATGACAGCCCCGACCCAGTCGACGTGTCCAACGGCCAGTTTGTCCGGTACTCCCAGAACGGCGGTGATATCTCCTGGGGAGTCCTCGAAGACTCGACCATTCACCAGTTGAGTGACGCACCGTATCTCAATGCGACACTCACCGGGCAGTCGATTGGGCGGTCGTCCGTCAAGCTGGAGGCTCCGGTCGACCCAAAGCTGGTCTTCATGACGGCATTCAACTTCCGGAGCCACCTCAGCGGCGAGCCGGCGGAATATCCGGGACTGTTCCTGGTGCCGGCCAACTCGATCGTCGGCCCGGAAGACCCGATCGTCAGACCGACGGAGGCCACGAACCTGCACTACGAGGCGGAGCTGGTCATGGTCGTCGGCAAGCATGCCGAGAACGTGTCGATCGCGGATGCGCCAGACTACATCTTCGGCGTGACCGCCGGCAACGACGTCAGCGAGCGAGTGTGGCAGGGGGGCGACATCCAGTGGGTCCGCGCCAAAGGCAGCCGCGGTTTCAACGCCGTGGGCCCTACGCTCGTCACGGGGCTGGATATCACCGACCTGGAGATCGTGGGCCGCTTCAACGGTGAGGAGCGCCAGCGCGGCAACAGCTCGGATCTCATCTTCAACATGGCCCACATGCTCAGCTACATCTCCACGTACTTCACCCTCGAACCGGGCGATCTGATCTGGTCCGGCACGATGGGCAGCACCCGGGCGATGGAGCCTGGTGACGTGTACGAGATCGAGATCTCCGGCGTCGGCACCCTCAGCAACATGGTCGTACAGGGCCAGTAAGGACCCTGACCGGAAGACACATCGCGAGGCTCGGCCTCCAGCGTGGCGATCGAGCCGACGAGCGACGGCCTTCCCCTTGACAATCGACAAGAGATTAAGCCATCGACTCGAAGAACGGCGGGGCAGTGATGGAGCTCCTCGCCGGGCTCCACGCCGAGGGCTCGACGATTTGTATGGTGACCCACGACCCGCGCTACGCCGATCACGCCGAGCGGGGGATCCATCTTTTCGACGGCAAGATTGTCGACAGAACACAGGACGAGAGCTAGTCGTCCCCAGGTTTCAGGCCTCGGGGTTGCTAGGTCCGACGCAGCGCCCTCAGCGCTTGATGAGACCGACGACGGCGCAGACGAGGACAACCGCGAACGGGAGTATCGCTCCAAGAGTGAAAAACAGGGCGGCAAAGGCGGGGGGCGTGACCGGCATACGTGACTCCTCCTATCAGGAACAACTTCCCGACACAGTGGCTGATTATAGCTGAACGGGCGGATTGTGAGGCCCCTCTGTGCGCACCTCGGCATACCGTACTCCGTCCAATCACCCGACTGAGTCTGGTCCAGGGCTGCGGTACTACCAGGCTGTGCTCATATCAGAAGGTGGCATTATGAGCCATAACAGTCGCTAGGCTGCCCGTTACGGCCCAAAAGACCCGTCTAGGTACTAGTGCGACCCGAACGGAAACGCGGTGAGCCAGGCGCGGGCGTGGTCGAGATCGTCGGTGCGCAGGGCGTCTGGGTCATAGCCACGCTCGACGCCGAGATAGTAGCCAAGCAGCTGAAACGCAATGGCCGCCAGCGGCGGCATCAGCATCTCCCCGAGCGGCGCGGGCACCGCAATCACGAAGGTGGCGTCCGCCGCGATCACATCATCGCCCTCGACGACGAGCGCCAGGCTGGATGACCGCGCGGCGCCAGCGGTGCGCACGGCATCATGCAGTCTGGCATATGACCTGCCGGGCGGCGCTATCACGACAGTCGACACCTCGTCTGACAGCACGGGGATCGCGTTGTGGGTGAACTCGGCGGGTCGATACACCTTGCACAGCAGGCTGCTCTCCTCCTCGACCTTCAGCGCGCCTTCGCGGGCGGAGAACCAGTTCGGTCCGCCACCAACCATCATCAACGCGCGCTGGTCCTTCAGCGCGTTGGCGATCTGCGAAACGTTCAGGTCCTCTTCCTGCAGAAACTGGGCGGCAATGTCCGGCAGGTGCTCGATGGCAAGGTCGAGTGCGTCGGCGTCGTGGGCGCTGAGCGCACCGGTCGACACACCGATCTCCAGCGCCAGCAGATACAACAACAGGAGCCGGGTCGTCAGCACCGACACGTCCGGACCGCACCGCTGGCCTGTCGGGAAACAGACGACCTCGTCGCACAGCCGCTCGAGGACGCTGCCCTGTGTGTTGGTCATCGCGACGGTCAGCACGCCGAGGTCGGCCGCATGTCTGGCGGCGTCCAGTGTCTCGATGCTGGCACCGGTAGCCGACTGCAGAATGAGCGCGGTCGGCTCGTGCCCCGTGACCCAATGGTTGGTGAACTCAAGGGACTCGTGACTCTCGCTGGTCCAACCGGTCCACTGCCGACAGAGGAACGACCCGAACTGCGCGCCGTGAAACGCCGAGCCGCATCCGGTGAAGACGAGGTGCCTTATGCCCTGATCGATGAGACGATGGGCCAACGTCGCCAACTCGGAACGCAACTCGAGCACCTGACCCATCAGGTCGGGCTGACTCCGCACGTCCTCGATGAGAAGATAGGGGTGATGCTGGCGAATGTCGTCGGTCCCGCGAATGCGCGCCCACAACGGCACCCGGGCAAATTCAGCCTCCAGCCAGGCCGGCATCGGATTCTCCGGTGTCGGCGCCGTGGCATCCGGATTCCGTGCGAGCAGCTCGCGGGCCCACGACGGCAGCTTGTCAGTCATGAATTTGTGTCAGTACGGCGGGCATGTACGCCCGTGTCATTCGTGGTCAAGCGTAACGACCTGCTCGGCACCAGACGCGTCACGCAGCACGACCGCGTCTCGCTCCAGCGACACCAGTTCCCACGACGTCGCCAGGCCAGGTCGGCGCCAGAGTCGAGTCCGGCGGCACCTCGCCCACCGGAGCAGACACCGCATCGACGGACTGGTCGCGGCTGGTCCCCATCCACCACGCGACCCACACCAACCCGCCAATCAGGATCCCAAATCGAAGACGGTACCCAGACCGCGGCTCTCGCGTCGTCGCTTCGTCCTCGAGCCAAGAGCCCAACCGAGATCGCCCGGCTCCGGCCCTCCGGTGTGCCGCGTATGGGAAGCCTTCGTATGACCCAATGCGTCGTACAGCCGACTCATCCAAACCATTGTCTCTCAAGACGACGTGGCCCCGGTCATGAACACGACCGCATTCGGCCGATGCATCCCGCCAAGGACGGCGTGCGGCTCTTTTCCCAGCGAGGTCGTACTCATGACCGGAGCCACGAAGCCAACCGGCGCCCCTATTACAATTCACAATTCGTCTATCCACCCGCCTGGTTCGGAAACGGTTGGTGCCGACAGCTATGGCAGAAAGCAGGGGGCCGAAGCACGTCGTCATCCACACCGAAGTCTGGCGGGGGGGGAGGACGGCATCTTCACACGCAGTAACGAATGGCTGGCCGACCTCAGCGTCGGAGGCGCGTTCATGCAGGGCACCGGCACGACGAGAGGAAGCATCCTGAACCTCCGCTTCAAGCTGCCCGGCAGCGACGACTTCATTACCGCCACCGCCATCACCCGGCACACACGCAACAGCGGTTTCGGTGTCGAGTTTCTCGATCGGTCATCGGACAACGTGAAGCGACTAGCGACGTTCATCGACGAAAACTCGTAACCCCAGCTGCCCCACCTACTCCGTCGCCGTTGTCCTCTGTAGTCTGACGCTATTCCTGCGCGCTCCCCTGGATCTGTTGATGCGCGCGATCCACCGCTGAGCTTCAGACGGCGAAGCCCATCAGATTCTCCTGTTTTCTGACCTCTGACTCCGGTCTTCTAGAGCGCCCTCGCTAGCGCCTGCGCCCGTGTGTAGAAGCCCGCGGTATTGAGGCGCGCGCACACCTCGAAGAAGACGGGGCGCGGGCCGGTCCACAGCAGGTCGTCTACCGTCTCGAAGACCGAGGCCGTCGTGCGCAACGTCGCGAGATCGCGGAAACGAACGGCCAAGTCTCGGTGCGTCGCGAGTTCGGCCGCCAGACGGCTGGCGCCACGCACTTCGACGTCCCACGCCGCCGCATCGTCTGGAATTGCCTCGAGATGGAGATAGCGGCCAAGCACGAGCGCCGTCGACTTCGCGCCCCATCCCCGGAGCCCAGGGAACCCGTCGGCCGTGTCGCCAACCAGCGCCAGGTAGTCGGGGATCGAGCCCGGCGGCACCCCGAACTTCGCCAGCACGGCGGCATCGTCCCGGAGCGCCCCCGCACGCCGGTCGAACTGGACCACTCGCTGACCCGTGACGCACTGCGCTAGGTCCTTGTCCGGCGTGCAGATGAACACCTGTTCGACACGAGGGTCGCCGCTGGCCTTCGCCGCGGCCGACGCCAGCGCGTCGTCCGCCTCGAGATCCGTCATAGGCCAGACCACGACACCGAGCGCCTCGAGCGCCTCCTCCAGGGGACGAAACTGCGCGAACAACATTGGGTCGATCCCCTCGCCGGTCTTGTAGCCGGGCCAGAGCGCGTTGCGGAAGGACTCGACGACGTGGTCGGTCGCCACGCCGATGTGGGTCACGTCCTCCTCGAGCATTCTCAGCACCGAGCCCACCACACCGCGGACCGCCCCCACCTCCTGGCTATCGACGCCGATCGTCGATGGCACCGCATAGAAGTGCCTGAACAGCTCGTATGTACCGTCGATCAAGAACACGTTCATGGGATCTGCGCCACCCCGCGTGTACGTCCGTCGTCAGTGTGACACGGACCAACACGAGACATGCCGCGTCCGCACGCACTCCGCCGGAAAAAACGGCGGTCCTGGACTACCCAGACGGGCATCAACGCAGGTCGAGGATGCGGAGGTATAATTCGGCGGTTCTCCGTTCTTACTATCTTTTCCCAGGGTTCGGTGCGCGAGCCGGCACGAGTGGACCAGACCCGCTGGACAGCGGTTGTTTGACCATGACACGTGCGCGGCTCGAAGTCTTCGACCCCACTGGCGCGATTCACATCATGCCGATCGAGGACGACCAGTTCACGATCGGGCGCAGCCACGGCAATGCGCTATCGCGGCGGTGTGTAGTCGGACGGGACGCTAGCTCTCGCGTCGTGCGAGTGTGGTGGCGGTGGGACAGGGCTCCCACCCGAGGCTACTCAGATCCTTACCCAGCTTCTTCGCCGCATCGAGCAACTCCGACGTGTCGTCGAAGTGCTCGGAGCCTTCGGACCCATCCGGATATAGCACCACCAGCTCATTCGCGTCCGGGCGTCGGTCGCAGTGGATGCCGATGAATCGTGGAAGTCCCGTAACACTGTTGAAGAACCAGAGCATCACTGAGGTGTATCGGGACATCACCCAGGTTTCCAACAGCCCTTCCGATCATTTTCAGTGCAATCCTGGGTCGAATAGAGCGCTGGCAGGAATGCAATTCAGTGCATGTGCGCGCGGAGGGCTCCGCCAACCACGTGAGACCGCCCCCTCTTTTGTGGACCAGCCGGTCAGCTGGGTGTAAAAACTCTGGGCCGCCGACCGATCCGACGTCGACAGCTCGTACCAGACGAAACGGCCATGCGGCACGGTATCCGACATGAAAGATCTCCTCTCGCGCTTCAGGTTCCCGGCAACGCACAGTAGCCCGGCGCTGTGATGGATCGGCGCCGCGATCTGCCTGACTCTATTGTCCTGCTGACGCTGGCGTCAGCAGAGCGCCAGAAGCCCGGAGCCTGGCGCAGCCCTGCCTTCTGCCTTCTTAGACACACTCCTACATCCCCAGCACATTCGGCACGATCTTCTCCAGGCCCTGCTCGGCCGCCCAGAGATCCAACTCCACGGTCGCCAGATCCTCGACCAGCGGCACCGCGAGACCGACGACCCGCAAGTCGACCGACTTCAGGTAGTGGCGGCAGGTCCGGCAGGCCTCGATCCGGACGTGCGGCATGCCCTCGGCAACGTGAAACTGGAGCCCCTCATCGCCAGACACCCCGCACGCGGGACAGACCGACCGCGGAAACACCCAGGCACTGGCGCAGAGCGCACAGACAAGGTGACGATTGCCCTGGGCGTCCGGTTCGTCATCGAGCATCGACACTTGCGGTGGCCACCCGCACTGTGGACAGGCGGGGGTACGCTCCGGCGAGGGCGGCGCAGCCAAATCGGACAGCGCTTCGGCCAGCGGCGACAGGAACGCGCGCGGAAGGAACGCCAGTGGCGCCGGGTCGCATCCGAGCGCGCCGGCCGCCGTCTGGAGGTCAGACCCGGTCAGCACCGCCAGCAGCAGATTCGCCCGAGTGGAGTCACCAGCCGCCGAGACGACCCGTGCCGCCCGGGCGACCGGCTCGGGGGCCGTCTCGGGGATCCCCCGGCTGAACGTATCGAAGCGGGGAGACAGCTCGTCGATCGGGAGCCGCTCGAGCTGCAACCGGGGCAGGTCCGACGCATTCGGCGCGCTGACGGCCTGCAGCCATCGGGTCGCATCCGCGGCGTTGCACAGCGGTGCCTGCAGCTCGAGCAGCGAGAGGTAGAAGCTAAGTAGCGGTTCGGCGTGGGGACGTTCGGCACGCAGCGTGTGCGCTCGATTGACTCGCATCGCCCACCGGGGCTCGACTGCCTGAGACCGTAGCATCGGTGATGAGTAGCCTAGCAGGTGAAGAATGTTGAGATTCGGTTTTCGGAGCAGGGCGCCCGGATGGCAAGGCGCGACGACGGAGCAGGGGCACGCGACAATGCGCGCCCAGCCTGGGGCTGTGGGGCCCCACTAGGGCCCGCGTGGGGTCCGGGCCGAAGCCCCGTCTAAGTTATGCTCGACCCGGTCGCCCGACCAGCGTGGGTGGTGCAGACGCGCCCAGGCGGTGGTGACCTTCCCGTCGATCATCCCGCGGGCGGTGCCGGGATAGGCGACGGTGCCCAGATAAACGTGGAGAATCAGCAGCAACCCGGCCGCCAGCGTGGCGGCGTAGTGCAGCAGCCGCATCGTGTTCAGCAACCCGGCGCCGAAGGACTCGGGAAACCACAGCAACAACCCGGTCGCAACGAACACGATCCCCAGCAGACTCTGCACCCAGAAGAACAGCTTCTGCCCGGCGTTGTATTTCCCGGCCGGCGGCACCTTGTCGTGCTCGTGCGCGGCGTAGTGCTTCACGGCGGCCAACCATTGCCGGTCCGGCGCATCCAGAAACATGTCCCGGACCCACAGGACGAACATGACCAGCAACCCCGCTCCAAAGACGGCGCCGATCTGCGGGTGCAACACCCGTGCGGCCGGCCCGCCGCCGAGCAGGGTCGTCAGCCAGAACAGCGATGGGTAGGAGAATGCCAACCCGGTGAGCAGCAGCACGACGAACGTCACGCCGACCACCCAATGCACGACGCGCTGGAGGTAGGAGAAACGGCGGAGAAGCGGAGTGCTCATGACACCAAGGAGGCAGGAGTCACTAATCCCCATCCTCCGGGCTCATCGGGCCGACGGCGAGGAAGTGGGCCAGCGCCGAGATGACGCCAAAGCCGAGCAGATACGACCCGACTCGCCGCAGCACGGTCAGCCCGCTGAGCGGTGTGGGACTGGCCACCGGGTGCGCCGGGAGGCTGTAGTCCTCGAGCCGGTCTCCGTGGGGCACGACATACATCATGTGCGTGCCGCCCACTCCGCCCGGGTTGTACAACGCGGCATGCTCGTACCCACGCCGCTTCATCGTCTCGACCTTCTTCTCGGCCAGCGCGAGCATGTCGTCCTTGATGCCCCACTCGATGGCGTTGGTGGGACAGGTCTTCACGCAGGCCGGCTCGAGCCCCACCTCGACCCGGTCGATGCACATGTTGCACTTGGCGACCGTCTTGGTCTCTTTGTCGAACCGCGGGATGTCGAACGGACACCCGGAGACGCAGTTCTGGCACCCGATGCACTGGTCCTGGTTGAAATCGACGATGCCGTTCTGATACTGGACGATCGCTCCCGGCGCGGGACAGGCGAACAGACACCCCGGCTCCTCGCAGTGCAGGCAGGCGTCCTTCTTGATCATCCAGCTCACATCGTCGCCAATGTCCACCTCGTTGAACCGCATCAGCAACCAGGTGTTTGACGACAGATCCTTGTGACTCTGCATGCTCCCGAAATTCGTCGTCTGTTCTACTTTCAGATCGTTCCATTCCTTGCAGGCGACCTCGCACCCTTTGCACCCGATGCACTTCGAGATGTCGACCAGCTTCGAGTACACCGGTCCGCCCGACCGGAGCGACGCCAGCGGTATCAGCGCGCTCGGGGTGGCCGAGATACGTTTGATCGCGAGGGAATCTGGCATCACGCCCTCTCCACGTTCACGAGAAACGCCTTAAACTCTGGGCACCGGGTGTTGGCATCGCCGATGAAGGGGGTCAACAGGTTCGCCATCGATGCGTGGGGGCTGCCGGTGCCGCCGGCGAACCCCCAGTGGACCGGAATGCCCACGGTCCAGACTGTCTGGCCGTTGACCGTCAGCGGCTTGATCCGCTTGGTGACGATGGCAACCCCCTCGACGGCCCCGCGCTTCGACCAGACCCGGGCGCGGCCGCCGTTTTCGATTCCCTTCTCGGCCGCCAGCCCCTCCGGCAGCTCGATGAAGAAGTCGGGCATCGCCTCGACCAGCAACGGCACATTGGCAGTGACGAAGTGCTCGTGCTCGACCACCCGGTAGATGGTACAGGCGTGCGGGAAGTCGTCGCCCTCTGCCGCCAGCGTCTCGCGGACACCGTCGTACCAGTTGATGACCGGGTTGACCGGCACCGATTCGTGTAGCGCGTTCCTGGTCGGGCTCTCGACCGGCTCGTAGTGCTCGGAGAATGGACCGTCGGCGAGATGGCTGCTGAAGAGCCGCGCCACCCCTTCTTCGGTCATGATGAACGCACCGGCGGCGTCGGGCGGAGTGGTCCGCCCATAGTCCGGCACATCACCGATCCACTCGCGACCAGTCCAAGCGATGCCGGCCCGGGTCTGGTCCCACGGCCGCCCCTCGGCGTCCGCCGAGGCCCGGTTGTAGAGCACCCGCCGATTCGCCGGCCAGCTCCAAGCCCAGTCGTGGTGCATGCCGAGCCCGGTCGGGTCGGCGGTGCCCCGCCGGGCCATCATGTTGCCCGCCTCGGTGTAGCTGCCGGTGTAGAGCCAGTTGCCTGAGCTGGTGCCGCCGTTGTCCTGAAGCTGACCGAATGACGAGAGCAGCTGCCCGGTCGCGTGGTCGTAGCCGTTGATCTCCTTCGCCAGCTCGACCAGCGTCGGCTCGCGCGGGTTCAGGTAGGCCCAGGTCAGATTCTGGATCGGCTCGTCGTAGGCGCCACCGTCCTGCTGGTAGAGCTCTTTCACCCGCCAGAACAGCTCCGACAGAACCCACGTATCTGACCGCACGCCGTCGGGCGGGTCAATCGCCTTCTCTTTCCACTGTGACCACCGGCCGCTGTTGGTGAACGAGCCGTCGCGCTCGATCCAGTGGGTGGTCGGTAGATACAGCACTTCGGTGTCGATCTCGGCCGGGTTCATCCCCGGCCCTTTCCAGAACTCGGCGCTGTCGAGCATGAACGGGTCGATGACCGTCATCCACTTCAGACGCGACATCGACTGCAACAGCCTCGGGATGTCCGGTCCTGCCAGCAGCGGGTTGAACCCGAGCGTGATGAACCCCTCGAGCCGCCCCTGGTAGGCCTCGTCCCAGATCGACAGCCAGGTGGCGTCGCCGTCCTGCTTGCCGAGGTAGTGATAGCCAAACTCGTTGGCCGCCGAGGCGCTGTCGCCGAACCAGGCCTTGAGCTGCGACACCAGGAATTTGGGATAGTTGCCCCAGTAGTTCACCGTGTCCGGCACCAGCGGCCGTGGTGTCGACGCCTCGAGATGCTCGGCCAGCGTGGTCTGCTCGGGCGTGGGCACCTTCAGATAGCCAGGCAGGATACCGGCGACGATGGCATGGTCGGTGGCACCCTGCACATTGGCGTGCCCACGCAGGGCGTTGATGCCGCCGCCAGGCCGCCCGATATTGCCCAACAGCAGCTGCAGGATCGCCCCGGTGCGGATGATCTGGCTACCGACGGTGTGCATGGTCCAGCCGACCGCATACATGATGGTGCCGACCCGGTCGGCCCGACCGGTCGAGCAGACGATGTCGGCCATCTCCAGGAACTTCTCCTCGGAGCAACCGGAGATCTGCGCCGCCATCGCCGGCGTATACCGGTCGTAGTGTCGCTTGAGGAGCTGGAAGACGCAGCGCGGGTCTTCGAGCGTCGGGTCGCGCCGCACGAACCCATCCGCGCCCAGCTCGTAGCTCCAGGACGTCTTGTCGTACCGGTTGCCAGCCTCGTCGAACCCGGAGAACAGCCCGTCCTCGAACCCGAAGTCACCGCTGACGATGAACGAGGCGTTGGTGTGCGCCCGCACGTAGTCGGCGTGGTGGAGGTCGTTATTCAGGATGTGCCGGATGAAGCCGCCAAGGATGGCGATGTCTGACCCCGGCCGGATCTGCAGATGCTTGTCGGCGACCGCCGACGTCCGTGTGAACCGCGGGTCGATGGTGACCAGCTTGGCGTTGTTCTCGTCACGCGCCTCGAGCGCCCATTTGAACCCGCAGGGATGGTTCTCGGCCGGGTTGGCGCCCATGACCAGGACGACATCGGCGTTCTTGATGTCCTTCCAGTGGTTGGTCATCGCGCCCCGACCGAACGTGGCGGCCAGACTGGCCACCGTGGGGCTGTGTCAAATACGGGCCTGGTGGTCGATATAGGTCAGCCCCATGGCGCGCATTGTCTTGGTGATGAGATACGCGTCCTCATTGGCGACCGTGGCGCTGCCGACCCAGGCGATGCCGTTGGTGCGGTTGACGGTTCGGCCCTGGCTGTCCCGCTCGATGAACGTGTTGTCGCGCGACGCCTTGAACTTGCGGGCGAACCAGTCCATGGCGAAGTCCCAGTCGACCTCGCGCCACTCGCTGGCGCCCGCCTCGCGAAACATCGGGCTCTTGCGCAGCCGCGGGCTGATGGCAAGCCCCATCTGCGACGCGCCTTTCGGGCAGAGCGTCCCGCCGTTGATCGGGTTATCGGGATCGCCTTCGACGTGGATGATGGTGTTGGTGGTGTTGAGCCCGCCGCTGCCGTGGACATACGCGATGGTGCCGCACCCGACGGCGCAGTAGGGGCACACCGTTTTGTATTCGCGCGCGTTGCGGATCTTGAGCTGGCGGACCGCCGCGTAGGCTGGCTTCAGATCGAAGCCGAGCGCGCTGATTCCGACCGTGCCGCCAACAGAAGCTTTGAGAAATGTGCGTCGAGTGATCGCCATTTCAACTTTACCTTAGCACATGGTCAGCAAGTACAATCCCCGCATGAGCGGCGACGTCTCGATAATCTCGGATCCGGGCGTGCGCGCCGTCCCGGTGCGCAAGCGAAACGGCGCGGAGGTGTCCGACTTCGTCGCGGTCGAGGCGCCGCTCGAGATCCGGGTCGGGGAACGCCCGCTGGTCATCACGATGCGAACGCCGGGTCACGACGATGAACTGGCGGCTGGATTCCTCTTCGCCGAAGGGGTCGTCACAAGCGGCAAGCAGATCGAGTCTATCCGAACAGAAGCCGCGACAGGCATGTCGGACCGGGCCGAGCTCGCAGCCGGCAAGGTCGGGTCAGGTGACCGGGTGCTGGTCGAACTGCGAGGCGCGCCGGACGCAGAAGCCGTCGAGCGAGCGCAGCGCGATTTTCGCGCCACCGCCGCGTGTGGCGTATGCGGAAAAGAGAGCCTCGAAGACCTCGACCAGGCGCTGCCGACCATCGCGCGGGTCGAGTGCGCGACCGATCTGCTCGACCGTCTTCCCGACCGGATGCGCCCGCACCAGACGCTCTTCGCGGCGACCGGGGGAATCCACGCAGCCGGACTGTTCACGCTGATGGGCGAGCTACTGTGCGTGCGCGAAGACATCGGCCGCCACAACGCGGTCGACAAGGCGATCGGTCGCGCCGTGCTCGACGGCGCGACGTCACTCGCCGACCGCATCCTGGTGGTGAGCGGCCGTGCCGGGTTCGAGCTGGTCCAGAAAGCCCTGAAGGCGGCGATCCCGGTCATGGTCTCGGTCGGCGCCGCCTCGAGTCTGGCCGTGGACATGGCGTCCGCCGCCGGGATGACGCTGTACTCGTTCGTCGGGCCGGGGCGGGGGAATCTGCACCTCTGACCCTCCGAGTCGCCGCGGTGGCCGGAGCAGGCCCTTCAGGTCTGCGAGGCCAGCCCATTTGCCTTCGCTGATGCGACGGTGAGATCTCGCCATCGGTCACATTCGGTTCGGGCGACCAAAGGTGGAACGTCTTGCCACACAAATTATTGACAACGGCCTCGCTACCGGTCCTACGGTTTCTCGGTACTTGAGTGGTCCACATCCGCCGTGATCTCTATCGTCGTATACCGTGTGTCCATGGCTTCTGGTACCGCGGTTCACGGCACAGCTCGTGCTATCCTGACGCATTACCTTGAGGAGAAAGGCGCTTGCCCCTCACGCCGGCCCTCTCCCAGGGGGGCGAGCAACACCGGAGCGCTTGTTCACGAACCTGCCTAGATCGGAAAGGGGAGCTTCGCATGTCCACGAAGTCCCGGCTCATGGCCGGCGTTTTCTTGCTGGCCGTGCTTGCACGACCAGCCGTTGCTGACGTGACGGTGCTGTTCGACGACGCGGTCGTCCGGGTCGACCAAACCCTGGCGGACCCGAACGACCTGTGGGTCCTGCCCGCGGATCTCACCCGCATCAACGGGTTCGAGCTGAAGCCCGAAGGCGCCTGTCTGGACACGTTCTGTGTGCCGGTGCGGCAAGACGAGGACAGCGCCCTGTTCGTCACCCGCGCCGGGTGGGGCTGGTTCAACGTGACCGAACTTGCGCGGCGCCTGCAACAAGCCTACGCGGTCGACCACGACAACCAGGTCTGGAGCTTCGGCCAGATGCCGTTGACCCGCCAGTCGTTCCTGCAGTCGGCGGTCGCACCCGATTTCACCCTGCTGGACCGGCAGGGCAGTCCGGTCAGTCTGACTGACTTCCGCGGCACGAAGGTGCTGATCGTCACCTGGGCCTCCTGGTGAGGGTGCCGATTCGACCTGCCCGGGTGGCAGGCCCTCTACGAAGAGCTACAGGGCAACAACTTCGAGATTATCGCCGTCGCCGAGGACACCGGTGGCGAGGCGGCCGCCGGTGAGTGGTACGACGTGGCGGAGGCCACTTACACGACCCTGATCGACACAACCCACAAGATTAGCTCGCTCTTCAATCTCGTGAACGTGCCGTCGGGTATCTGGGTCGATGAAAACGGCCAGATCGTGCGGATCAACGAGGGGACCTACGCGGAGCTACACAAGCTCGGCAACTTTGAGTTCGGGACCGACGAGTACACGCCGGCGGTGCGGGACTGGGCAATCAACGGCGCCGACAGCGCCTACGCCTGGACACCGGATGAGGTCGCCGCCAAGATCCGCCCGCGCACGTCCGAGGAGGCACGCGCCGAGCCGACCTTCAAGCTGGGGGTCTACTTCTTCGAGCAGGGCGACGAGACGCTGGCACGAACCTACTGGGAGCGCGCGGAGCAGCTACATCCTGATAGCTGGAATTATCACCGCCAGGACTGGTCGTTCACCGAGGATGGCTCGAGCGGCGTGAAATTCCGGAACAAACAGGCGAACCTGAGCGACACGCCATTCTACGCGCCGCTCGATCTGCCGGAGATAGACCCGACGACACAGCAGCGCTGACACACGTATGCGGTCATGTCCGGCATCAGGCTGAGCTGGTGGATGCGGATGGGTCTGGGGGGCTGCGCGGTGGCCCTGCTCGCTGTGAGCTGGGCTGTTCGCCGTCCGCCGACGGTGACGGTCTCATCTGACAAATCGATGGCCACCTCGGCCGACAGCCCGAACCACGCCGGCCAGCTACGACTCGTCAGCCAAGGCTGGCACATCCGGTCCATGGCGACCGCCCACGGCGCGTTCGTCATCGAAGTGGAATCGGAGGACTCTACTCAGACCGAAGCGATCGCCCGTGCCTTGATTGAGCCGATCCGGGATGACGACGTCGAGGTTCTCGTCTATGTGAACACGCCCGGTTCGGATCTCCCAGCCCGCCGCATGCAGTGGACGCCCGGCGGCGGATACCTCGCGATCAACTACGATCCGGACCGGTGATCCACCCGTCTCCGACAGGGGCCTAAGCCAACCATGGGACGCATTTCGCGACGCTCGTTCATCGAACGCACGGGGACGCTCGCCGCCACCACGACCCTGCCCACGCTGAAGATGCGTGGTGCGACGCAGCAGGCCGACGACCGCCCGGCTGACCCCGCCCCCCGCACTCGCATTTCTCTGATCGTCAACGGCGCGACACACGACCTCGAGGTCGAGGACCGCTGGACACTGGCCGAGGTGTTGCGCGACCACTTGAGTCTGACCGGAACCAAGGTCGGCTGCGACCGGGGCGAGTGCGGGGCCTGCACGATCCGGCTCGACGGCACCACCGTCTACTCCTGCAGCCAGCTCGCGGTCTGGGCCGACGGTCGAGAAGTGTCCACGGTCGAAGGGCTGGCCAACGGCACCCAGCTGAACCCGCTGCAACAACGGTTCGTCGAGCACGACGGTCCGCAGTGCGGGTTCTGCACAGCGGGGCAGCTGATGTCGGCCAGCGCCCTGCTCGACGACACCCCGAACCCCACCAGGGACCAGGTCCGCGAGGGCCTGGTCGGCAACATCTGCCGCTGCTCGAACTACAACCGGTATGTCGAGGCGGTGCTCGACGGCGCCTCGCCCGACGCTGCCTCGGCGCGGGCGCTGACGTCGGTGGGGGCCGTCACCCCCCGCATCGACGGTCCGGAACGGGTCACGGGTCAGGCGCGCTATACCGGCGACGTACAACTCCCCGACATGCTGTACGCGCGGGTGCTGCGCAGCCCCCATCCGCACGCCAGGGTCCGCGGCATCGACACCCGACTCGCCGAGCGGCTGCCAGGCGTGCGCGCCGTCATCAGCCGCGACACCTGTGAGGTCATCTGGACGACCGGCGATTCGCGGAACGACCGGTTTCTCTTCAACGACCCGGTGCGATTCGTGGGCGACCCGGTGGCGGCGGTGGCGGCCGTCGACCGGCACACCGCCGAGGAGGCGCTCAGGGCGATTGTGGTCGACTACGAGCCGCTGGACTTCGTGCTCGACCCGGAAGAGGCGTTACGCCCCGGTGCCGTGGAGATACAACCGGGCGGGAACCTGTCGCCGCGCGGCCGCGGCGTGCGCGAGCCCGAGGTCTACGAGCGTGGCGATCTCGACGCGGGGTTCACGGCATCGGATGTGGTGCTGGAGGACGCCTTTACCTCGAAGCACATCAACAATGCCCAGCTCGAGCCGCGCGTCTGCGTCGCGCGATGGAATGGCGACCAGCTGACCGTCTGGACGCCGACACAGGGAATTGCGAATTGCCAGCGCGACCTGGCGCGTGACCTCGACCTGCCACTGGAAAATGTGCGGGTCATCTGCGAGTACATGGGCGGCGGGTTCGGGAACAAGAACCAGTGTCAGGATTCGGACCTAATTGCGGCGGTGCTGGCCCGCGAGGCCGGCAGCGCCGTCAAGCTGGAGTACTCACGGAAAGAGGATTTCCTGGGCGTCCACGGCCGTTGGCCCACCCGGCAATACTACCGCGTGGGCGCCACCCGAGACGGCACCCTGCAGGCCATCGAGCTGCGCGGATATAGCGGGCTCGGTCCGTACCGCAAGAGCAGCGGCGGCATCGCTGGGATCGAGCTGTTCCGTTGCCCCAACGTACGGCGAGTGGTGCACCCGACCTACACAAATATGACGGTGAGTGCGAACTTCCGCGGACCGTCGTATCCACAGGGGGTGTGGGGCATCGAGTCGATGATGGACCAGATGGCCCACGAGCTCGAGATCAACCCGGTCGCGTTCCACCTGAAGAACGTCAGCCGCGCCTACATGGACGAGGTGCCCTACACGAGCTGGGCACTGTCCGACTGCATCGAACGGGGAGCGGAGATCTTCGGCTGGGCATCACGATGGCGCCGGGCCGGGACAGAAAATGCGGCCGTGAAACGTGGCGTCGGGATGGCGACCGGGGCCTTCAGTGCGCGGACAGGCCGCAGCAGCGCCGTGCTGCGGCTCGACGCCGACGGGCATCTCTGGGTCCACGTGGGGGTGACCGACATTGGCACCGCCGCCAAGACGACGATGGCACTGCTGGCCGCCGAGGCATTGGAGATGCGGCTCGACGACGTGAGCGTGGTCTGGGGCGACACGGATCGCTGTCCGTACTCTGTTGGCGAATCCGGAAGCCGCACGACGGTGCAGACGGGCGACGCCGTGCTCGCGGCGGCCGCCGATCTCAGGCAGCAGCTGTCCACCCAGGGCCCGACCAGAGGAAACGCGGTGCTCGTGGCCGAGGCAACCACGAATCCACAGATCGACGGGATGGCCCGCTACGCCAGCGCAGCGCATTTCGTTGAACTCGAAGTGGACATGGCAGTCGGGCATATTCGTGTGGCGAGGTATGTCGCCGTGCACGAGAGTGGCCGCATCCTCAACCCACTGACCGCCGCCAGCCAGGTGAAGGGCGGTGTCACAATTGGCATCGGCATGGCGCTGCACGAGGAGCTGCTCTACGACCGGTCCACCGGCATTCCGGTGAACCCCGGCTACTACGGCGCCCGCGTGATGACGCATCTGGACACCCCGGAAATAGAAGTCCACTTCGTGGAGCCTGAGGACGCCTATGGTCCCTACGGGGCCAAGGCGATCGGCGAGCCGCCGGTCATTCCGGTGGTGGCCGCCATCGGCAACGCGATCTTCAACGCGACCGGACGGCGGTTGAAGGAACTGCCATTTTCGCGCGATCGGATTCTGGAGATGCTGGCGTGAAACGGTTCGTGCACGAAAGCCCCGCCTCGCTCGCCGCCGCGACCGCCGCGTTGCGGGATACGGGTGCCGCGCCAGTTGGTGGCGGCAGCGATTTACTCGGGATGATCAAGGACGATCTGGCCGCACCCGACCGGCTGGTCCAGCTGACGCGGCTCTCGGGGCTCAACACCGTCGAACCGCACCCGAACGGCGGTGTCCGCGTTGGCGGGATGATCACCCTCAGCGCACTCAGTCGGCACCCTGTCATCCGAGATCGCTACGCGGTACTGGCCGAGGCGGCCGGGTCAGTGGGCACACCACAAATCCGGAACGCCGGTACCCTGGCCGGCAACCTGACGCAACGCCCCTGGTGCTGGTATTTTCGTCAGGGCTTTCCCTGCTTCAAGCACGGCGGCAACCGCTGCTTCTCGCGGACGGGAGAAAATCAGTTCAATGCGATCCTGGGTGGCGGGCCCAGCTTCATCGTGCACCCGTCGGACACGGCGCCCGCGCTGGTCGCGCTCGACGCGCAGATCCATGTCGTCGGGGACACCGGCGACCGCTGGCTTCCCATCCGCGAGTTCTTCATCCTGCCCAGCGAGGATGTGTCCCGCGAGAACATGCTGCGGCCCGGCGAGATCGTCACCGAACTGGAGCTACCGCCGCACGCCGGCACGCACAGCGTCTACACCAAGGTGACCGACCGCGAAGCCTGGACCCACGCGGTCGTCAGCGCCGCGGTGGTCTTGACCATCGACGACGACGGTGTCTGCCGCGGCGCGGGCGTCGCACTGGGCGGCGTGGCACCGATTCCGTGGCGGATCGAACCGGTCGAGCGGCTGCTGGTGGGCAAGCGCATGACCCCGGAGCTGGCGGTCGCGGCGGGCACGGCGTCAGTCGAGGGTGCGCGGACGCTGGCACGGAACCGGTACAAAGTGCCGCTGGTCGAGGAAACACTGCGCCGGACCCTGCTGTCACTGCAGCCCGAGGCCTGAAGCTCGCAGGACTGTTGCGTCAACACTCGCAGACTGGCGCCTGATTATGAGCTTGCCGTCCTACATGCATGGCGTCAGCCCCGTCGCCCTCCTGGAAGAGACCATCGGCGACAACCTCGGGCGCACGGTAGAACGCTATGGCGATCGTGAGGTCCTCGTAGCTCCGGCGCAGGGTTATCGCGCCACGTACCGTGAGCTCTGGGATGCCACGACCAAGCTGGCCAAGGCGTTGCTGGCGCGTGGCATCGAGAAGGGAGACCGGGTTGGCATCTGGTCTCCCAACCGGTTCGAGTGGGTCGTCATCCAGTACGCCACCGCCCGGGTCGGCGCGATCCTGGTCAATATCAACCCCGCCTACAAGGTGCGGGAGCTCGGTCACGCGCTCACCCAGTCCGGGCTGACCTTGCTGCTGCTGGCGCGCCGGTTCCGGCAGACCGACTACGTGGAGATTCTGGAGCAGGTGCGACCCGACTGTCCCACTCTCCGAGAGACCGTCGTGCTCGACGACGACTGGACCGCACTGCTTAAGGAGGGCGTGTCGGTCAGGGACGAACACTTGGCGGCCCGCGAGGCCAGCCTGACGTTCGACGACCCGATCAATATCCAGTACACATCCGGCACCACCGGCGCGCCCAAGGGCGCGACGCTGTCGCACCACAACATCCTGAACAACGGCTTCTTCTGCGGCGAGGTGCTCCGCTACACCGAAGTGGACCGGGTGTGCGTGCCGGTGCCCTTCTACCACTGCTTTGGCATGGTCATCGGCAACCTGGCCTGTACCAGCCACGGTGCGTGCATAGTCGTGCCCGGCGAGGCGTTCGATCCGAAAGGCACGCTCGCGGCCATTGAAGCGGAACGCTGTACATCCCTCTACGGCGTCCCGACCATGTTCATCGCGCAGCTCGACCACCCCGATTTCGAACGCACCGACTTCTCGTCGCTACGAACCGGTGTCATGGCAGGCTCAACCTGCCCGGTCGAAGTCATGAAGCGGGTGCGCGAACGGATGCACATCCCGGAGATCACGATCTGCTACGGAATGACTGAAACCTCGCCGGTTTCGACGCAGACCCGGGTCGACGACCCTGTCGAGAAGCGGGTGACGACTGTTGGGTCGGTGCACCCGCACGTCGAGGTCAAGATTGTCGACCCGGAGAGCGGACGCGTCGTGGGCCGCAACGAGAGCGGCGAGCTATGCACGCGTGGCTATGGCGTCATGCTGGGCTATTGGAACGACGAGTCCGCCACCGCAGGGGCGATCGACCCGGAACGGTGGATGCACACCGGCGACCTCGCCTCGATGGACGAAGACGGCTACGTCGGAATCGTCGGCCGGATCAAGGACATGATCATTCGCGGCGGCGAGAACGTGTACCCGCGCGAGGTCGAGGAGTTCCTCTACACGCACCCCGACGTGGCCGATGCCCAGGTCATCGGTGTGCCGTCGGACCGCTACGGCGAAGAGGTCATGGCGTGGGTCAGACCCAAGCCGAGCGCCAGCGTCGACGCCAAGGAGCTAACCGCGTTCTGTCGCGGCGCCATCGCCACCTTCAAGATTCCCCGGTACTGGAAGATCGTCGACACGTTTCCTATGACCGTGACCGGCAAAGTCCAGAAGTATCAGATGCGTAAGATCTCCACCAGAGAGCTGGAGACTGCCAGGAGACAGGAGGACACCTGAGCGCGTCGCCGCCTTCATCGGCACCGCCCGAGTGCAGCATCACGACCGCCTAATCCGGCTGCCAGTGTCCCTCGCGCCGATGCGTGCACAGACCGGCGAACACCTTCCCTGAGTAGACCGGGTCCAGCAGAACCCCCTCGGTTTCCGCCATCAGCAGGATGGCGTCGAGACACCCCTCCGTCGCATCGCCATAGCCCCGGCCAACGAACTGGTCGTGAATTTCGAACGATCCTTGAGGCCGGGCCGGGTCGAGATCGAGCAGATCCACGATGGCGGCCCACCAGGCGTCGACACTCTCGCGGCACCGGTCGACGGCACGATTCACGCTAATCCCGATGACCGGACACTCGATGCCGCGCTCGCGCAGCGCCAACAGCACGCCGGTGAAGATGCCGCCGGTCCCAAACGGGGTGTACACGGCGGCCGGCCGCAACGGCACCGTGGCGATCTGATCAGCCAGCTCGAGACCGGCCCGGACATACCCGAGATAGCTCAGCGGCGTCGAGCCGCTTACCGGGATGTAGTACGGCGTTTCGCCGTTCGCACGCAGCTCGTCGCAGACCGCGTGTGCGTGACGCTCGAGATCCCAGTGGTCGTCGGTGTCGGCGAAGATGATTGCCTTCCTGGACCCGTCCGAGCAAGGTTGATGGTATACAAAGGCTAACTCAGTCGGCTCGACCCCGACACAAAGAGTCAGGAGCTCGCACATGACACGACAGGTGATGACGATGCTCGGGTGTGCCGCCGCGGCGGTGGGACTGGCGGCGGCGTGTGGTGCTGCTGGGTCGTCTCCCGCGACAGTCGCCCAGACGGCAGAACCGATGTCCTGCGAGGCAATCGCCGATCTCGCGCTCGCCGAGACGACCATCACCCTGGCCGAGTCGGTGCAGGCCGGACTGTTCACACCACCCGGCGCCACCCGGCCGCTGCAGGTCCCGGCGTTCTGCCGGGTCACCGCCACGACCGACCCGGCGATCGCGTTCGAGGTCTGGCTGCCAAGTGAAGGCTGGAACGGCAAATTCCACACCGCCGGAAACGGCGGCATGGCGGGTGTCATCAGCTACGCGGCGATGGCCGGCGCCCTCGAGCGCGGCTACGCCACCGCCAGCACCGACACCGGTCACGTGCAACCCGGCGCCGGAAGCTTCGATGCGAGCTGGGCACTCGACCGACCCGACCTGATCGAAGACTTCGGGCACCGATCGCTGCACATAATCGCGGTCAACGGCAAAGCGATCACCGAGGCGCTCTACGGCGCCGCGCCGGACTACGCTTACTACGTGGGCTGCTCAAAGGGCGGACAGCAGGGAATGATGGAGGCACAGCGCTACCCGGAGGACTTCGACGGTCTCGTCGTCGGGGACCCGGCGCACGCCTGGACGGAGTTCTACGCAGGGGCGCATCTTTGGTATTCGCTGGCGACACTCGACGATCCGGAAAGCTACATCCCACCCGACAAAGCCTCAATTCTCGGGAACGCGGTCACCGCGGCGTGCGACGGGCTTGACGGGGTCGAGGACGGGGTGATCGACGATCCCCGGAACTGCGCCTTCGACCCGGTGGCGTTGACCTGTCTGGTGGACCAGGATCGCGACACCTGCCTCACGCCGAAGCAGGTCCAGGCGGTCAAGGACATCTGGAGCGGTCCGCGCAACGCGGCCGGCGAGGTGCTCTATCCCGGGCTGGTGCCAGGCGGCGAAGCGGGTCCGGGCGGCTGGTCGAGATGGGTGACCGGGCTGGAGCCGTTTACCGCACTCCACTGGCTGGCCGCGGACGGGTTCATGAAAAACATGGTGTTCGACGACCCGGAATGGGATTTCCGCACCTGGAACTACGACCGCGACCTCCCGGTCGCGCTGGCGAAGACCGGCTCGGCGATCGACGCCACCGACCCCGACCTACAACCAATGCGGGACCGCGGCGCCAAGCTGCTCGTCTATCACGGCTGGAGTGACGCCGACATCTCCCCGCTGGGTACGATCGCCTACTACGAGCAGGTGATGGCGCTGCTGAGCGAGGGCAAGGACGAAGCAACCGCGCTGGCCGAGACGCAGGAATTCTTCCGGCTCTTCATGGTGCCCGGCATGGGGCACTGCCGGGGCGGCCCGGGACCGGACCGGTTCGACGCCCTGACGGCGCTCGAGCGGTGGGTCGAGGAGGAGGCCGCACCGGAACAGATGATCGCCTCGAAGCTCGAGGACGGCGAGGTAGTGCGGACCAGACCGCTCTGCCCCTACCCGCAAGTGGCCAAGTGGAACGGCATCGGGAGCACCGACGACGCGGCGAATTTTTCGTGCGTGGCACCTGGGTGAACACGCCCACGCCGATTCGCTGGCACGCCCTTTCTTCGACCCAATCGACGGGCGCCAACGCCACGCGGACCAGTCGCCGGCGCTCCTCAGGAGACGTCTAGCGGGCGGGGTCCCGTTGCCCATCAACAGCGTCATAGGTCAGTGCTCGTCACACGGCCCGTGCCGCACGTCATAGCATGACGACCAGAACTGGTATCGTGGACGATCGATGGCGAGGCTGGTCCTGACGGCGCCGATGGCAGCGGTCGCAACGCCCGAGCTGGTCTCACGGCTGGAGCGGGCCCTCGCGCTCTTTCCGGAACTGGGCGACGAACGGGTCACCGTTGGGGTGACCGCGAGTCGCAAGCTCGATGGCCTCGCCTATCCGAGTGAGCGACTCATCCGTCTAAACCCGTATCGCCGGCGCATGGTGACCTATTTCACCATCGGGCACGAGCTGACTCACCTCGTGCAACCACCCGGGCTCGCCCTGATTCCGAGCGGCGAGGTGCAATGCGACATCTGGACACTCGCCAGAGATCCGTTGTTTCTTGATGAGAAGCCGTGCTACTTGGAGGTGAGCTGCGACGGCCGCTCGTGGCGCCGCCACGCCAGCTCCGTCCGCGAGCTGTGCCGGCGCGCAATCGAGATCCGGCGGCGGAACCGCCGCTACATCGTCTGGCTGCGTGAGCAGCTCTCCGCCTACTTTGACCGACCGGAGCCCAAGCAGTCGAGCCTGTTCGATACGATGCCATCCGATGCCAGGAGCACCGTTTCCTGGCGAGGCGTTCGTCTGGCAAGGCGCGACGAGGGAGCAGTCAGGCTGGCTGTGACCGAGGAAGCAACGCCGTCCAGACGGGCGTATCGCCAGGAAACCTAGGGCGCGAGCGGCGCCAGGGGTATGACACCGACCAGCGAGAACGACCAGGCGCTGGCGTCATCGAGATAGCGCTCGGCGCCGACCACGTCCCCTGCCTTCGGAAGCCCGGTCGCCACGTAGTCGAGCGAGCCCTCGACCTCGAAGTGATGCAGCCAGTTGTCTGCCGGCAAGCGGCTGAAGGGCAGGAAGGCGGTGTCAAGCTCGAAATTCAGCTTGTGCGTGTAGACGCTGCCGGCATCGGGAGTCCCGCCGGGGCTGATCTTGTCCACGATGTCGAAGTGGCTCTCGACCCAGCCGCCGGTCTGCTCCGGACCGACGATCGTCAGGTTCAGCTCGAGCTCTATCTCGATGCCGTTGTCCCGGAACGCGGCCCGGCCGGCTTCAGCGGCGGTCGCCCCGGTGAACGGGTGCCTGTCGGTCTCTCCGAACGGCACGAAGATCGTCTCGATGGTGAACCCGACCCGCGGGATCTCGGTCGGTATTCCCACCGCGAGGATCAGCTCGAAAACGCTCGCGCGCGCCTGTCTCGTGGGGGCGGCCACAACGCCGTCGCCCAGCTCGTCCACTACCTCGATGCGGGCGCCCCCGAACAGGTGCTCGATCGTGACGGTCGGTTCGACCTTCACGTCCGGCACACACAGGAACGCGCACCGTGGCTGCGCGGGAGCCGCGACCGGCCACAGCACACTGAGCAGCATGGCCACAGCAGTGGCGCTCATCCGCCATGAACCGAAGAGTGGGTGAGAGCCCGGCATCGTCAGAGAGGAAGAGGCTATCATCGTGTGGCGCACCATGCATACATTCCAGCCCTGGACACTCGTCGCCCTGGTCGTGGTGACTGGATGCGATCGACCCGTTTCCCCAGGGACCGACGGAGCCGACGCCGTGTACATGGGCTCCGAGTCGTGCCAGGCCTGCCACGCCGAAATCCACGCCCGATGGCAGGACACGCTGATGGCGAAGGTCCTGCAGGATCCCCGCGAGCATCCAGACGTGATCGTGGGCGACTTCACAATCGACGACCCGTTGGTGACGTTCACTCCAGAGGACGTCGTCTTCACCTACGGCAGCAAGTGGAAGCAACGCTACTACACGCAGATCGGAGACGACTATTTCATCTTCCCGGCGCAGTGGGACGTGCAGAACCAGCAGTGGCGCCGCTACTTCCCCAGACGCGGTGGCGACTGGTGGACCGAGCATTACCCGGAAGACCAGATGCAGCGCCCCACCGGCCCATTGTGTGACGGCTGTCACTCGGTGAACTACGACATCGCGACCAAGACACCGACCGAATGGAACGTTGGCTGTGAGAAGTGCCATGGGCCGGGCAGCATCCATAACCTCGCCCCGACCGCCGCCAATATCGTGAACCCGGCAAGCCTCGACCCGGTGCGGGCGGACGACATCTGCATCCAGTGCCACTCGCAGGGCCAGCCACACGAGAACCCAATCGACGGGACCTACTACGATTGGCCGGTCGGCTATGAACCCGGAGACCGGTTGAGCGAATTCTGGGAACTGGAAGGTCCGGACCTCGGCGAGGAGACGTTCACACACTGGCCGGAAGGTTCTGCGCACAAGAACCGGATGCAAGGCAACGATTACGTGCAGAGCCAGATGTATGTCAAAGGGGTCACGTGCTACGGCTGCCACGATGTGCACGGAACGGAGCACGAGGCGGATCTGATCAAACCGGGCAACGATGTGTGTCTCGAATGCCACGGACCTCAGCTGCAGGCCGGCCCGCGCGGGTCGCTCGCCTACCACACGCAGCATGACGCCGATGGTGAAGGCAGCCTGTGCGCCGCATGTCACATGCCGTCCCATGCACGGACCGTCGGCGATGTCTACGTGCGGAGCCACACGTTCAAGTTCATCTCACCGGCGCTGACCGACCGCTACGGCATCCCGAACCCCTGCACCTCGTGTCACGACGACCAGACGACCGCGTGGGCCATCAAGGCGCTCAAAAGCTGGCCCCAGGTCTCTCCCTGGCGCGTAGCACCCTAGCCAACTGCTCAGATCTCTATCTTCCGGTTTTCATCTTCTTGCCATGTCCCAAGAAGTCTTCTGAGAAGTACCAATTGCCCCAGATGATAGGATCGGAACTGATTCCAACGATGCTGGCGGACTTGAAGCCACTCACCTCCTGACCCATGACAGCGCTCGCCAGCTGGGCTCCCAACACGCACGCGCTCATCGTGCATCTGCCGATCGGCCTGCTGGTCACGGCGGTGGTGGCCGATATGGTCGCGATAGCGCGACGGGATCCGTCGACCGTCGTGAGGCTGTCGACCGGGCTGTACATTGTGGGCACCGTCACACTCGCCGCCGCCTTCCTCACCGGACGCAGCGCCGCGCCTGAGGTCTTCACCCCGGGGATGGCCCAAGCCATCGTGTCCAGCCACTGGGACTGGGCACTCTGGTGTCTCTGGTATTTCGGGCTCCTGACGGCCAGCCGCATGGCGCTGGGACTCGCAGCCGGACCGGCACGCCGGGCCAGCACGCTGGCCCTCGCCGTGGCCGGTCTTATCGGACTGGCGCTACTGACGAACACCGCCGAACTCGGCGCGCGTCTCGTTTACCAGCACGGCGTCGGTGTGGCTGCGCCGGTCGCGCGCGCACCCCAAGACTAAGCAGAGACCGATCTATTGCGGCGGGTGCAGCGCGCGCAGGCGCACCCTGTCGTCCGAGGTCAGGGGCAGCCACTCCCGCGAGTTGCCTTCGGCAGCCGCCGACGAGCACGGGCCGCACATGAGCGTGGCCCTGGAGCGGTTGTGGATCAGTCCGAGCGTGTGACCCAGCTCGTGGGCAATGACGTTCCTCAGCACCTTGTCGTCGCCCGGGATCCGAGGCTCGGCAGCACGAATCGCCACGAAATAGCCGTTCGAGCTGGCCACGTTTGGCAGGGGCCAGGCAAACGGCATCAACGGCTGGCGGGATAGCAGGACGACAACATCCGCCTGGAGGTCAGTCAGCTCGCTGGGTGGCTGTGGTCCGGCCGCACCCCGAGGGATACGACCACCCCGTTGCGACACTTGCCGGGCATAGTTCTCCAGCGCACGGCTGTCCGGAGACGCAATGATGAGATCCGCCTCGCGAAGCCGCACTCCGAGCCCGAGATCGGACAACGTATCGTTCCAGAACGCGACCGCCTCGCGTGTCTGCGTCACGCGCGCGTCGGCAACGTCACGGGTGATGATGACGACCCGGTGTTCGAGAACGGGCCCGGCGGTGGCCGCTGCCGGCAACTGGGAGACAGCCACGAGCAACGTGAGGACAACACTGGAGCGCATGCGGCAGCAACCGGCTAGCCCACACTCTTCACGAACGAACCGCGTTCGCTCACATACGCCTGCGGCAGCGGGACTCGACTATATCATTCGGCGCCGCGTGAGGCAGCGCGGTCCGCGAGACAGTACCCAGGGTCACAGGTCTCGCGTTCTGCCGGACGCACGCGAGGGCGTCAAATCCGTGCACAGGGCGTATCATGCAGGAACTTGCACTGAAAGGGGCTCGCATGACCGGTCGTTCTGTGGCTGCCGCGTGGGGTGTCGTCGTCGGGCTCGCCGGGGTGCTGCCATCGGCGGGCACGGACGCGGTGGCGCTCGCAGCCAGACAGGTCCCGGGGGCACTCGACGATGCCGCCATCGAACGGGCCATTCGCGCAGGTGCCAGCGTGTTTCCGCCGCTCGAGCTGACGGATCGCGGCGGCCTATTTTCCGGCGCCGGGAGCGGGTATCGGATCATCCTCTACACACCAGACAGCTGGATTGCTCATCTGGCCGAGGCCGCCGCCGAAGCGGGTGAAGCCCTGTCGGCCGCTGAGATCGAACCCCAGGACCGTGCGCCGCTGCTCCGTGTATTCGCGTCACCAAGTGCGCCGACGGTCGGCTCATCGAGGGACCGATCCTCATCGGTAATGCAGGTGGCGTTGCTCGACGAACGACGGCGCAGCAGCCTGCAGCCACAGGCGACGCGCCCCTTCACAACCCGCCCTCTGGGGTTGCTCGGCTCCGGCGCGCTGACCGGCCTCGAGGCGACATTCCGGCTGGCGGACATGGAGACGCTGCGTGGGGGCGCCGGCCGGGAGTTCTTCGTGCAGGTCGAAGGAACCGGCTACACGAAAGACTTCAAGATCAAACGAAAGCACTTCAATCGTCTGCCCATGTGAGACCCCCGGTCGAAGACCTGCTTGATTAAATAAATCGGGTGGCACCAAAATAGACGTTCACATACGATGCGAGTCGACCATACCGTGGACGGCACACACACCGACGTGCGGATCGGGTCGCCGGCCGCCCGAGACGACAGGAGAAGCAAAGACATGACTCATCCCGTGATGAACCACCGGACTCGCACACTCGTGCGGTGCCTCGCGCTTGCCGGATGCGTTCTGCTCGTAGCACCGGCGGCGTTCGCAAGCGACTGGCCCCAGTGGCGTGGCATCGGCCGCGCCGGCGTGTGGTCAGAAACCGGGATTGTGCAAGAGCTGCCCGCCGAGCTGAAAGTGAAGTGGAGAGTGCCGGTCAACTCGGGGTTTTCTGGCCCCGCCGTCGCCGATGGCCGGGTGTTCATCACCGACTGGGCTGAGGATCCGGCGTCTCGGACGATGGACGGGACCGAGCGAACGATTGCGCTCGACGAAGAGACCGGGAAGATCTTGTGGACCCGCGAATGGCCCACCTCGTATCGGATGTTGCAGGTCTCGTACGCCATTGGGCCGCGGGCGACGCCTACAGTCGACGGAGATCGGCTGTACGTCGTTGGCGCCGCGGGCGACCTGTTCTGTCTGGAGGTCGAAACCGGCGAGGTGCTCTGGGAAAGACACTACCTCACGGAGTTCGACAGTTTCGTGCCGACCTGGGGTGTCGCCAGCTCGCCGATCGTCGATGGCGACCGTCTGATCACCGTCGTCGGCGCGGAGCCTGGCGGGCTGGTCATGGCGTTCGACAAGCGGACCGGTGAGGAGATCTGGCGAGCACTCGACGTGGTCGGGGAGATGGGATACGGCCAGCCGATCCTCATCGAGGCAGGCGGCGCGCGCCAGCTGATCGTGTGGCATGCGTCTGCGCTGGTATCGCTGGACCCGGCATCCGGCGAGGTCTACTGGGAGGAGGTGTGGGACGCGAGGATGGGCATGTCTGTCGCCACTCCGGTGCACAGCGATAACTACTTACTAGTGACGCAGTTCTACCTCGGCTCCATGATGATGCGGCTCGACCAGGACCGACCCGGGGCCACGATGCTCTGGCGCGGCCAGAGCCGGAGCGAAATGCCGGACGAGACCGATGGCCTGCATGGACTGATTACCACACCGCTGATTATCGCCGACACCGTCTACGGTGTCGGCAGCTACGGGGAGCTGCGGGGTCTGGATGCGACAACCGGTGAGCGTCTGTGGATGAGCGACCAGATGGTCGCCCAGGCCAGATGGGGCACAGCCTTCATGGTCAAACAGGGCGACCGCTACTTCGTCAACAACGATGACGGGTTCCTCATCACCGCGGAGTTCACGCCGGACGGGTACGTGGAGCATGGCCGCACCCGGCTCCTCGAGGCGACCAGCGACGCCGGGTATGGACCCAGCAGGTTCTTCGACCGGAAAGTGAACTGGTCGCACCCCGCGTATGCCAACGGGCACATCATCCACCGGAACGACAACGAGATCATCCGCGCGTCCCTGGACGCCTCGGACTACTAGCAACCCGGGGTGAGGCAGCCGATCATCATGCCCACATCTCACAGAGTGTCCGCACTGCTCACGGTCGCGGCGCTGGTCGGGGGAGCGATCGCCTTCGTCTCGGCCGAAGGACAGACCTCGGCGACACCGGACGCCGCCCCGGGGCTGGCCAAAGCGACGTTCGCGGGTGGCTGTTTCTGGTGCATGGAACCGCCCTTCGACAAGCTCGACGGCGTGATCTCGACCACATCCGGCTACACCGGCGGGAAACGGCGACATCCGACCTACGGAGACGTATCGCTCGGCCGGACCACGCACGCCGAAGCGGTCGAGGTGGTCTATGACCCGGCAACGGTCAGCTACGCGCAGCTCCTCGACGTGTTCTGGCTGAACATCGATCCGCTGACCCGGAACCGGCAGTTCTGTGACGGTGGCGCGCAATATCGTACTGCCATCTTTTTCCACGGTGAGGAACAAGAGCGCCTGGCGCGCGAGTCAAAGCAACGGATCGCCGGCTCGGGCCATTTCGACCAACCGATCGTGACGCAAATTGTCGAGGCCGCGAACTTCTGGGCCGCCGAGGACTATCACCAGGACTACTACCTGAAGAACCCGATCCGGTACAAAATCTACCGATTCGGATGCGGCCGAGACGGGCGCCTGGAGGATTTGTGGGGCGACGACAGATAGCTGGGGCCGCATTCCGAAAACCGGTATGTGACGTGACACCGGAACGGGCCCCTGCGAGCTAGATCGACGCCGACCGACAGCGCACCGACGGCCACGATGGCGGACATGGTGATTCCTCGTCTCATCAAATATTCCTCCGTGCTATCCAAAACTCACGGTCCACTCGCGACACGCCCGGGCAGCACCTTTCGCGCCACGTCCCGGTCGAGCTTGGTGTCGCGGGCCTGGTAGACCTCGCCCATGCCGCCTTCCCCGAGGAGGTGGTCACGTCGTAGTGCCCGAGGCGGATGCCGACTGCAAGCGCCATGGTCTGCTGAAACAGAGAACCGAGTTATCCTACGTTAGATTGAGGCTTGGGCACCCACGTTGCCAGCTGCCGAACGGCCCGCTGTCGTATCCTTCGAACATGCCGAGCTTCCAGTGCCGTGTATGCGGTGCGACCTTCGAGGTCCCGCAGGCGGCGATCGACACGTATCCAGGCTGGCAGCCGAAGCACTGCCGGAAGCATTCCCTGAAGACACCGGCCAGCGCACCACGGTCGACGCGGAGTCGTCAACGCGGAGGAGCTGGTCGTGGCACTTCCCTGCGCGAAGAAAACCTGACCCTCGCCGATGTCCTCTCGAAGTACCGCGGCGGTCCAGGTTCTGGCGTCTTCACCGATGGCAGTGCGGTGCCGAATCCAGGTCCGGGCGGATGGGGCGTGGTCTGGGTGGAAGACGGCAAGATCCAGTCTGAGCAACACGGCCACGATCCGGACACGACCAACAACCGCATGGAGCTGCAGGCCCTGATTGCGGCGTTCACGCTGCTGCCCGAGCACGCGACCACCGACGTTATCACCGACAGTCGTCTGTGCGTGGACACGATCACGAAGTGGGCACCCGCCTGGGAGCGGCGAGGCTGGAAGCGAAAGGCCGGCCCGATCAAGAACCTGGCACTGGTGCGGGAGCTACTGGCCCGCTACCGGAAACACCCGAAGTGTAAGTTGATCTGGATTGCCGCCCACTCGGGTAACCGCTGGAACGAGTATGCGGATAGCCTGGCCACTGCCTGGATGCGGACCGAGCTGTGACTGCCCCACATGAATACGGGCGGTCCAGGATTGGGGCCCTGTCGACGGCTCATCTGAATCCGGCCGCTTCCACAGCGGCGCCCCGACCCCAGACGGGCCAGCTCCTCGGAGAGTGCCTCGGGTTCACTATCACTGGATGCCGGCGCTGACGACGATCTGAGATTACGGTTCACGCCGCTTTCGCAGCCACTTCACGATGAGATAGACGACCACGGCAAGCGCCAGCACCGCCCCGATGAACGGATAGTATTGCCGCAGCGTGCTGAGCGCCTGGTCGCCCAGACGGACGGCCAGATACGCCTCGCCACCGAAGCGGATCATCCGGCCCGCGAACACCGCCGCCACGAATCGAGGCACCGGCATGCCGATCCCCCCCGCGACGAGCATGAAGACCTTGGTTGGAAGCGGGGGCGGGGCCAGAACCGCCACCATCATCGCCAAGATGTCGTTCTCGAGAACCTTCTCGGTCACCCACCGACGCTTCTCCGGATCGAGACGCCGCAGCGCCATCTCACCACCGGTGCGCCCCACGCGGTAAAGGACAAGGCAGCCGATGGTCGAACCCACAGCCGCCACCAGCGCGATGACGACAAACAGCGCCGGCTGCTGCCAGGCCAGCAGCATGAGGACGATGTCGACGCCACCGGGAAGCGGCACGCCGGCAGAATCGAGCAGCGCGATAAGAAACAGACCGGGCAGACCGAGTGCCAACAAGCTATCGCGGAATCGATCCATGGCGGTCGCCGATAGAGTGGAGCATGAGGACCTGAGGCAGAAGGGGCCAGCCGAACCGTCTGATTATAGCGTTGGCTATCCTATGCTATCCTGCCAGCCGGACACTGAATTCACGCCATGCTGAACCTGATCAATCGCGTGCTGATGCTGGCCGTGGCCGCCATCGTCGCAGGGGCGGTGTTTGTCGCAGCGGTGGCAATCTTGTCCTGGTGAGCGCCTGCCTGGTCGGTGTCGAGCGACGTGCAACCTCCCCCCGGGTCAGTATCACCACATCGGATCGAACCGGCACCGCGCCCCCGCTGACGTTTTGCCTTTCGCGGCGCGCGCTGATATCCTGGGTGCAGCGCATCAACGTGGCCTTGGGTGGACGGACCCACCGCGAGCCAACGGGTCTCTCAACCGCTTTCCCCACAGCGCGTCGCTTCGACAGGCCCCGCTCGTCTGCTCAGGTCGGACCCCCATCCCACCCCAGGGAGGTGACAATTTGGCAACACGCGGACGACCAACTCAACAGAAACGGCAGAAGGAACGCGCCCGGCAGGAACAGCGCAAGATCAAGGGTGCCCGGCGTCAGGAGGCGAAGGATCGCAAAGCCGCGGCGCCCGCGCCGTCACCCGGCGTGGACCAGGATCTTGAGGGGATCGTCGCCGGACCGCAGCCGCTGACTGATTGGCAGCAGGAAGGGCTCGCCGCGTTCGAAGCGGACGAGGCAGACGAGCAGGAGGCGACGGAGGAACAGGCGGCCGATCAGAACGGTTGATCTACGGGCGAACCACCTCATCAATCGACGAGACGGCGATCGGATGATAGCCCGGTCGCGCGCGCTCGTAGATCGCCTCGGCACGCGCCCGGCCGCCCGGTGTCTTGACCAGCTCGTCGTACAGCGGCTTGATCAGCTTGCGCCGACCGATCCCAACCAGATACGTCTCGAGGCGGGCATAGGCAGGCGCATACTGATTGCGGATGGCCATGCGCAGCCACGCGTGGGCCACCTCCGAGTTCCCCGCCTCGGTGAATCCAAACGCCTCATCGAGCTCCGCCATCTGTCCGGCTGCCAGTGTCTCGGGCACCGACTTCAGGAAGTGCAGCCACTCCTGGGTCGTCCAGTCGCCCGTGTCTAGCGACCCGGCCGCAGTCTCGCCGCTCGCCCAGCGGGCAGCCTGCTGCTTCACCCGGGTCAGGGCATCCGACGCCGAACGTGGGGCGTTCCCAGGCAACCCCGGCTGCTCGAGCCAGGTGGCGACCTGAAGCGTCGCTGCCAGATTGGCGTCGGCGTCGTCGGACAACAGATGCTCGTGCAGATAGGCGGCGAAGTCCCCGGTCGTGATGCTGCGAAACGCGAAGTGGTCGAAGTAGGCCCGCAGAAACGTGTCGAAACGCTCGCGCCCGACAGTCTCCTCGAGCAGACGCAAAAACAGATCGCCCTTGAGATACGGCACCTGGTTCATACCGTCGTCCGGGTCGCGCCCTTCGAGATCGATATGCAGGATCTGGTCGGACGGCTCGAGCCGTGCCAGCTCCTCGTCCAGCACCTGGCGGTCGAGGGTCGCCTCCATGTCCACGCGCGTGCGGCCGAAAACCTCCTCCAGAATGCGACGCTCGAGATAAACGGTGACGCCCTCGTTCAGCCAGAAGTCGCGCCAAGTGGCGTTGGTCACTAGGTTGCCCGACCAGGAGTGGGCAAGCTCGTGCGCAACGAGCGCGACCAAGCTCTTGTCCCCGGCGATGACAGTCGGCGTGGCGAACGTCAGCCGCGGATTCTCCATGCCACCGAACGGAAAGCTGGGCGGTAGTACCAGCAGGTCGTAGCGCTCCCAGCGATACGGTCCGTACAGCCGCTCAGTGGCCGCCATCATCGCCTCGGTGTCGTCGAATTCGGTAGCGGCCGACTCGACCACCGACGGCTCGGCGTACACCCCAGTACGCGCCCCCATTGACCGAAACGCGAGATCGCCGACGGCGAGCGCAATCAGATACGACGGAATCGGCTGCCGCATCTCGAACCGGAAGTCACCGTCGAGCGGCATCTCGGCATCGTGAGCGGCGCTCATCACCGCCCGTAGCGCGAGCGGCGTCCGCACGGTCGCGCGGTAGGTGACCCGCACACCTGGTGTGTCCTGCAGTGGAATCCAGCTGCGTGCGTGGATCGCCTGCGACTGCGTGAACATAAACGGGTGCGTCTGGCCTGCTGTCTGCGCCGGCTCGAGCCACTGGACGCCGGAGGCGCCCGGACTCGTCGTGTAGGCGATGCGCACCTGCGTGGCGGTCTCCGACAGCGTCACCTCGAGCGGGGCACCGAGGATTGGGTCTGCTTCGCCGAGGGCGAACGGCGTCCGTATCCAGAGGCCCCCATCATCCGACAGCTCGACTGCGCTGATCGACAGGTCGCGGGTGTCGAGCCGCAAGGCACCGACCCCCTCGACCACCCGCTCGATGTGCAGCGTGGCAGCACCGTCGAGGATGCGCCGGTCGAACCGCACGTCCCAGTCGAGGTCGAGGTGCCGAACGACCACCTCACCCGGGTTGGCGAATGAATGCCGATCCTGCCTGTCGCCTGCAGCCGCATCTGTGGCCCTCAATGACGTCGACGTCGTCGCTGACGGGGAGGGAACCGCAGCGGAGCGATCACAGGCCATGGTGAGAATCAGCGCGCAGGGTGCCAGGCTCCACAGGGCCCCAAGGAATCGAAGATACCGGGTGCTCATCGGACTCGAGCCTCATCGGGGACCGCAATCGTCTGTCGTCGGAGTGCTCTCAGGCACGGCGGCGCCAGAACAGGATATCAGAGGCCGAAGCGAGGTACACTTGAGGGTGCCTGTGGGATCTGTCACGGCGGCTTGGGCGTCTCAGATAGCAGAGACAGATATTGGCAAGACAAGGGGAGGAAAACCGACGATGGCCTCGGAACACACGCTGACACTCACCGACGGAGAATTCGAGCAGACAGTGCTGAAATCAGATAAACCGGTCCTGGTGGACTTCTGGGCGGAGTGGTGCGGTCCGTGCAGGATGATCGCGCCGGCCGTCGGGGAGCTGGCCGACGAATACAACGGCCGGGTCGCTGTTGGCAAGCTGAACATTGACGAAAACCCCGACACACCGCAGAAATTCGGGGTTCGGTCGATCCCGACGCTGCTGCTGTTCAAAGGCGGCGAGGTGGTGGAATCCACCGTCGGTGTCGCCGGCAAGGCCCAACTCGCGGCGCTTCTCGACAAGCACGTCGCGCAGACGACTGCGTAGAGCGGCGCGAGTCTTCAGAAAACGTCGAGGTCGCGGCCGTACACCACCTCTCCGTCGAAGCTGATGCGAACCTGCTCGACCATGTCCTCCGGGCTATCTCCGGCGAGATGGAGCTGGTGATGCAGGATGACCATGCCGACTCCAGCCCGGGCTGCGATCTGCCCTACCTTGACGGCTGACGTAT
>Ga0302123_10000263_pt1 | contig 43051 bp, 30 predicted proteins | sample CB21_321_MG_FD_203109 | JGI IMG/M metagenome (GOLD analysis project Ga0302123, IMG submission 203109) | Marine microbial communities from Western Arctic Ocean, Canada - CB21_32.1 | ecosystem: Environmental > Aquatic > Marine > Oceanic | place: Canada: Western Arctic Ocean | collected 2017-09-28 | reverse complement strand
GCTGCGTGGTGGGCTGTGACAAGCTCAAGATCGACTACTCGCGCGACCGTATGACCGTGGACGGGCGCAGCATCAAGCGCGGCGAATGGGTGACAATCGACGGCTCCACGGGCGAGATCTACCTGGGCGAAGTGCCAACCGTAGAAGCCGTGATGACCGACGAGTTCGACGTGCTCATGGGCTGGGCCGACAAGCTGAGAACCCTCGACGTACGCACAAACGCCGATACGCCGGCTGATTCCGTGGTAGCGCGTCGCTTCGGCGCGCAAGGCATCGGCCTGTGCCGCACCGAGCACATGTTCTTCGAAGACGACCGCATACTGGCCATACGCGATATGATACTGGCCGACGACCTGGTCGGTCGCGAGAAAGCTCTGGCGAAGTTGCTGCCGCACCAGAGGCGCGACTTCGTGGGCATCTTCAAGGCCATGGACGGCCTACCCGTTACCGTGCGCCTGCTCGATCCGCCGCTGCACGAGTTCCTGCCGCACAGCGACGCAGAGTACGCCCAGCAGTCCAAGGCATCGGGAGTGCCGCAAGCGCGGCTGCGCGAACTCGGCGACGCGCTGCACGAATTCAACCCAATGCTCGGCCACCGGGGCTGTCGCCTGGCAATCACCTACCCCGAGATCTACGTCATGCAGACCCGCGCCATCATCGAAGCCGCGCTAATGGCGACGGGCAAGGGCGTAAAGGTGCTGCCCGAGATAATGATCCCGCTGGTGGGCACGACCCCCGAGTTGGCAATACTGCGCGAGCTGGTCGAGCAGACCGCTGAAGAGGTGTTCGCGAAAAAGAAAAAGCGGCTGAAATACAGTATCGGCACCATGATAGAAGTGCCGCGCGCCGCGCTCACCGCTGATGACATAGCGGCCCACGCCGACTTCTTCTCCTTTGGCACAAACGATCTCACTCAGATGGGCTTCGGTCTTTCGCGCGATGATTCGGGCCGCTTCCTGCCCGCCTACATAGAAGCGGGCGTACTCAACGATGACCCCTTTGCTACGCTCGACACGGTGGGCATAGGCAAGCTCATGGAGATCGCGGTAGAGAAGGGCCGCTCCGTGAAGAAAGCGCTCAAGCTCGGCATATGCGGCGAGCACGGCGGCGACCCGAGGTCGATCATGTTCTGCCACACCCTGGGACTGGACTACGTATCCTGTTCGCCGTACCGGGTGCCCGTTGCACGGCTGGCGGCCGCGCACGCGGCCCTGGCCGATCGAGACTGACCAGCCGAAAGCGAGGAGCACGAGCATGGCAAAAAAACCGGCAGCCGTTGAAGGCACGACAAAGGTCGTAGGCATTTTTGGTGACCCGGTTGATCACAGCCTGAGCCCGCGCATGCACAACGCCGCTTTCGCAGAGCTGGAGCTGGACTACGTGTACGTTCCCCTGCGCGCCAATCGTCGCAATCTCAAGGAAGCCGTGCGCTCCATGCGCGCGCTGGGAATCGTGGGCGCCAACGTAACCGTGCCCTTCAAGCAGGACGCGCTCAAGCTCGCGCAACGCCTCACGCCCACGGCCAAGGCCATAGGCGCGGTCAACACGCTGTACTTCGACGACAAGCGATTGGTGGGCGACAACACCGACGGCGTCGGCTTTGTCGACGCGCTGGCGGCTCACGGCCTGCGGGCGCGCAAAAAGCGAGTGCTCATCATAGGCGCGGGGGGCTCCGCTCGCGCGGTGCTGCACGGGCTGCTCGAGGCCGGGGCGGCCGACGTGGTGGTGGCCAACCGCACCCTCTCTCGCGCGGCACAGCTGGCGCGCGACCTGTCGCGGCGGGACTCCCGGGTGCGGGCGGCCAGGCTCGACCTGCTCGACGACTTTGATTTTCTCGAAACGCGGCAGCTGGTCGTCAACTGTACCCCGGTGGGGCTCAAGGGCGAGACCTTCCTCGACTACGACGTGGATTCGACCCCCAGGGACTGCCTGCACTTTGACCTGGCCTACGCGGAGAAGCCCACGCCTTTTCTCGCCATGGCCGCCAGCCGCAAACGCCCCACCGTGGACGGACGCTACATGCTGTTGTTCCAGGGCGCGGCGGCGTTCAAGCGCTTCACCGGACGACGAGCGCCCCTGGCCGTGATGGCCAAGGCGCTGGGAATCAAGCTACCCGGCTGAGCGGGCGGAGCCGTCTTGAAGACGGTGCTGTCAGGGGCTGACCATCCAGCTGGGATAGGCCCCGCTCGCGGCAACCGAGCCGCTGAAAGTCAGGACTTCCTGGGTCGGGTAGTAGTCGTTGTCGAGCATGAACACGTGCAGGTCGAAGAGCGTGCCCGACATCGTGCCGACTCCCTGTATTCCCACCGAGCTCACCTGGGCGGGCGTGGTGCCCTCAGGCACTTCGATGCCTACCTGGCTATAACCCTCGCCGCTGAGCAGGCCCAACGCGCCTCCGCCCGACAGCTGGCCGTGGTCGGACAGGTAAACTACACCGTCCACCACCGCGCGGCCGCGTATGGACTGCGTGCCCACGTCGGTGTCCACGTTGTACTCCACCCACAGGTAGTTGCGCAGGTTACTGGGCTTAGCGGCCGTGGCGTTGGGATTGAGCTCCGTCTTAAACTCGCGGGTAAACTCCTTGGCGCCGACCACCCACGAGACCGGCTCGAGCAAGAGAATGCGCTCACGCGATCCGGTGGCCTCGCGCTCGAAAGGCACCAGGCCGAAGATGAAATCCGAATCACCGTCGTCGGCAATGAGCCCGTTGGCCGTACGCGTACGCACCACCGGGTGGGTACCACCTCGCATGGTGCCTGTAAACGCCGCCATGCTGCCGCTTTCGTCAAAGCGGTGCCAGGCGGCCACGATGTTGCCGGTGGTGTCGTCAACGTCGACGCGCACTATGGTCTCTATGTCGTGCGGACGGCCCCACTGCGAAATCAACACTTCCGGAAACAGGCCGGTGCCACCGTCCTCGTTGCTCCAGGCCATGACGTAGGAATAAGACGTTACCCCCCCAGACGACGAAGCGTCCCAGGTCATGACCACCGGCACGTCGCTGACCCCGTTGCCCGGGTGCACCGAGTAGGGGTTGAGGTTGGTGTCTATTCCGAGCAGCACGGGCGCAACGCGCAAGGCGTCGTAGCCCGGATCTCCCAGCGACAGGACATCTATGGCCAGCGATTCGAGCAGCGCCGGCGCCTTTTTTACACTTCCAAGTTTCTTGCGATAACGCAGGCCCAACGTGTGCACGCCGGCCGACAATGCGCCGAGCTGAACGCGGTAGGCGGTCGAGTCACCGCCGCCGTATAGCACCGCCGTGCCCTGGCTTGCACCGTCCACGTCGTACTCAACGACGATGGCCGTGTCTTCGACGGCACCCCAGTCGGTACCCGGCGCGGCCATGGTGATCGCAGCCGTGCCCTGGCCCTCGGCCGCGGTCTCAAAATGAACCTGCTGGTAACCACCCTTGGAAAGAACCAGCGCGTCGACGTCGAACACCCAGTTGCTTACGTCGGCGCACATAGCCACGCCGCCACAACCGCCCGCGGGCTTGTCGGCTTTCTTGGCACAGCCCACAAGGTCCTTGGGGTACTTGTCGGCCTTGGACTTGCGACGCCGCTTCAGGGCCTTGTCGGTAATCTTGGCCGCTGCCTTGCCTCTGGCCAGATTACAGGCGTCGGCAGCCGAGAGAGCGCAATCACCCGGGCCATCCCAGGAGTCAATGATGGCCGAAACGTAACCGCCGCTGATCTGCGCATCGATAAACGTTTCGCAGGCCGCGTCGAGTCCGTATTCGGATGCAGAAGGCATCAGGCAGAGTTCCGGACAGGACGGGATTCCTTTCTTCGAGCACCTCAGTATCGCCTTCCACTGAGCCTTAACGTATTTTTCGACAGCCTTGGGCTGGGTCGTAAGGGCGTCATCACACTCGGCTGCCCACGCTGCCGAAGGAGAATACCCTGCCAGGGCCAGGCAGCCGAGCAGCGAGAGCAGCAAAGCGGCTGCCCTGTGTTTTCTGTTGGATGAACTCAGTGCCTGGTTATCTGCCATCTCGTATCGCCTCCGAAGTGCCGATCGTGCTTCTGCAGGGCGGCCCCGCATCCCTGTGTGTGCGCGGCCGCAACCTGGAGCAATAATAAACCCACAACCCGGCGCATGGCCAGCCCTAAAGCTCAGCGATCAGTTATTTTCCTGCTTTCACCCCCCGACCGGGGGGGCGAAGGGCGACGCTTAGTTACACGACATCTTCCAGATGAACGGCAACAACTGGTCTGCCCACCGGCTGTAACGGCGCCGGCGGCTGTAGCGACGGCTAGGACAACGAGATCCGTTGTATTACAGCGAAGGTCTTGAGGGCCGTGCCCACGATCAACTATGGTCGCGGGCATGGCCGAAACTTCTGCAGACACGACTAAAGAGGCGTCGTCGGGTGAAGCCCCCGTGCGGGGAGAAACCCGGTGGCCGGGAGAGGCGACCGCCCCTGCCGTAAGGCTGCTCGACCACTACCTCGCCCAGGCGGCCGACAGCGGGGCCTCAGACCTGCACTTTGAACCCTCGGGCGGGCGTATGCAGGTGCGCGTGCGCATTGACGGCAGCCTGCGCGCGCTGTCGCCCCCACCCCGCGGATTAGAAAGCGCCCTGCTCACCCGCGCACGCCTGCTCTCGCGCGTAAACCTGGCCGAGCGACGCCTGCCCTGCGATGGCCGCTTTCGCTGGCAAGGCAAGTCCTCGGTGACACTGGACCTGAGGGCTTCGTTCCTTCCCGTCGACGGCGGCGAAAAGCTCGTCCTGCGCCTGATGCCAGGCGACGGCCGCCCGCGCCCCCTCGAAGAGCTGGGCATGGACGAGGCCGACCTCGCGCTGCTCGAAACCACGCTCGCCCGCCCCTCTGGCATGCTGGTCTGCGCGGGGCCCACCGGTGCCGGTAAAACGAGCACGCTGTACTCTGCCCTGGCGCGCCTAGCCACCCCGCGCAGGGCCACCGTCACCGTGGAGGACCCCGTAGAGATGCGCCTTGACGGTGTTACCCAGGTGCAGGTCGACGACGACGCCGGCCGCAGTTTTGCAGTTGTGTTGCGCAGCCTGCTCAGGCAGGACCCCGACGTGGTGATGATCGGCGAAATGCGCGACGGCGAGAGCGCCGCAATAGCCTGCCGCGCCGCGCTCACCGGCCACCTGGTGCTCACCACCCTGCACACCGCCGACACCCTCGAGGCCGTGGTGCGACTTCGCGACATGGGCGTGGCGTCTTACCTGGTGTCGGCCACCGTGTCGCTGGTGGTCGCGCAACGACTCCTGCGAAAACTCTGCAGCCACTGCCGCCGCCAATCCGAGCCGGCAGCCCACGAATCGCAACTCTACCGTGCCTGTGGACTGGCAGTCCCCCGGGTCCTCGCACGGGCCGTGGGCTGTCGGTGTTGCCGGGGCGAGGGCTACTCGGGGCGCAACGCTGTGTTTGAAGTCATGAGCCGCGAGGGCGGGATCGACCGGCCACCGCGGCGCACGCTGATGACGGCAGCACTGGCGGCGGCCGCTGACCTGCGCACCAGCTTCGAGGAGGCCGTGGCCGCCTGCCCGGCCCCGCACGAATCGCATGCAGGGAGGCCAACCGCGTGAGGACCATAGACGGACGCCATAAGCCCGGACGCCATAAGCCCGGACGCTATAAGCCAGGACGCGGTAAGCCCGGACGTCGCGACCTGCTGGTTGCCGCCACGCGGTTGGGCGAGCTACTCGATGCCGGGCTTTCAACACCCGAGGCCCTGTCGGCGGCCGCACAGCCACGCGACCGAGCCGCGCGCATGGTGGGCGCCGCCGCGGCGGGCGTGGCACGCGGACAGTCCCTGTCGCGCGCACTGGCAACAGCCGGCGCGCCGCTCGACCGGGTGGACCTCGCGTTGCTCGAAGCCGGCGAGTCCGGCGGCGACATTGCCCGCGCGCTGGCACTCCTGGCCGACCGGCTCGAGCAACGCGCAGCAATCCGCAAACAGATAACCGGGGCGCTATCCTATCCCGCCATGCTGATGCTGGTGACCGTGGTCGTGTTGCACGGAATGTCCTTGTTCGTGCTGCCCTCGCTGGCCTCGATGTACGAAAGCATGGGCATCGCCATGCCCACGAGCAGTCGCATACTAATGGCCGCAGGGCGGGCCTCGGCCAGCCATGGGCCGGGGGTTTTGGCCTGCCTGCTGCTGCTGACCTCGCTCGTGATGACAGTGCGCTCGCGCTCACCACGGCTGCGCTTGCTCTGCGACGAAACCCTGCTGCGAGCGCCCTTGCTGGGCGGCATGTTCACCTCCTTTCAGCACGCCGCGGTCTACTCGGTGGTGAGTACACTGCTGGAGGCCGGTTGCAGCGTGACCGACGCGTTGCAGATGTCGGCTCGCTGTACGGGCAACACGGCCGTGGCCCGCGCGCTCGAGCTCGCCTGCCGTCGCATACGCCGGGGCGTGATGCCCGGCACGGCGCTGGGCGCGGGCCCCCTCGATCCATCCGGCGAATCCGCCGGCATACTGCGCGTGGCCGAAGCCACGGGCGATTACCCTGGCGCGTTCGCGAGACTGGCTCGCCTCACCGCTTGCCGGCGCGACCGCGCCGTTGAGCGCTTCGGCAAGCTGGCCGAACCGGCCGCCGTAACCCTGATGGCCGTCGCCGTGGCCGGCGGAGTGCTCGCGCTCTACCAACCGGTGCTTGGCTCGGCCTCATTACTGCAAGGAGGAACACAATGAAACGCCCACTGAGAAACCCAACGGTCACCCGGTTGACCACCGGCAGCCATTCATCGACTGGCGGCGCAGAGAAAGGATTCACCCTTTTCGAGCTGCTCATAGCCGTGGCCATAATCGGCATACTGGCGGCGGTATCGATACCGCGCTTTACCGACTACCGAGCCGCCGCCTTTGACAGCCGTGCCCAGCAGGACCTTCGCAACGTGGCCTCGGCCCAGGAGCTGCACCACGCGACCAGCGACACCTACGCCGCGACCACCACCGACCTGGCGGGCTTCTCGTCGTCGCCCGGAGTGGTGATGGCCATAGCGTCGGCCGACGCCGCGGCCTTCGTGGCAAGCGCCAGTCACCCCGGTGGCAAGAACGTGTACAGCTGGGACAGCGCTGCCCAACCCGCCATGTCTTCGGCCCCGCAGGCGCCGGCTCCTTGAAGACGAGGCTCCCTGGCGGCCGCAACGCCGGGGGGGCTGCTCAGAAGGCAGGCGAATAAGGCCGGCGGCGGCTTGCGACTGCCGTCGGCCGCTATAACAATTCGTTTCGCCGTCCCGGAAGCTCAGGATAGCCGTGATCGAGCGACGCGAAACCGCGCAGAGTAAGAATTAATGCTGGAGTTATTTGCCTTCCTGCTCGGCCTGGCAACGGGTAGTTTTCTCAACGTGTGCATCGTCAGGATCCCGAGGGAACTGTCGGTGGTGCACCCGCGCTCGCACTGCCCCGCCTGCGAACGTGAACTGTCCTGGTACGAGAACCTGCCGCTGTTGAGCTACCTCGCGCTTTTCGGGCGCTGCCGCTCGTGCAAGGAGCCCATCGGCCTGCGCTACCCGGCGGTCGAGCTGATCACCGCGCTGTTATTCCTGGCTCTATCTCTGCAGGGATTCTCAACGGCCGCTTTTTTTGTTTACGCGGCGCTCGCATCGGCTCTGGTGGTCATAACCTTTATCGACATCGACCACTACATCATCCCCGACGTCATCACGCTGCCAACCATCATGGTGTCGCCGGCCCTGGCGTTTTTCGTCCACCACGTGAGCTTTGGAGATTCACTGCTGGGCATACTCGTGGGCGGCGGCCTGCTGTGGTCGGTGGCCTGGCTCTACGAAAAAGCCCGCGGCCAGGAAGGCATGGGCCTGGGTGACGTCAAGCTGCTGGCCATGACCGGCGGACTGCTGGGATGGAAGGCGGCACTGTTCACGCTGGCGGCAGGCTCGGTGGTGGGCTCGGTTGTGGGCATCGGGGTGATGATCGCCCAGCGCAGGGGGATCGGCACGGCGCTGCCCTTCGGGCCCTTTCTCGCCGCCGGTGCGCTGTCCTGGATTTTCTGGGGCCCGCAATTCCTCGACTGGTACCTGTCGTCGGCCGGGGGTTGGTCTGCGGGGACGTGGTCGACCGTTGTGTTGCCGATGATCGGGGCCTGAATGCCGCGGTGAATTCCGTTTCGAAGCCCCCCCCTGCGCGACCCACGAGGCCGCAGCTGGCGGAGCTCGCCCGACGCGACCCGGTCATGGCGCGAGCGCTCAAACACTACGGGCCGTTCCCCGGTTTTCCGCAGCCTGAAAACCGCCGCGCGCCCCACTTCGAATCACTGGCGCGCAGCATCGTTTTTCAACAGCTCGCCGGGGCTGCTGCCCGAGCCATCTGGCAACGCGTGATCGCGCTCACGGCAGGAGCGCGGCTGGCCGCACCGGCGCGCTTCCTGGCCCTGCCCGAAGACCAGCTGCGCGGCGCAGGCCTGTCTCGCAACAAGGTCGCGTCCCTGCTCGACCTCGCACAACGCGCCCATGACGGCAGCCTGGGTTTGCGCCGAGCGGCGTTGCTGGAGGACGATGAAATCATCGAGCGCCTGGTCACCGTGCGCGGCATAGGACCGTGGACAGCGCAGATGTTTCTCATGTTCAAGCTGGGCCGGCTCAATGTCATGCCCAGCACCGATCTCGGCGTGCAGGAAGGCGCGCGCGAACTCTACCAACTCGACCAGCGGCCCACGCCCGGCGAGCTGACCGAGCGGGCCGAGGCATGGGCGCCACTGTGCAGCGTGGCCGCGTGGACGCTATGGCGTGTGAAAGATGGCGACAACGAAGGCGAGTGGTAGGCGGGCAGCCGATCCAGCGCGGCTACCCGCCCGCGGGCTTAAGAAGCTCAGCCCATGCTCAGCTGCAGCGCCATCCATACCACGCACACGACCTGGGTGCCGTACATGGCGAACCTGACCGACACCGCCGCCTCGCTGGCCGAGGCTATGTGAACCAGCGACTGGCCCACGCGGGCAAACACAAACACGCGCGCGAGGTTGTCGAACAGGTCGGAGCCATAGCCTATGGCCGCGGCCACCAGCACCACCGCCGCAAATATGGGAAGGTTCTCAAGGCAGTTGGCGTGGGCACGGTTGAGCCGCCAGTACATATCGCCGCCGTGCTTTTCGCCGGCCGGAAAATCGCCCGAGGCTGCCTTGGCGGTGGCCACCTGGCTTATCCTGACCGTGGCGATGCAAAGCACCAGGAACACCGTCCAGTATACGAAACCCATCAAGCAGTGCAGTGAAGCAGTCATATTGATTCTCCTTTTTTATCGGCGCGTTCCGTCGGCGCGTTATGTCGTCGCGTTTTGCCCGCGCGTGTCGTGGAAGCACAACCCGGCGACCCCTCGATAATAGCCTGCCGAAGGACGGGGGGCCACAAATCATCGCGCCTACCTTGTCACGCCCCGTGCCCACGGCTAACAAACAAGCCATGGATAACAAAGACTACGAGTTCATAGACTGCCAGGTGGACGGCAGCGTTTTAACCATGACCATCAACCGGCCCGAGCGCATGAACGCCCTGCACCCGGCCGCCAACCGTGAGATGGCCGAGGTAATCGATGGCTTCGCCGCCGATCCCGAGCTGTGGGTGGCCATAGTGACCGGCGCTGGTGAGCGCGCCTTCTCAGCCGGCAACGACCTCAAGCACACCGCCGAAAACAAGGGCGACATGGCCATGCCGCCGTCGGGTTTCGGCGGGCTCACGCATCGCTTCGATCTCGTTAAACCGGTGATCGCCGCGGTCAACGGTGTGGCGCTGGGCGGAGGCTTCGAGATCGCCCTGGCCTGCGACATCATACTGTGCTCGGACACCGCCGTGTTCGGCTTGCCCGAGCCCAAGGTGGGACTGGCCGCGCTGGCCGGCGGCATCCATAGGCTTCCGCGACAGATCGGTATGAAAAACGCCATGGGCATGATGCTCACCGGCCGCCACGTGGACGCTGCCACTGCCGAGCGCTACGGCCTGGTGCAGGAAATCTGCGCTCCCGCCCAGCTCATGGAACGGGCGCGGGCCTGGGCCGGCGAGATCATCGCTTGTGCACCCTTGTCGGTGCGCGCGAGCAAGGCAGCCGCCATGGGGGGACTGGGACGACCGCTGCCTGAAGCCGTGCAGATGCGCTTTGACGAGCTCAAGGAGTTGTTCGAGTCCGAAGACTTCATCGAGGGCCCCCGCGCGTTTGCCGAAAAGCGCGCGCCCGAGTGGAAGGGACGCTGAGCTGCAGGGATAACCCTTACAGGGATAGCGCGCGGGCGCGCTCGGCAACCGGCCCGCCCAGGGCTTGCCGGTTGTAACCCACGCGCTTGAACCACAACTGCTGATTACATTCCCAGGTGAAACCCATGCCACCGTAGACCTGCGTGGTGGCCATGACCGACCGGGTCGACACCTCGGCCGAGTGGGCCTTGAGCAGGGCCACCGTGCGAGCCGCGTCGTCGCGTTGCTCGTCCCAGGCGAAGGCCGCGTACCAGCCCAGCGAACGCAGCGGTTCAAGCTCCGCAAAAGTCTCGGCGCACATGTGCTTGACGGCCTGGAAGCTGGCAACCACCCGTCCGAACTGCTCGCGCACACCGGCGTACTCGATGGCCTCCTCGAGCGCCCGCTCGCAGGCTCCAAAAGAATCGGCCGCCAGCACCACGCGAGCAGCGTCGTTCACCCGCGCGACCAGGCCCGCGAGGTCGTCGCTCTCGGCCAGGGCTTCGGCCGGGGTATCGCTGAGCTGTAGCTCGCCCAACTGCCGGGTGGTGTCTATGTTCTGGTAGTCGCGGGCCTCAAGGCCGGCGGCGTCGCGCTCGACCAGCCACGCGCGGGCTGCGCTACCGTTACCCGACACGACCACGAAGGCGTCGGCCGTAGCGGTGTCGGGCACAAACCTGAGCTCGCCCGTGAGCGCGCCATCGCGTTCTCCCAGCTCGCCCACGGCAAAAGACAAAAGCAATTTACCGCTCGATACGCCGGGCAACCAGCGCGATTTCTGTTCGGCACTGCCCGCGCCCGCCAGCAACAACGGCGCGGTCACACAGGCCGAGTGATAAGAAACCGTTGTCAGCGCCCGGCCCATCTCGGTGGCCACCACCACGGCGTCGAGCAATCCGAGGCCGGCGCCACCGTGCTCTTCGGGCAACATCACACCGAGCACCCCTTGCTCGGCCAGCCCCTGCATAGCGGAAGCGTCTCCCGCCGCGCGGCTTGCGACACCCGCGTCGTCGTTGTCCAGGGTCTCGCGCACGCGTTCGATTGAAAGCTCGTCGGCCAACCAACCCCTGAGCGAGTCGCGCAACAGTTCCTGCTCGGGTGAAAGTCCGAAATCCATGCTCAGCTACCCGTCGTCGCCCTGGGTTCGCGGGGCATGCCAAGCCCGCGTTCCGAGATTATATTTTTCTGGATCTGGGCCGTGCCACCGCCGATGATCATGCCCAGCTGAAACATGTACTGCTTCTGCCACGCGCCGTCGTCCACCGCGTGCGGCGAGCCGCGATACAGAATGCCGTAATCCGCCAGCCCGTCGATGGCCAGCGAACAGATGTCGTTGTTGAGCTGGCAGCCGTTGAGCTTTGTGATCAGGCCGGCCGCGCCCGGGTTGCGACCCTTGAGCCGGTCGGTGAGCATGCGCAGGCCGTGGTACTTCATGGCCAGGGCGCGGGCCTCGAGCTGCATCAGCCGGTCGCCGTGTACGAGATTGCCGCCGTTCTGTTCGTCGGTGACCGCGCCAAGCGTTTTGCGGCAGGCGGCCAGCAGGCCCTCGGTAAGCGCGCTCGAACCCAGAAAATTGCGCTCGTGCACAAGCGTAGTCTTGCCTATCTGCCAGCCCTGCCCGCGTTCGCCCACGAGGTTTTCCCGGGGCACGCGCACGTCTTCGAGAAAAACTTCGTTGAAGTCCGAGCTACCGGTCATCATGCGCAGCGGGCGTATCTCTATACCCGGCGTGTCCATGTCGACCAGCAGATAACTGATCCCGCGGTGCTTGGAGGCCTCGGGTTCGGTGCGCACGAGTATGAACATCATGCCCGCTTCTACCGCGGTGCTCGTCCAGATCTTGTGGCCGTTGATCACCCACTGGTCGCCGTCAAGTTCAGCCCGCGTCGACAGACTGGCGAGGTCACTACCCGACCCCGGCTCACTGTAACCCTGGCACCATAGCAACTCGGCGTTGACGGTGGGTGGCACGTAGCGACGTTTCTGTTTTTCGCTGCCGTACTCGAGCAGCGTGGGTACGAGCATGCTTATGCCCTGGCCGGCGGCGCCCTGCGACACGCGCACGGCGCTGAACTCCTCGGCTATAATCATGGTCTCGAGCAGGTCGGGTTCGGCGCCGTAGCCACCGTACTCGCGCGGTATGGTGCGCGCAGCGTAGCCCGCTTCGATCAGAGTTTTCTGCCAGTCGACCACCGCCTGGCTGTGTTCGACCACGCGCATGGTCATGCGCGGTGCGCGGTCGGCATTATCGGCGAGGAACGATTTTACTTCAGCGCGGAAGTCTTCGTAGCGGGGGCCGTAGCTGAGATCCATACCCCGTGTTTAGCCGCCCGACTGCAGTGCGGCAAGCCTGCCCGCGCTCAGGCAGAGCCGGGGGCCTGGAGTTCGGACATGACGGCCAGCAGTTCCTCGGGCGGCAGGGGCTGCGCCTCTTCAGTTGAGTCCTTGCCGCTTTCAAAATGCAGTATGCCCAGGCGATCGAACTCCTCGCGCACGCGCGGCGTGAGCAGCCCGAGGCGCTTGAGGTTAGGCACGATCTTGGAGAACAGCATCTGCCTGAAACCCGTCATAAAGGGCGTGTGTATAGCCCACTGCGTCCAGCGGTCAACGTCCAGGCCCATGCGTTCCCAGACCTGCTCCATCAGCAGGCGATCGTGCATGAGGTGGGTCGCCTCGATGACGAAGTCCTCGCGCTCGCTCAACTCGGCTGATGTCAGTCCGCCTTTATAAATACTCTCAAGAGTGAGCACGCCGAAGGCCACGTGCCGGGCCTCGTCCTGTAGAATCCGCGAGGTAAAATCCTGCAGCAGGGGCTCGTCGGGCATCTGCACCTTCATGAACGAGAAGGCAGCGAGGGCCAGGCCTTCGACCATGATCTGCATGCCCAGGTAAGTCATGTCCCACCTCGAGTCGGTGAGTATATCGTTTAGCAACACGCCCAAATGCCTGTTGACCTCGAAGCTGCGGCCCACCTTCTCGGTGATGTAGCGATGATAGACCTCCACGTGGCGGGCCTCGTCCTGCACCTGGTTGGCGCCGTAGAACTTGGCCTCTTCGTCAGGCGCCTCGAGCACTATCTTAGAGGTGGCCAGTAACGCGCCCTGCTCTCCGTGGAGAAACTGCGAGAGCATCCACGCGTTCATGTTGAGGTTGAGCTCCATGAACTGTCGCGGCTCCAGTTTTTCGGGCGGCGACAGCATTTCTTCCATCACCTTCTGGGCGCCCGCGTGAATGCGTTCGTCTATCCAACCTTCGAGGTCTACCGGGGTGTCCCAGTCAAGATCCGCCGCGTTCCAGCTCGCCGCCTTTCCTTTCTCGTACAGCGCCAGCAGGTCCTCGCGCTCGAGCCTGTAGCCCCAGTCAAAGACGGTGCCGACCTCGGATACAACGGTTTCATGGCTGCCGCCGGGGGGCAGGGGCAGGGGGTGGTTCTGGGTGTATTTCATGGGGGCAATGGACCGGCCGCAGGCGGCCCGCTCAGGTGCGGACACGCGCAGGCGGCAAGGCGTTTGGTATTGTACACCTAATGGCACAGCCCTTCCCAGCGCTGTGAGCACAGAAAAACCCCCGTACCCCCCCTGCCGGGGGGTGCTTTTCATGGATACAGGCACCTGCCGTGTTCCAGGATTGTGAGATTTGGCCACAGCGCTTGATCCGCGCAACTCAAAAAAAGCAGCAGATGCCAGTGCGCCGGACGAGGCAGAGGCAAGGAGCAGCATAACTATGCTCTTGCGCGTGCAGTAAAGGCGCGCGGACTGCCCGGCAAACAGAAAGCTCAGTGCAGCGGCAGGCCGTCCAAGCCGCCGTACTGGGCGTCGCTGACTTCCAGCTTCGCGCCGGCCCGCAGTATAACCTTCAGCAAACGACCCGTGCCTATTCCTTCATCGGAGGGCAACACCGGTAGCATCACCAAGGCTATACCGTGACGACGTTCAACCGACCCCGTAAAGGTGAGCCCAGCCAGCCGCGACCTGCGGGTGAGTTTGATTTTTTTGATCCTGGCCGAGGCCGACAATGCCATCCTGACGGCCGCGAGACGGTCGGCCCTGCTACCATCGAGAGATAGCACTACCTTCTCGCGCTTGCCGCTACGCTTGAGCTTACGAAACTCTTCGGTCATACGCGCAAGCGCCCGATCGGGTTCGCCCAAGCCATCAAACACCAGGGCGGCGGGCAAATCTTCACAGGGATCAACCGGCAGCGCACCGACCAGGCGCAGCATCGTGCAGACCGGATCAGAAGCCTCGAGTCCACCCACGCAGTTGCAGTCGGCAGCGCATACGCAGTCGGCCGCCAACGGGGCCTCGCCCACCAGGCAAAGCGCGCCGCACACCGGATCGCCGGCGTCGACCTGACCACTGCCGTTACAGTCGGCCGGGCGGCACTCGGCGCACTCTATCTGCGTGCAGGCCGGCTCGCAGGTCCGCACGGGTATACCCGACGGACTTCCAGCCGAAAACTCGTCAAGGCAGATTGCCTCTCTTTCGCTACCCGACTCACACGCCAGACCCAGCGCGGCCACCGCGCCATCAACGAAAGGCGAAATCGGGGGGTCGATGTCAGCCAGGCTGAAAGAGCAGGTAGCCACGTTCATGCTACACAAGGCCGAAGGTGTAGACAGGCAATCACCGGTGCAGGTGGCCGGTGCGTCCGTCCGTAGTCGGCCCGAAATCGCCGCCACCGCAAGATCCGGCGACGACAACGAAAGCTCTACCGAGCACAGTTCACCCTTCACACACTCCACCAGCGGCGGCAACGAAAGATCTGCGCAGGGGCACGCGGCAGCATCGGTGCACGATCCATCACAACACACGCCGCTTGAGCAGACAGTATCGTCGGCTACATCCTGCCCCCTGCAGGTGGCGCTGCTGTCGCAGCGGTCGTTGCCAGTACACTCGTCACCGTCGTCGCACACCCTCCCCAGCGCCGGGAGATACCAGCAGAGATCAGCCGGGTCGCCGGTGCACAGGCCAGGCCCCACCTCGCAGGCGCCCGGGTTCAAGCAGGCCACCGGCACTCCCCGGCAACTGCCGTTCACGCAAACGTCAGTGCGGGTGCATGGGTCACCGTCGTCGCAAGCCCCCGCCTCGAAGCCACAAGAGGCCGAGCAACAGTCGCCGTTGGTACTGTTGCCATCGTCGCACTGTTCGATCGCCAGGCGAGCAGGAACGGTACGATCACGCAGTCTGTCAACCCGCCGCTTACCTGCTGCGGCTACCCGCCGACTCGATGTGGTCACAGCCAGGCACACATCGTCAGCATCGGCCGATGGATGGCAGCCGCCCGTCGTCGAGCTCACCACGACCGCAACGTTGCCTGAGATATCGGCAAACGCGGTGTCCGTGGCTTCTGTTATGTTCAGCACGTAGTCACCGGCAACTGACGCTCCGGTGGCCGAACACCAGACGTACTCGAGCCCGGCCGAAGCGTCGATGCCCTCAGCATCGATGGCACCGATGGTGGCGACTGTACCTGCTATGCCGGTGGCGACCGAAGGTGCAGGACCCAGAAGAGCGTCCAGGGATGCTCCGCAAGCCGTGATGGTCGCGCCGGCAGTGAAGTCCAGGGTAACCGTCAATGCACCGATGAGCGGCGGAGGGCCTGCGGGCACGGTGGTTGTCGTTGTCGTTGTCGTGGTGGTTGTCGTTGTCGTGGTCGTGGGAGGTGCCACTGTGGTCGTGGTCGTGGTCGTGGGAGGTGCCACTGTGGTAGTGGTCGTGCCACCGGTAAACACATCGTCATCGCAGGCGGCGCCGAACAGGGCCATGGTCGTGGCCAGGGCCGCCACCATGATATTGGAGCCGAGTTTCATTTTTGAGTCAGTCATCGAAGTATTCTCCTTTCTAAAAGCTTATGTCGATCGGCGCAGAGCCCACGTTTGCAGCACCACGTAAACTTAAGTTTTATCGGCTATGGGGGGGGGAAGTCAAGCACTTAACTTAATATCTTTCTGCCAGCCTCGATTGAGTCCCGCCCCAGGGCGGGCAGCCCCCCGGTCGCGGTTCCAATACGGGGGCGTTCGCTATAAAACTCTGTGTTGCCCGCAATTTCGGGCACTTATGGAGGATTTATATGTTTTCGCTATCCCACCTGCGATCCCTCGTGGTTGCCATTCTGTTTCTGCTTCCCGGTGCTGGAGCCGAGGCCTTTTTTCAGACAACCACCGTTGAGGGCACCATAGGGCGCGACCTGGGCGGCATCTGGTTACTGGTACACAACACCGCGCCGCAGTTTCGCGTGCGCATCGACAAGGACGCAGCCGCCAGCCGCATGCAGGTGGGCGAGATCTCGGCCGAAACCCGGCGCCTGCTCGGACACGGCGGAGTCGTGATAACCGGCTTCAAGGACACCACCGCCCTTTCCGAGGCCCGCTCGATGGGCGTGTTCGAGGGAGACGTCATACTAAAGGTCAACTCGGAGGTCGTCGAAGACCTGGCCAGCTACAAGGAGGCGCTCGAGACGGTGCCCGAGGCCATGTTCCTGGGCTTGAGCAGGCCGGCCCTGCGTCGCAGCGAGGCGAGGGTGGTCAAGCTGCGCTACTCGGCAACGGTGGGCGAGCTCGACGGGCAGTCGGCGGTCGTGTCCGAGCAGGTAGACTTTCGCTTGCTCGAGTCGGTGCTCCCGTTTGCCGACGAGCTTGAGAAAGCCAACAGGGCTTCGGAGCCCTGGACGGTCACGGCCGAGCAGGTGGCTGCCGTCAAGGGCAGCTGGCATAAGCTGCCGCTACCCGAGCGCCGGCCGTTTGTGCGAGGAGAGTACGCCATGACCGCGGCCGACAGCTACGACTCGTCACTGCGCAGGGATCGCAACATCGACGACACCATCTTTGCCGTGGTGGGTAAGCTGCAGGGCTCGCCCATGCTGGGCGGGGGGCAGCGCATAATGGTATGGGGCTTTCGCGACTTCGCCCCGGGGAAAGCAAGCGGCACCATGGTGGACGTAACCATGGGCAGCGCGCCGTTCCCCATAAGCATTGAGTTCAAGGGCACCTTTGAGATGATGAGGCTGGCCGACTGGGCAGACACCGACAACGAAGTAATAGCCGAGCGCAAGGCCGCCGAGGACCGCAAGAAGGCCGCCGCTTACGACGACATAGAGCTGGCCCCCGACGTTCCGGCCGTCCCCGGCCCCTGAGTACCAGCACGCAGATTCCGGTCAGCTGGGGGCAGGTTGTTTCGCGCTGGTCCCCGGCCGCAGCGCACAAAAAAAGGGGCCGCCACCCTGGCTGGGTAACGGCCCCTGGTCTTGCTTCAGCGCAAGCCCGCTTCGATTAAGGAATCGTAGTGGTGTTGCACTGAAGGTGCTGGTCGGTACGCAGTCTGCCCGGTCCGCCGAGTCCGGCTGATCCGTTTATGGCCCCTGACGAGGTCGAGCCTATGCAGTAGGCCGCCACCGTGCTCGGGTCCGTTCCATCCGGTACCCCGGTAGCGGCCACCGGGTACTGAAAACAGGCCTTGGGCTCCACGCTGCAGGTGCCCGCGCCGGGGATGTCGTCTGCGTCGCCCAGTACACCGTTGATGCCGGCCTCGCAGCCCGTCTGGGTGCCGGCGTCAGCCGCGGCGCAGGGCAGGAAGGTCTTGCCATCGCAGAGGTAGGTAAGCGGTCCCGCGGCGCATTCGCCTTCTACCGCGAGGTCACGGCCACCGGCCACCGTGTCGCCGGGCGAGCACAGCGGTACGCAACGGCCCGTGGGGCAGGCGTCCACGCAGTTGCCTGAGCCGCAGGTCGAATCGTCGTCGCAGGGGAGTAGGTCGGTGTTGGCATCGCCCACACAGTGGGTCGGATTGTCCGTGCAGGTACCGCCCGGGCAGTCACCGTCCTCGTCGCAGGCTGTCAACGCCGGTGACGAACCACCTACGCAGACGGTTGCTTCTCCCTTGCCGCCGTTGCCCGTCGAGCAGCCCGTACCGAGCTCGGCACCGGCGTTGCAGCCAAAGTTGCACGAGTTGGGTTCCGGGGGCACGCCGCCGTCACCGGGGCAGGGACAGTCGTAGTTCTCGAAGCCAGCCGCTTCACAGGGCAGAGAGGCAGCCATGGCAACCGAACCCGTGGTGGCGGGAAAGAAATTGATCTCCAGTCCCGCTCCACTGGCGTTGTTGGCCACGTCGGGCGGGCAGTCGTTCGAGGTTATCCCGAAGAAGGTCGTCGCTGCGGCCGGTATGCAGGCCAGGCCGTTGTTGGGCCCGCCCGAGCATAACAGGCCCAGGTTGCAGGTGACGCCAGCGCCGCAGTCGGTGGTGGCCGAGGTGCAGCTCTCGCCGCCCGGGCAGTCGCTGTCAAAGCGGCAACTGGTGGCCGTGGTCACGCTGCAGCTACCCTCGCAAGGAAGGTACTGGCGGGAGCCACTATCGCAGAAGCCTCCGCAGGTCGGGCAGGGTTTTTGTGTACCCTGGCCGAAGCCGCCGCCAGCGATGTGCACGATGCTGTACAGGCTTATGAAAGACTCGCTCGAGCCATCCGAAAGGTTAGACGTGCCACTGGCGTCTTCCCTGAACTCGCTGCGTACACACACCGGGGTGGAGCCGCCGCGTGATATGGGCAGTGGGTCGCCGTTGTTGATCTTTATGCAGTAAGGCGTCACGTCGCACTGGCCACGGCAGGTTTCGCCCGCGTTGCAGTCGGTCTGACGGTCGCAGAGCCCGGTAGCCGCACCGAGGCCGTCGAAGCACTGCGAGCCGCAGTCGCCGTCGTTCTGGCAGAAGGAACCAGCGTTGTTCGTGAAGGTGTCGCAGATCCTGCAGTCGGTATCCTCGTTGACGTTGTTCTGGTTGGCCGTGTTCTTCTCGTCGCAATTTTGTGAGCCGTTGGGGTCGTATGAGCAGACCGGCTTCTGGTAGCCCTCTATGTCGCAGAGGCTGTCAACGCTGTTGCCCGTGCAGCTGCACTCGGTAAGCGCGTCGCAGTCGCAGTTGGTGCGGCGGGTCATGTAACCGGCGCCGTCCGACGTGCCGCCGTTATGGGAGCTGCCGTTCCAGCCGCTGTCGAGGTCGGCCGTGAAACCGTTGGTAAAGCTACGCGCGCGCGCGATGTTTCCGCAGCTGCAGCCAAACACGTCACCGGGGGGCAGGCATTCGCCAGGGCAGGCGCTGTCGTCGGTGCCGTCGCACTCTTCGCCGAGCTGCAGGAAGTTGTGGCGGACCTGGTTAACGACGTTGTCTCCGCAGCTGGCCACCGGGGGGTAAGCCGCCTCGACGAAACTACGCGATGAGTAGCTGCGATCCGAGGGGAGTTCGGCCGAATCCGAGACTTCCTTTACCGCCGCTGTTATGCAGGCCTGCGCGTCGGCCACGCTGAGGGTGGCGCCAACGCCGGATCCGCAGAGGTCGAGGTTAAGTATCTGCGCGTCGGTGCATTTCTTGGCGATTCCCGACTCAAGCTTGCCCACGGCCTTGGCGGTCTTGTCCACCAGCTTGGTATCGATGCTGGTGCAGTCGGAAGGAACACCCACCAGTTTTTCGTCGAGTATGTTGCCACGGCACTTGACGACGCCCTTGGCTATGGTGCCCATGAGCTTAGCCGCGCTCTTGGAAATAGTACCGAGGCACTTGCTGGTGTCCTTGTCCAGAGCGTCGGCGTTGCTGATGCTGCCGTACACCAGGTCTACCATGGCGTCAGACACGCCACTGGTCACGTCGCCCACGCACTGGCCTATGTCTGTGCCCGTGCCTATTGCGTGGCCGAGTATCGCTTCGCAGAAAGGACCGGGGAAGTTGAGGGAGGCCTGGTTGAAGGTATTGCCGTCGCCCTTGCAGAGCTCGTGGACGTTGCCCAAAGGAGGGCAGGAGCTATCGGAAGCGCAGGGAAAGCCCGAAACACTGCAGGTGCTGCCGCAGCTTTTATCACCGGCAGCGGCGGCCTTGGCGATAGCCTTGTTGATCTTGCCAGTGGTCTTGGCGTCGGGACAGGCACCGATCGATTTACCGCTGATGTCGGCGTCGCGGCATTTTGCTATGCCCTTGAAAGCTGTTTTTGACACTTTGGTCATGGCCTTGCCCAGGCTGCCGGCACACTTGAGCTCGGTTTTGGTTACCTGCGCGGCGTAAGCCGTAGAGGCCAGGCCGGTAGCTACAACGGCGGTCAGCACCACGTACAATACCTTCGAAAAAATACCCTTCATTATTGATTCTCCTTTTGCGGGTGCGAGCTTGCGCAGAGCAGCCCTGCTTTGTCGGACCTATAGCCAGACCGAGTGTACCTAAAGTAGGAGAATAGCCCCGAGGTTGTCAAGGCAAAAAGCCAAGTAGCTGGAGGCTATCTCCACAAATCGTGCAATGGTTTCTATTGTACCCACCCGACAGGGGGGGAGGTGCACAAAAAAACCCCCCGGCACCGCTCGGTGCCGGGGGGTTGGACAAGGGCTCTCTGCTTACTCAGTCGTAGGTACGCCGGGGAATCGAGTCGAGCAGTACCCGGCCGGGACCGGGCAGGCCACTTGCGTTGTTTACCGAGACCGACGCGGCCGGCGGCACGCAGAAGGTGGTAGCCAGTAGCGGGTTGTCGGGGTCGGCTACGCCGTTGAGCACGATCGGATCGAGGAAACAGCTGCGGGCTTCGGTCAACGTGCAGCTGCCGCAGTCGTTGTTCGGGCACTCCGAGTTCAGCTGGGCGCAGTCAAAGTCGGTACTGCAACCGATGTAGCCGTCGCCGTTGGCCTTGAGCGCGCCGTCGCAGTTGGTCACCGAGGGGCCCGCCAGGCAGGTGCCCATGCCGGGGTTAGCCAGATCGGCTGAGCACAAGGCATCGGCGCAGCCGTTGGGCTTGCGCGGCGAGCCCTGGCCGAACGACGTGCAGGTTCCAAGGCCTGCCGAGGTGCACTCGGCGTCGTCGCGGCAGGGGAATGTGCCGTCGCCCGAGCACACGGCACAGGCGCAATTGTACGCGTTGAGGGGGGCGTCGCAGGTGTTGCTGTAATTCAGGGTTGCGTTGGCCGTGGTGGCCGTCAGGTTTATTATAAGCCCCTGACCCGTGATGTTGGCAAGCGGGTCGGGCGGGCAGTCGAGGCTGACCACTCCGAAGGTCGCGTCTTCACCGTGGGCGTCGCAGCTCAGTAGGTCGCCTGGTCCACCCGAGCAGGTGCCGTCCTTCACGCCGTCGTCAAAGGTCGCGTCGCCCAGGCAGTTGGGGCAGGGCTGGCTGACGGTAATGCCGGTGTGCACCACGCTGCGAAGCGTGATGGTTATGTTGGCCGAACCATCTTCGTTGTTTACCGTGCCGGTGTAGTCGCTGGCAAGCCTGCTGACCACGCAGACCGGCACGCTACCGGCCGAAAGCGGCAAGGGGGGGCTGAGGATTATGTCGCAGTTTCCCAGGCCCGGGCAGGTGCCGTCTATGCCGAAGGGCACGGTGCAGACCTGCGTTGCGTCGTCGCGGCAGCGCAGGTTGTAGGCGGCCTCACCCGTGGTCTTGGCGCCGGTGACGGGACAGTCCCCGCAGGGCGGGCTGGCGCCCACTCCGCAATTAACGTTGAGCCTGGTCTTGTAGCCATGCGGAAGATCCGCCGAGTGGCCCACGCCGGTATGGCCGGTTTTGAGCGAGCTGCGGCCTATGTCGCCGTTTGGCGCTACGCCGGCGAGCAAGGTGCTGTCAACGCCGGTGGGGCAGATGGTAGCAGTAAGATTGTAAGAAGCCGCAAAGAGCTCATCGGCCGCAGCGTTGGATTCGATCTCGAGGCAGTCTTTGAGATTAGGTATCGAGTCGGTGGCGCAGGAACCTACGTTCAGCAGGTCGGCGGCCGGGCATTTCTTGTCGAGGCCGGCCTCAGCTTTTCCCAGCGCCTTGGCTATCTTGCCCTTGGCGTCGCTGGTTGAGCAGGTAGTCGTGTCGCCGTCGCCGATCTTGTCGGCGCCTTTCTGACAACCGGTACGGTCTTTTACCATGGTGGCCACGAGCTTGCCGTAACCCTTGGCTACAGCAGATGCGCAGCCGGAGTCTTCCTTGGTAAGAAAAAGCGGGTCGGGGTTGCCCAGGATATCGCCGTTCAAGCCTTCCGAAACGTCGCCGCCCAGGCAGGCGAGGCAGGAGGCCAGGTCGGTACTGTCTCCAAGGGGGTTGGACAGAGCGAGGTCGGTGCCGCAGGGCTCGGGGCAGGACAGGTAACTGCCTATGAAGTCTCCGCTTATGGCCTTGTCACCACTCTCGGGACACTTCTTGGCAACGCCGGCCGTGAGCTTGGAGGCTGCCTTTGCCACCTTGCCCTTGACGTCGGCCGCGGTGAGGTCGTTGCAGTCGGTGGCAGAGCCGATCTTACCCCCGTTACGGCTCTTGTGGCAGCCGGCTATGGTCTTGTCGGCCGTGGCCGCCAGTTTGCCGAATCCCTTGGCTATCGTTCCGCGGCAGCCCTGGTCGGCCTTACTCAGCGCGGCCTCGGTCTGCTGGGCTCCCGCAAGTAGAAATAAAGCCGAAATGGCGACTAGAGCCGCCGTGGTAGTAAACTTTTTCATCCTGTTCTCCTTTGTTGACCAAGCGCCTTGCAGTCAGCTGCGTATTGGTACGGGTTCTGCCGCAAGCGCATGCACCGGTTTCGCTCGCCGCCCATTCTGCGCTTATACGGCCTCATGCGGATGCTAGTTCGACAGTGGCCTGTCTGTCAAGGGAAATACGTCGTCTTTCGACTATATGTTGTGTAGTGCAGCATACGCTCCCCCCCGAACGGGGGGGGGAGCGGTCCGGTAGGAACGGTCAGAGTCTTGTCGATTACCGTGAGGCCAATTTGGAGTTGCCGATCATGGGCTGGCTCGCAGGCGGCCGACGCGCTACCCTGTGGGACCCAGGTAGACCATACCCGCGCGGGGATGCCCGGCGCTTTCGCGACGGAGTTAACTACCGGCTGGAGGAAAAAGTTATACATGGATTGTTCTGGATCGAATCGTACTGAAGCCGCTATGAGCGCAACGAGTCGTTGGCGAAGTCCGGCTGCCGCCCCGCGGCGAAGCACGGCACAGGTCGCCTGCGCTGTCGCGGCTGTGCTTGTCACTGGCACTTTGCTCGTGCTGCCTGCCCAGGCCGAGCCCGGCTGTCGCAAGGTGGTAGCGCCCGAGGCCTCAGGCGAGGGGCGCAATGCGCTCAAGGCCTCGCGGGTAAAATGTGCTGACGGCGAGTTCCTTACCGGTGGTGGCTGTTATCCCGAGGAGCGCCCCGAGGCGGACGGAAGCTGCCAGACTTCGGCGATGGGCTACATACAGACCCTGGCCGAGCATCCCGGCTCGACTCGCGGCGCGTTTTACACCTGCATGCAGACGGGCGGCAGTGAGTGCCCGGTAGAGGAACGCACGCGGGCCATGGCGATCTGCTGCAAATTCGACTAGATCCGGCAGCTCGTCGGGCAGGCAGCACGCCCGTCGGGCGACTGACAAGCGCAGCATAAAAAAGGGGGCTACCGTTTCCGGTAGCCCCCTGGTTCTTTATCTACCTGCGCTTAGAACTGCCAGGTTATCTGTACCCCGGATTCGCCACGGCCACGGCTGCCGCCGGCCAGGAACCAGGGTTCGAACAGCTCGCCGCGGTCCACGTCGCTGTCCTTGGTGCGCCCGGCGTATGGATCCCAGGGATAGCCGGCCCAGATTAACTTGGTGGTCCAGTTTATGGCCAGGTTGGGCCTCATGAACCAGTCCAGTCCAAATGCTATTTCCTGGGCGAAGCTGTTCACCGGGTCGACCAGGTAAATGATCGCCGGCACCACGGATCCGCCCTTGTAGAAGCCGAGGATGGCCAGGGTGCCTATGACTTCCCACTGCCGGATTGTGTCACGCCCCTTGCCGGCGGGTGCCGACAGCTTGGGAAGATCCAGCGGGCCGACCAGCCCCACCTGCTCGCCTTGCAGCAGCAGTTCGGTGTCGCTTCCGCAGTTTTCTTCTATGCCCGAGGTGTATCCCACGAAGGCCGGGTTGGGCGATCCATCGGGCAGGTAGCGCGGCTGGTCGTTGATCGCGCAGCGCCGCCGCTCGTGGTTGATAAGGTACATCCAGAACAACTGGCCGGTGAAGAAGAAGGTGGTCTTCTTGTTGAGCGGCCGTATCCAGGTGGGCCGGTCAAACGCTATCACGCCCTTCCACATGTGCTTGTTGCTGATGCCGGGAATCAAGGTGGGCCCGTTGGGCGAGCGATCGAGCAGTGCGGCCTGCTTGTCGCCGTCGTAGAAGGGCAGGTCGAAGTCGATCAGGGTCTCGAACCTCCACACCGTCTGCGTGTACTTGGCCTCGAAGTAGTTCATCGACACCGCCACGCTGTGTACGTAAGGGGCGAAGTATTCCAGGCAGGCTTCGCCGGTGGCGTAGGGCGCAATCACCTGGGTGAACGGGTTGTTCGGGTCCATGGTGACGTTGGCGCAGTAGGTCTCGTTGGGAATGGTGCCGGCCGAATCAGCACCGTTCACGCCCGTGCCCACAAAAGTACGACCGTCCTTGGGCAGTCCACGCACCAGCGCGGTGGGCGACCCGTCGGGCTTCCAGCGCTGGTAAAGGTAGTTGAGCGTCCACTCCATACCGTTGCGCGTGATGAAGTGAAAACGTATGCCGAACTGGCTGTTCTCCAGCGGGTTCTTGCTGTAGTTGCCTTGCTGGAACAGCTCGGTGCCGTTGAGCAAGCCGACGCAGCGGCGGGTGGGGTCACCCGGCGTAGCGTCGTTGGGGCAGAGCGACGCCGACTGCAGCGCGCCGGTACCGCCGGCGTTGACCATCGGGTCGAGCAGTTTCACGCCCCATGGCCTGGGCAGGAAGGCTATCTTGCCGGGCTCCCAGTCGCCGGGGTTCCAGTAGAACTCGAGGAAAGGCTGCGAGAGGTTACCCAGCTGTCTGAAGTCCCACAGTCCCTTTACCATGAAGTGGGGTATGCGCAGCTCGTCAAAGCCGTAGCCCGGCGGCGGGAACTCCTGGAAGAAGTGCCAGCTCAGGTCGATGGCGTTGGCGCGGTCAGCCATGCGGAAGCCGTCGGTCTCGCCCCATACAATCTGCTGTTTACCAATGCGCATCGTGAGAGGGATGTGCTTGAAGTAGAGGTCGATGTAGAGCTCGCGAAACCTCGCATTGAACTTGAGCTCGTCGCGGACGTCTTCGCTGATGGTTTCCAGTCGTGCGAGCCTCCACGCATTGGCACCGGACGAACTACCGTCGAGGTAGTCGCCTTGGAAATCCTTGCGCTCGAGCATGCCCGGCGTGGTGTCGTAGGTACTGTCGTAGACACCCCGGAACAGGCCGAAAACGTCGGACCTTTTGAGCCACGGCACGTTGTAGCGGCCAAAGGCCTTACCGCGTTGCAGCCACTTCCACTCAAGCCGGAGCTTGACCGAGTTGCGCTGCATGATGAAGGCCAGGTTGTCGTAATCCTGGTGCCTCACGAGGTTGGTCGAACGCAGGTGCCCGGAAATGTCCAGGTCGCCGTATTTGAAGCCGGCGTCTGCGTTAACAGGTGATAAAACTGCGATCGCCGCGACGATCGCTATGCTACGAACAAGTGCCCTCATCAGTGTCCCCCCGATCATGGCTGGCCCTTAAGTGGGCCGCGCCGGGTCCGGTCTTTATAGTCGCGACCCGGCTTCTAATGCAACGGCCACCAATTTTTTTCTGTCGGCTCATCGGGGTCGGCTTGCCCGGGGGGAGGGCCGACGCTAGTAACGGAGCCCGGTCAGCGTGGGGAGAGGGATCGGGCCCGGTGGCCCGGCCGGTCTTCAAAACCGTGATGTCGGCCTTTACGGTCGATGGAGGGTTCGACTCCCTCCCTTCTCCGCCAGCAGCACTTTACCCCTCGCTCCGGTCCACACGATTTCGATATGAGATGGAAATTTTCCCAGTTCAAACAGGTACTTAGATTTGGTGAGCAGCAAGGGGGTGGGCTTTTGTGCGAGCTTGTCCAGTACAGACTGCGGGTTGTCGTCACGGGCCAGGGGCCGCTTTGAGTAGAAGGCCAGTGAGTGTCCGGAGGCTTTGTAGGCCAGCAGTTCACGGTCGGCTGGGGCCGCGGCCATGAGTTCTAGAGCGGCGGGCCGCAGGCTGCGCTGGCTGTTTATAAATCCGGGAGCCAGGCCCCAGGCCGTGGTCACCAGGACTGCCGAACTGAGCACACCCGCGAGCACGGTAGCCTGCGAATCACGGTCGCGAAGTCCACGATGGGCCAGCCTGAGCGTGGCCAGGGGCGCCAGCCCGAGCACGAAACAGCGGCTCAGCGGAACATCTCCGCTCAAGGCCGTGTACACGGCGACGATGGCGGCCAGCAGGCAGGTCACCGCCGTCCATCCCATTTGCATGAAGGCCACCCGTCGTGGCAGTCCCTGGTTGGTGCGTGCGCGGTCGACCAGCCAGGCCGCTGTCAGGGCGGCCAGGGGCGCAAAGGCCGGCAGCATGTAAGTGATCAGCCTGCTGCTTGCCGGAAGAAAAAACGCGATCACTATTGCAGCCCACAGCGCCGCGAACACGTCGGCTTTCTTTCTGCCACCGGTTAGCCGCCCCGCCAGTCTTTCCGTCAGTGCGTCGGGCAGGTAGAAAATCCATGGCAGCAGGGCAAGGGGGAGAGCCAACAGGTAGTAGGTCCAGGGCTGCTGGTGGCCGACGGCGCCCGCGACCGCATAGCGACCCAGGTTATGGGTGAACAGGAAGGTTTCTATGTACTCGGGCTCGGCCAGCCACGCGGCCAGGTACCAGGGGGTGGCCACGGCCAGTACCAGCAGGCCGCCTCTTACGATCCGCAGGCGTCGCAGCGTGGCTGTTCCACCGAACAGCGCTACGCAGGCCAGCGCCAGGCCGCCGGCCAGCACGATGGCGGCCGGGCCCTTGACCAGGGTCGCGACTCCCGTCGCGAGGTAGAAGGGCCAGGGAGTGCGCGGACGGCGTCCGGGGTCGAGCAGCCAGCTGCCAAGGCAGGCAAAGGCGGTGGTGAGCGCGGCGGTGAACAGCATGTCGACCATGGTCCATCGCGCCACGGCCATCAACAGCGTGGTGCTCGACAGTACCAGCGCGGTCATGCGACCCGTGGCCGCTCCCCAGGCTCGCGACGCCCACCAGGCCGTGATCAGTACTGTCCACAGGCCCGCAAGCAACGATGGTAACCTGGCAGCCAGCGCGCTCGGTCCGAAGGCCGATAGCGAGGCCGCGACCAGCCAGTGGAAGGCCGGGGGCTTGTGGTAATAAGGCTTTCCGTGCAGGCGAGGTGTGAGCAGGTGGCCCGTGGCCACCATCTCCCGGGCGATTTCGGCATGGCGTCCCTCGTCGGGTTCCATCAAGTCCAGCTGGCCCGCCCAGGCGGTGAGCAGGAAAAATACGGCCCCGGCTATGGCCAGGTTGGTGGCGGCCGAAGGTGAATCGAGGTTCAGTTCCAGCCCTCCTGTTCACCATAGAACAGTGGCCCGCCCAGGTGCATGGCGAAGCCCAGGCCCAGTACGAAGCAGAGGTCGGCCTGTTCTTCGTTGGGCGCGACACCGACGTCGACCAGTTCTCGTACCTTGGCGTGCAGGGCATTCATGCATCGCTCTACGATTTCGTTGTCGGACGCCACCCGGTCGCCGCGGTCGGGTACGAGCGCGGCAAGCCCTTCCCACTCGGCGGTGGCCGCGCCGTCGCTGTAGTTGTAGAAGCCGGCGCCAACCTTGACGCCGTTGCGCCCGGCGTCTCTGAGCGCCCACACCAGCGGCTGGCCTACGCCGCCTTCCTGCTCGGCTATTGTGTCCATCATGCCGGCTGTGACGTCTACGCCGGCCATGTCGCCGAGCTCGAAGGGGCCCATGGGAAACACCGACGTCTTCATCGCCGCGTCTATGTCGGTCGCCGGGGTCCCCTCGCGGTAGATCTGCTCAGCGGCCAGCATGTAGGCGGCAAGCCCGGCGTTGACCAGGAAGCCGGCGCTGCCGTCGCCAAGCACGACCGGGGTCTTGCCTATTTTTTTCACAAACGAGTGCGCGGTGGCCACCGACTCATCGCTGCTCGCGGCCGAGCGCACCAGCTCGACGAGTTGCATGCGCGGGTTTTCGGCGGGGCTGAAGAAGTGCAGGTTTACAAAACACGAAGCGTCGCCGCCGCCCTCGGTAAAAAATTTGTTGAGCATGCCCGGGCCCATCGAGCTCGAGTTCGAGGCTACCACCGCGCCTGCTTTCATGACCGCTCCCAGTTCACGGTAGAACTCGGCTTTCACCTCTCGGTTTTCCATGCGCGCCTCGACCACCAGCTCGCAGTCGGCCAGCTGCGCCACCGACGTGGCCACCGTAACCGAGGCGATTTTTTCTTCCACCTGTTTTTCGTCGAGGCGGCCCTTCTTGACCAGGCGCGCGTACTTGGCGCGGAGCTTGTCCGCCACCGAGTCGGCGAACTCGGGCAGGGGTACGTGGGCCACCACTTCGTAGCCGGCCTCCAGGGCCAGCCAGGCGATGGCGTTGCCCATGAAGCCGTCGGCACCGTCTACGCCCACGCGGGTGATCTTTGCTGCGGTGGCGAAGTCGCGAGGGAGTTTCTGCACCGCCTGCTGGGTGAAGAAGAACCTCATGCCGGCCTTGCCCTGTGCCGAGCTCGCCACCTCGATGAAGGCGTCGCGTTCAAGGCGGTTGGCCTCGCGCAGCGGCAGCGAAGCACCTTTTATCATCACGTCCAGCGCCACGTAAGGCGCGCGCGGGTCGCTGCGGCCGCCGGTGGCGCGCTGCACCGTGGGTAGCACGAGTTCCCTCAGCGATTCGGCGTCGGCCAGGTCGGCAGGAAGGCTGCGGTCGAGCGTGGGCAGGGTTTCGCGCAGGAACTTATCGGCAAAGCTGTCGGCGTCTTCGCCCTCGGGGACCAGGGCGTCGATCATGTTGATGGCCGCGGCGGCGGGTGCCTTGAAGTTGCCCCCCTGCAGCACCGCAGTGAAACCGGCCGCGCCCGCGACCGGGTCGTTTGCGTTGATGAGTCCGCTGCGCCGGGGCATGCGCTGCGTGCCGCCCAGTCCGGGGAAGATGTTGAGTTTGATTTCGGGGAATCCCAGCGTTGACTTCCCCGTGGCGACGATGCCATCGCAGGCCAGCGCGAGTTCGTAGATGCCTCCGAGCGCGTAGCCGTCGATGAGCGCAACCCAGGGCACTTCGCCCTCCTCTATGCGGTAGAAAGTCTCGTGGCCGGCGTCGATGAGTTCCTCGAGTTGTTCACGGCTGCTGTTTTTGAGCTCGCCGATATCGGCGCCCGCGCCTAGTCCGTAGCGGTTGCCCTTGAGTATGACCCCCGCGAGTGGCGTGTCGGCGTGCAGCTGTTCGAGTTCTTCGACCAGTTGGCCGAGCTCGGCAATGGCCGCGCGTGACAGGGTGTTCATCGACCCCGAGTCGAAGCTCACGTGGGCAGTGTCGCCTTTGAGTTCATAAGAGAAGAGTTTCATGTGTCGTATTTTCTCCTGCGGCCCGTGCCGCTTCCGGTTGGCTTCGTAGCCCGGCTCGCCATTGAAATCCACCTCCCCTTTTCGGGGTCAGTTAAGCGGCAGCAGGTTGAAGGGGGGCAGGCCGGTGGCCAGGGGGCCGTCGAGCAGCGGCTGGCCGGTAAACGCAGAAAAGGCCAGCAGTCCCGGGGCGGGCGGGCCGTCGCCGCCACAGTCGTGGTCGGCCAGCCACAGGCTGCCATCGTCGGCCAGCTCGAGGTCGGACAGCAGCGTGGCGCTCGCGAACAGCAGGCGGTTCACTTTGCCCAGCGCCAGGTCGAACTCCACCAGCGATACGGTGAAGACCGCGTCTGCCACCAGGGCAAAGCCGCGGTCACGTCCCGCCATGACAAAGTCGACGAGGTCGCCTCCCAGCTCGTTGCCCGTAATGAGCAACCCGTGGTCAGCCAGGCTGTCGGGGTCCAGCGCCTGTATGCCGCCGTCGTCGAGGTCGCTGAACAGCAGCCCGGGCCCACCCACCAGCAGCTCCCCGCTGCCGGGCCGCAGCAGCAGTCCCTTGGTTTCGGCAAAAGGATTGCTGATTGCCAGGTCGGTGGAGGCCAGCACCGAGCGGCTGACGGTATCGATGACCAGCAGGCGGCCGGGGCCGGAAGGGCGGAAGAGATCGTTGCGGTCGAGCAGCTGCAGCAGTACCAGCAAGCGGTCGCCGCGTAGCAGCAGCTGGTCCATTTCCGGTATGCCGTCGGCGTCGGCCCATGCCGACAGGTCGATTTCGTCCACCAGGAAGTCGCCGCAGGTGGGCCCGGCATCGGGGTCGGCGAGCAACAACAGTGCTGAGTCGTAGCGGCTGATCCAGGCCAGGCCCCGCGCGTCGATGACCAGGTCGTGGGGGTTGGCGGGGCCGGTGCTGCACTGCCACAGGGTGGTGAGCTCGGCGGCCGGGTCAAGCTCCTGCACGTTGTTGGCAGCGAAGCGGTTCAGGGCAAATACGCGGCCGTCCTGCTCGCGCAACACGCTGTCGCCGGATAGAAGGCCGGGCAGGTGGCGCACGAGGCTGCGCGTGGACAGGTCGATTTCGGCTACGCCACCAGAAATAAAACCACAGCCGGCCGTGGCCACCAGCGCGCGCTTCTGCAGGGCGCCCGCGCAGCCCAGCGTAGGGCGCAGGCCCACTGCTGCCTGCAGTGTCGCCAGCGCGTCGGACGCTTCTATGTTCCCGCTCCTGTTTATATCGGTACGTTTGAGGCGGTCGCAGCCGGGTGAAGTCGGGCAGGGATCGGCCAGTCCCACTGCTGCCCCCAAGGTCCACAGGGCGTCGCTGGCCTGGGTGTAGCCATCGCCGTCTGCGTCACCGCACAGGGCGATGCTCGAGGAAGGCAGCGACAGCACGACCAGTAGTGCAGTGGTTATCAGGCTGGAAGTGTATTCAGCTTTCATTGTCGCGGCTGGTGGACAGGCCCAGGAACAGGGCTCGCCCGGGAACCGGAAACCCGAACACGTCGGGCGTCTGCTCGTCGGACAGGTTGTCCAGTTGCAGTGTAAATTTCCAGTCGTCGCTCGCGCGCCAGGCCAACTCGAGTCCGTGCCGAGCCGAGGAGCCCGACGATAAGACGTTGGCCTTGTCGTAGTAAACGGTGTCGCGGTACTGGTAGTTCCAGGCTATCGATGCCGGGCCGCGCTGCCACGTCGCGCGTCCAAAGAGCTCGCGGTCGGGGATGCCCGGCAGGCGGCGGCCTGACTCCGAGGGCTGGCCCGACAGGTTGCGCGCATCCTGGCTGGTGAGATTGGCTTCGAGCAGCAGGCTGCCGCCCGCTTGGCCCGTGAAAGGGATGCGCCCCAGCCTGGCTGTCGCCGACAACTCGTGGCCGCGTACACGCGCCGAGCCGATGTTAACGGCCCTTGTCTGGCGCGTGCCGGTCTGGATGAAAACGATACGGTTGTCCGAGTCGTTGTTGAACCAGGCGTACTCCAGCCGCGCCGAGTTTTGGACACCCGGTCGGGCTCGATGCCAGGCGCGCTGCCAGCTGAAGCCGAGGTCGCGGTTCAGGCCGCTCTCGGGTTCGAGGTCGGGGCTGGCCAGCGAGAAGCCGGTGTTGCCGAACAGCTCGGAAAAGTCGGGCGCGCGAAAGTAGCTGCCGATGTTGCCCTTCAGCAGCAGCGTCGGTGTCGCGTTCCACGACAGGCCCAGGCCCGGGTCGAGCGAGCTCGCGCGTTTTGACGTCCCGCCAGCGGAAGACGCAAAATCGTTCCACAGCGATTCGAAGCGCAGCTGCGGCGCGAGCAGCAGGCCGGCGTTCTCGATCAGAAGTTCATCGCCTACCGCGAGCGCCAGCGAACTGCGCTGGGCAGCCGAGCGCAGGGTTCCGGAACTTATCGCGCGGCGTTCGCTGAAATCCTCTAAGGCGCCTTCGAAGGACAGCTCGGCAAGGTGCGATCCGAAAGCGAGGCGGTGGTTGCCGCGAAGGCCCACGCGCCAGCTGCGATCCTCACCCTTAGAGTAGCCGAGTCCCAGCCCGGGTTCGCCGGGCGCCCGGGGGTCGGCGAGAGTGTTGTCCTCCAGCAGCAGGTCCAGCGCCAGGCTGCCGTTGTCCTGGTCCAGGGTGATGCCGGCAGTGCCGCGCGAGCTTCGCCGCCAGGCCTTCAAAGACCCGAACGGTGGCAGTCCGGGCAGCCCATGCTCGGAGTGGTAGGCGCTGGCCGAGACCTCCAGCCCGCGCTGCTGGTTGAGCTCCTGTCGCCAGCGCGTACGCAACGACAGGGCGCGGCTGTCGTTGTTGCGCCGTCGCTCGACGCTATCGTCGAGCGGATTGAGTGGAGTGCCGTTGTCGCTTGGGAACTCGAAGTCGCCGCGCGTGGAACGAAAAGAAAGCGACGCGTCGAGTTGTCCGTCGGCCAGCGGTCGATCAGCGTCCAGGGCCACGCGCCAGGTGTCAAGGGAGCCGACCGACAACGAGGTGGCGAGGCCGGGCTTACCTCGGCGGGTGACCAGGTTGACCACGCTCGCCGCACCGGCAGCGGCCATGCCCACAGGAACAGAGCCGCGGTAGACCTCGATTCGTTCGATGCCGTCCAGCGGCAGGCTCGAAAGATCGACCACCGCGTCGGCCGCGCGCGTCATCGGCACGCCGTCGAGCAGCACGCGCACCTGGGCAGCCGTTGAGCCGCGTACCGACAGGGTGGCAAAATCATCGCGGCCGCCGAAGCGACGCACCTGCACGCCGACCGCCTGCTCGAGCAGCTCGGCCACGCTGTGGTAGCCCGACCAAGCGCTGGACGCGGCGATGTTCGTGGTAAAGCCCGTGCCACTTCCAGCCACCGTTCCATCGGCTGCACCGCCCACCTGCTCGGCCGCGTACACGACCACGGCGGGCAGCCTGCTGGCGCGCGCGGGCCTGGCCAGCGGCTCTTCCTGCTCGAACACTTGCGCCTGGGCGGCAGCATCTGCCGGCGTGAGCGCCGGCAATACGGCCAGTGTTGCCAACAGCAGCAGGCCCGGCGGCAACATTGCCGGGATGCGTGCTCCGGGGTGCTTTTGTCGGCCGTCACGGCCATGACTGGGAGCCGTTCTAGTGGCTGCCGTCGAAAAAAAACGAGTGTCGATACTGGGATCTACCGGTTCCATAGGCACTACTGCACTTGCACTGATAGCGCGCTTTCCTGACCGTTTCGATGTGACGGCCCTGGCCGCCGGGCGCCGTGTGGCCGAAGTCAAGGCCCAGGTGGAGCAGTTTCGCCCGTCGCTGGTGTCGGTGGCCGACGCCGACGACGCACGCGAGTTGGCCGAGCAGCTCAAGGGCACGTCCACACGCGTCACGCACGGGGCTGCTGGCCTGGTGGAGGTGGCTACCGCGCCGGGCACCGACGTGCTGCTGTCTGCACTGGTGGGGGCGGTGGGGCTGGAGCCCACGCTCGCGGCCGTGGACAAGGGCTGCACTGTTGCCCTGGCCAACAAGGAAGTAATGGTCGTTGCCGGCGAGCTGCTCTGTCGCAGGGCTGCGGCTTCGGGCGCCCAGGTGCTGCCGGTGGACAGCGAGCACAACGCAATTTTTCTCGCCCTGCAGGGGCACAGGCGGCAGGACGTGAGGCGACTGGTGCTCACCGCGTCGGGGGGCCCGTTTCGTGGCCTGCCGCGCGAGAAGTTGGCCCGGGTCACCCGCGAACAGGCACTGGCCCACCCCAACTGGGACATGGGTGACAAGATCAGCATCGATTCGGCCACGATGATGAACAAGGGCCTTGAAATAATTGAGGCGCGCTGGCTGTTCGACGTCGACCCGTCGACCATAGAGGTAGTGGTTCATCCGCAGAGCATCGTCCACTCCATGGTCGAGTACGTGGACGGTTCGGTGGTGGCGTTGATGGCCATTCCTGACATGAGCATACCGGTGGCATGCGCGCTTTCATGGCCCGACCTTCTCGATCTTGACTACCTGCCGCGCCTTGACCTCGCCCGCGCGGGCACGCTCAGCTTCGAAGCGCCCGATACAAAGGCGTTTCCCTGTCTCGATCTCGCGTGGCGGGCGCTGGCGCTGGGGGGCAGCATGCCGGCGGTCGTCAACGCTGCCAACGAGGTGGCGGTGGCGCGTTTTCTCGCCGATGACATCGCGTTTCTCGACATCGCGGCGCTCATCGGGGACGTCATGGCTGGGCACCAGGCGGTTGCCTGCGACGAGATCGGACCCCTGCTTGAGGCCGACGGCGAGGCCCGCAAACGCGCCGGGGGTTGGTCGGCGGACTGACAATATGGCAGGCGAAACTCCACAGATCATTCCCATGTCGGGTGGCCGGGGTCGCGGCCGTGCCTTGCGCATAGTGGCGCTTTCGGTGCTGGTCTACACTATCGAGTGGGGCATGGTGTCGCCCCTCGAGCTTGCCGGTGACCCCCAGCGCATGGCCATCCCCTGGGCCATGCTGTCCTTGTCGGGTCCGTTGGCGCTGGGCGTGTGGACCTGGGAAACCACTGGCCAGTCGGGCACCCGCCTGACCGTCATGTGGGCGGCTCTGCTGGGCACGGTGGTTTACGCGCTCACCGGCATCGTCGGCCTGTACGTGTTCTCCTGAGCTGTATGGCTGCCCGGAAGCCCAGGCGCTTAGTCGCCGAGCTCGTCCACCGGCAGGCCTAGCGCTCGGGACACGTAGGCCCGGTAGCGTTTCTGCAACTCGCGGGTGAGTTCTCCCACTTTTCCGTTGCCTATTCGCTGCCGTCCCGCGCGGGTGACGGGCACCACCTCGATGGACGACGAGGTTATAAAGACCTCGTCGGCCTCGGCGAGGTCTTTGACCGTGAGCGGGCGTTCGACAACGGGGCCTATCTTGCGGCCGAGCCGTAGCGCCAGCGCGCGGGTTATGCCCGGGAGCACCCCGTCGGCTACCGGGGTGGTGACCAGTTGTCCGGCCATCACCGCGAACACGTTGCTTGTCGTGCCCTCGAGTACGGTGCCGTCTTCGAGCCGGTACAGGGACTCAAAGCAGTTGCGCTTGCGAGCCTCGGTCCTGCCGAGCACGGCAGTGAGGTAGTTCGAAGGCGCCTTGAGGTTTCGAACGGCCGGGTTGACGCCGTCGCCGAAGTCCACCAGGTGAACGGCGACGCCGTTCTCGCGGGCTTCGGCCAGGCCCGGCTCCAAGGGCCTGAACAGTATCAGCCGGGTTGGTTTCCGGCGTGGCCCCGGCACCAGGGTCACCGGCCCGGTACCGCCGGTGATGGTCAGCCTCACGGCACAGGAGCTGTCGGCCATCCCGTTTTTGCGGCCCAGGGTCAGCGTGCGCCCTTCCCAGTTCTCGTCGGGATCGAAGGGGATCTGCAGCATGCGGGCAGAGCGCTTCATGCGCTGGACGTGCTCTTTTACGGCGAAGGGTCGTCCCCGGTAGGTGCGCCAGGTTTCGAACAGCCCCTCGCCGAAGAGGAAGCCTCGGTCGAGCGCTGGGATGGTGGCCTCAGCAAGTGGCAGGTAGCGACCGTTGAGAAAACAGAGCGGCTTTTTCTTTGTCGGCCTTTTACTCACGCTCGCGCTCCGGCTCGCGAAGGTCCTGCGGCGTGAGACCTTGACCGCAGTGTCAGCGCTTCGAGAAAAGCGCGGGCCTTGCTGCGTGTTTCTTCGTATTCGTTTTTCATGGTCGAATCGGCAACCACGCCACCACCGCTGCGATAGCGCAGTTGGCCACCGGAGCCCACGGCCGTGCGTATAGCGATGTTGAGGTCCACCGAACGCGGGCCGTTGAAGCTGCCGCAGCTACCGGTGTATACGCCCCTTTCTTCCTGTTCCACCTCGGCTATTATTTCGACGGCGCGGATTCGTGGCGCGCCGGTTATCGAGCCGCCGGGAAAAACCGCCCGCAGGATTTCTTCCAGCCCCGTTCCCGGGCGCAGTCGACCGCGGACCTCGGACTCGAGGTGATGCACGGTCGCAAAGCTGCGCAGGGCGGCAAAGTCGGTAACTTCTACACTGCCCGTGGCACACACGCGGCCGAGGTCATTGCGCTCGAGATCAACAATCATCAGGTGCTCGGCCATCTCCTTGGGGTCGGCTAGCAACTCGGCCGCAGCCGCCTCGTCGAGGGTGGGTTGAGCGGCGCGCGCGCGGGTTCCCTTGATCGGAAAGGTAGCTATTCGCTCGCCGTCTATCGCCAGCAGGCATTCGGGCGAGTTGCCCAGCACCTGCAGCCCGCCACAGTCCATGAAGAACCCGCGCGGCACGGGCTGGTGACGACGCATGCTCTCGTACAGTTGCCAGGGCTCGGCGTCGTAGTGGACCGCGATGCAACGCGACAGGTTGGCCTGGTAGATCTCGCCGTCGCGTATGGCGCGGGCTATGCGCGCAAACCCGTGAGCGTAGAGTTTTCGGTCGTTGTCCTCGTCGCGCGCTTCGCAGTCGAGCACGGGCAGGGGGGGAGGGCAGGCGTTGGTCGACCGGCGGCTGAAATCCAGTTCAAAACTTTTACCGCTCGCGCGGTCCCAGCCCTGCACCCGGTCGTAGGTGCATAACACGGCAAGCGGCTGATTCGACGGTCGCGCAGCCCTGGGCATGCGTTTCTCTATGAAAGCGCCCAGCTCGTAAGCTATGAAGCCAACCGTTCGTGGCAGTGGGCCCACGCCCGGTGGCACCGGGGCCAGGGCTTCGGCCTGTCCGGCGTCAACGAAGCGCGCGATAGATTCAACCGGCCCGAGGTCGGGGCTGGTCCAGGCGCCCTCGCTCCACAGCCGTGACTGCCCCGACGGCTCTACGAGCAACATCGACGCTGGCCGCGAACCGGCCCAGGAGGCCAGCCCTCCGCAGCTCGGCCCCGCCCGGTCGAGCATGAAGGCCCAGGGCTTGCCCGCGTTGTCTGACAGCAGCGACGTGGGGGCCTGCGTCGCCTGTCCTGCGCGGGTTCGGGTCATCCTCTACCTGTTAGGTGCGGACCCCCGTGTGGTCAAGCGGGCTTGCTGCGCCGCCAGCACGGGAATAGGTTCCTCTCGTGGAGGCACCGCTGGAACTTCTGCACTCGGTGGCCCGTTGTACGGTTGCCGTCGACGTGAATGTGCCCCCGGGTCATCCCACGGTCGCAGTGCTGGGGCTCAAGCGCTCGGGCAGCGGCACGGTCGTCGACGAGGCCGGCCTCGTGCTGGTTCCCAACTACGTGGTAGTTGGTGCCGACAGCGTGAAGGTGACCGACCTCGAGGGCTCCAGCGTAGAAGGGCGGGTTATTGCCCACGACTACGGCAGCGGGCTGGCGGTGGTCGACATCGACAAGGTTGTTCCTGCCATAGCGCCCGGCGATTCGAACACCGTTGATCCCGGCAGCGATGTTTTTATAGTGGCCGCCACTGAGGGCATGGGAAGGCGCACGGCCAGTGGGGTGGTTACCTCGGCGGAGCCCTTTGATGCCTACTGGGAGTACCGCCTCGAAAGAGCGCTCAGCCTGTCGGTGGCCAGTCCGGGGCAGGGTGGTGGCGCGCTGGCCAACAGCAGGGGCGAGCTGCTGGGCATTGTCTCGCTCAACCTGGGCATAGTCGGCCGGCAGTCGTTGGCGATTCCGGCCGAGCATTTTTACGACCACAGTGAGGAGTTGCTGGCCAGCGGCCGCAGGGTCTCGCGCCCGGCGCGGGCCTGGATAGGAATGCTCTGCTACTCGCTGCCCGGGCAGACGGTGTTGGCGGGCATAATGCCCGAGAGTCCGGGTGAGCGCGCGGGCCTGCACGCTGGCGACGTGATGCTGGCGCTTGACGACACCGAGCTCGAGGACCGCGCGGATCTCTACCACCTGTTGTGGATGCACAAGCCGGGCGACACCGTCCGCCTGCGCGTGCAGCGAGAGGGCGAAATACTCGACCTGCCGGTGGTCACCGGTGACGCCGAGGACTATTTCTCGTCGGACGAAATATCGGCCTGAGCTCCCAGCCAGGCCGGGGCGCGGTCGGACGGTCCCCTGAGGACGAAAAACAGCAGGCCTATGCCGGTAACGGCTAGCGACACCACGTACATGGCGGAGTAACCGTGGTTTTCGACTATGGTTCCGAAGAGGAACGAGCAGGCCGAGATCCCCAGGCTGTACGACCCGGTGAACAGTGACTGGGTGCGGCCTATGTTTTCGGGGTGGCTCCAGTCCACGACCAGGGCGTTCATGGTCGGGTAGAGCAGGCCCTGGGCCAGGCCGAACACGACACCGGCAGCCAGCACCATGGGGAGGTCGTGGGCAAAGGCGAGCATGGCCACGGCCAGGCTCATGGTCGCCATGGCCGGTACCAGCACTGCCCGGCGGCCGAAGCGGTCAGACGCGCGTCCGAGAAATATCCGCGTGGCCACGGCCGATATACTCCAGCAGGTAAAGAAGAGGCCAACGCGACCGAGGTCGAGCCTGGTGATCATCGCCGGTACGAAGGTCTGCACGCTGCCAAATCCGAAGCCGTAGCAGAGCATGGCCAGGCAGGCGGCGATCACTGCCCGGCGTGCCATGCCCCTGTCGGCCGGCGTGTCGTCGGGGTGGGCGTGCAGCTCGGGGGGGCGTGGCAGCAGGCAGCTGACCAGGAAGGCGGCCACGCCCACCACGGCACCGCAGGCAAACATGTGGTCAAAGCTGAAGCGGCGGACGATTTCCTCGCCCAGAACAGGGCTTATGGCGTGGGTGAGTATGGTGGAGATGCCGAACCAGCCCAGTGCTTCGGCCCGTCGCGAGGCCGGAGCGAAGAGTACCGCGAGGGTCTGCGCGCCGGTAAACGAGCAGGTGAAGGCCACGCCCTGCACCGCGCGCAGGGCGTAGATCTGCCAGCCTATGCCATCAACTCCTATGAAGGCCAGCGAGGTGAGGGCTCCCATCGCCGTGCCGAGGATGAGAAATCGCCGTCTGCCCATCCGGTCGAGCAGGTAGCCCACCGCTGGCAGCACGATCAAGCCAGCCAGGCCCGCTATCCCTATGATCCTGCCCGCCGCCTCTTCACCGCCGCCTTGCTTAAGAACCCAGACCGGCAGCAGGAAGAAAAAAGCGAAATTCAAGAACGAGAGAAAGTTGGCCAACGAGACTGTAAAAAAGGCTAACGGAATGCGAGCAGGCATCCCCTCTTTCTAGCCGCAGCGCGACACACTGGCAACGGATTGCGATAGGGCTTGTAATGTCCCCCCCGGTTGGGGATGATGGGTGGCGGTCCCATGTACAAGGACTGGTTTTCCCTACGCGACCTGCCGTTCCGGCTCAGCCCGGATCCGGACTTTATTTACTTCGGTGAACAACACGCCGAGGCGTTCGCACACATGCGCTATGGGGTCGACGAGGGCAGCGGCTTCGTGGCCGTTACCGGCGAGGTGGGTTCGGGCAAGACCACACTGGTGAGGGCGCTGATGCGCGACTTGCGCGATGCGGGTAACCTGGCCTGGGCCTACATCTTCAACCCCGTGCTGAGCCCGGTCGAGTTGTTGCAGACAATCAACGCTGAGCTCGGCCTGCCGTCGCGCAGCAGGAGCAAGAAGGAACTCACCGAGCTGCTCAACGAGTTTCTCATCAACCAGAAAGCCGACGGCGGTAACACTGTCATAATAGTAGACGAGGCCCAGAACCTGGACCCGGTGGTTCTCGAACAACTTCGCCTGCTTTCCAATCTCGAGACCGAGACCGAAAAGCTTATCCACATAGTGCTGGTCGGCCAGCCCGAGTTACGTGGCCTGCTCGCACGGCCCGATCTCCGACAGCTGGCGCAGAGAATCACGGTACGTTGGCACCTGGAGCCTCTCGACCGCGAGCAGCTGGGCGAGTACATGGCCAAACGCCTGGGCGTTGCCGGTGGCGATAAGGCCACCGCGCTTTTTGACGAACAGGCAATGGACGTGCTCTATGATTTTTCGGGGGGTATACCGAGGCTGATCAATATACTCGCCCATCGCTCGTTGCTGGTGGCGTGGACGCGCGGCTGTCACAGCGTGGGCCAGGACGAAACCGTGGCGGCGAGGGCCGAACTGCACGAGGTGCGGACTCCGCTGCGAGCAGTTCCCCCGATGGGCTGGGGGGCTCGGCTTTCGGTTGCCGCCGGCGTGGCTACGGCCGCTGCCAGCGTGGCTTTTCTGCTCGTATGGTCGGTGGATGACTACCCGGGCCCCGCCAGCCCGCCGGCAGCACCGGTGGCCAGGAACTCATCCTCGCTCGATAGCCTCCCGGACATGCCCGGCACCACCGTGGTGAGCGAAGCGCGTGCCGCGTCGGGTGCGAGGCCAGTGGGGCAGGTAGCCCCGGTGGTGGCTTCGCTGGGTGGTTTATCCCGGCGTGGTGATACCCGGTCGGCCGATGTTCTTCTGCGACGGCTGGGAAAACAGCCGGTGTTCGACGGCGCGGTTGCGGCGATGTCGGAGTTGTTCAAGGCCTGGGGGCGTCGCCCGGTCACACCCGACGAGTCACGCGTGCCCTCGCTGGATCTCGACTCGCAGGCCGAGGACAGGGGGCTGCGTTATCTTTCCGGCCACATGACGGTCGCCTTGCTCAGGGTCGTGGACCTTCCGCTTATTGTCGAGCTCGACCCCGGCAACGGCGGACAGGTGCGCTACGTGCTCCTGCGCGGGATGGACAAGGAGCGCGTGTTGCTCGACCTGGGTGGTTCATTGCTGGTGGGTCGCTCGGCATTTGAAGAGACGTGGAACGGTCGCGGCCACCTGCTCTGGAAAGACAGGGAGAGCCTGGTGCGCAGCATCGGTCCGGGCAGCGGCGGGCCGGAGGTCATGAGGCTGCAAGCGTTGCTGGCCAGGAGTGGGCACTTCGACGGAGCCGTCAACGGCATATACAACGACGCGCTGAAGGAGTCGGTACGTGCCTTCCAGTCGGCTGCGGGACTGAGCCCCAACGGCGTGGTTGACCCATTCACCCAGGTAGTGCTCTACAACGCTGACACCAGTCGCAAGCGTCCGGGGCTGGGCGAGGCAATGCGAGTGGCCCTTTCGGCCGGGGGGCTGTCTTGAGCTCTATACTCGACGCCATGCGGGACGGTGGTCCAGGGGGATCACCCGGGGCGCCGCCTTCGGCTGCATCTTCGGGCGGAAAGTTGCCTGACAAAGAGAAGAACGGCGGGCAGGAGGGCCGAAATCGTAACCTGCTGCTGGGAGTAGTGGCGGTACTGGCGGTGGTCCTGTTCGCTCGATTGTGGATGGGCAGCAAGCCCGCCCCGGTGGAGCCCGCCCAGGTCGTGTCCGCTTCGGTGCTGTCTGCCTTGGGAGAGGAGGCTGTTGCGCCGCCGAAAGCTGCTGCTCCCAAAGTCGCGGCCGCCAAGCCCGCAGCACCCAAGCCCGCAGTGCCCAGGCCCGCGCCGCCGAAAGCTGCTGCTCCCAAAGTCGCCGCCGTCAAGCCCGCAGTGCCCAAGCCCGCAGTGCCCAGGCCCGCGCCGCCGAAAGCTGCTGCTCCCGAAGTCGCCGCCGTCAAGCCCGCAGTGCCCAGGCCGACACCGGTTGTTCCGGCGCCACGAGAAGAGAAGATACTTGACGGCCGCCCCATGGATGCTCCTTTCCTGGGAGTCATATTCATACAGTGGGCGCGTGGCCCCAAGGAGCGCCTGGCCTCGCTCAGGCTCACCGGCGGGGGCATGGCCATGGTGCGTGAGAACGACATCGTCAACGGCCTCAAGGTCGTGCGCATCGAACGCGAGGGGCTGGTGCTGGCCTGGAAGGGTCAGAAGTATCGCGAAGTAGTAGAGCGCTTCTGATTTTTTGGCTTCAGCGCAGGTAGCCGAGTTCGCGCAGCTGCCGCAGGCGGTCGGGCCCCAGGGGGGACTGCGCCGCCGCTGGCCTCTGCTGGTCACCTTGTCGCCGCCAGTTGCGCAGCTGCTCCTGCAGCAGCGAGCTGTCGACCTGTCCGAAGAGGTTTTCTTTTTCCATAGGGTCGCGCTCCAGGTCGTACAGCTCCATGCGGGCCCCCCCGGGCCAGGGCAGGTGTATCAGCTTGTGAGACGAGCGTGTGGCCGCCGTCCAGCGTCCAGCCAGGCCAGCTACGGGATGCCGAGGGTTCATCGAGTACCGTTCGCGCGCCGGTGGTCCAGCCGCAAATAGCACCCGGTCGCTCGTCGGGGCCTCGCCGAAAAGGTCCTCACCGTCCATCGCCTGCGGGCAATCGAGCTTCATCAACGCGCAGAGGGTCGGCAGAACATCGACCAGCGACACCGGGTCGGGCCGACGGCCGGGCGTACGACCCGGCACCCGCATCATCATCGGCACGTGCAGCAGCTCCTCGTAGAGAGTGAAATCGTGGGCAAAATAGAGTCCGTGATCGCCCAGGCTCTCGCCGTGGTCGGCCATGACCACCACCACCGTGCTGTCGGCAATTTTGAGTTCCTGCAGCGTGGCGAACAGTCGCCCCAACTGCTGGTCCACGCAGTACAGCGCGTCGTCGTAGATAAGGCGGGTCGCCTCGAGTTCGCTTTCCGCGTAGCCCTGCACACCGAAATATATTTCCTGCGGCTGTAGCTGGCCTTCCACGAAGTCGTTGATGACCTTGCTGCTGCGCTGCGAAGATCCCGGCCTGGGCTTGCAGGCAGGGTCGGGGCGGTAGGGCATGTGCGTGTCCATGTAATGGGTCCAGAGCAGAAAAGGATCAGCGCTGTTTTTGTTCAGCCACTCCTCGGCTTGCCGGGTAACCGCCGCCGCGCCGCGCCTTGGGTGTGAGCCGGCCCCCTCGCCGTTGTACCAGTCTTCAAAGCCGCGGCCGAAGCCGCTTTTGCGCCGGGCCAGCCAGGGGTTGGTCACCACGGCAGCGGTGCGGTAGCCGGCCTTGAGAGCGAGCTGGGCGAGCAGCGGGTAATTGCTGGGCAGGCTGGTAAGTCGATCGTGATTGACCACGCCCACTCGGTCGGGCCAGCGTCCTGTCATGGTGGCCGCCATCGCCGGCATGGTGAACGGTGCCGGAGAAAAGGCTCGGTCAAAAACAATCGCCTCGTCGGCCAGTTGATCCAGCGCGGGCGTGACGGTCTCGCCCGCGCCGGCATCGCGCCACGGCCCCAGGTGATCAGCCCTCAGGGTGTCAACGACCACGAGCAGCAGCGACATCGGCTGGTCGTTCCCACCCACACGGGGGGTGCAGGAGCCCAGGCAGGCAGTAGCGGCTATCAGCAGGACCCCGGCCAATCCCGCT
>Ga0302123_10000262_pt1 | contig 43207 bp, 20 predicted proteins | sample CB21_321_MG_FD_203109 | JGI IMG/M metagenome (GOLD analysis project Ga0302123, IMG submission 203109) | Marine microbial communities from Western Arctic Ocean, Canada - CB21_32.1 | ecosystem: Environmental > Aquatic > Marine > Oceanic | place: Canada: Western Arctic Ocean | collected 2017-09-28 | reverse complement strand
GACGCAACGGCGGCACGCAGTGGCAGCACTCGGCAAGCTTGGTGATGCGAAGGTCGTTCCCGTACTGGCGCGGGCGCTCCAGGACGAACATGCGAACGTCAGAGTCAGCGCCGCCCGTTCGCTGGGAAAGATCGGAGATCCCAGCGCGCTGCCTGCCCTCACGGATGCACTCAACGATACGTCAGTGACGGAAGTCAACGCTCCAACAACAGTCGCCGTCGAAGCGCGGAAGGCAATCGATGCAATTCAAGCTGCGCAGAACCGGGGCCAGGAACGAAGGCGATGACGCGGAATCAAATCTGCGACGTCAACTTGCTTCGGACCGACGCCTTGAATCAGGCGACAATCTGATTCACGAGGGTCGCCCGAATCCGCTCTCTGCGCAGTCACGATGACGCATTGCCGGTTTCACTTGTGCATCCAGTGATGACGACCGGAGCGCGCAACGGAATCTGCACCAGTCGCTCTGGGGTTGTCGACCGAAGCAGGATCATGTGTTCACATGTTCCGTGCTGAGATCTTATTTGATGCCCCATCGCGGTGACGACAGACGGCCAATGGCATCCGGACCTTTTCATACGCACGGCCGATGTGACCGCTCCGTCCAAAACGATGGCGGAGGCGGAGCACCATCCCGGTATGCAGACCGTCTACTGGTCTCCTCTTAAAGCTTCAAGCAGCCCTTTCGTTGCCGATCGAAGGCAGTTTCCTGGAGAAATCGTTGAGTAATGTAAGGGTTCTGATTCCCAGTATCATGCAAATCAGCACGACAATTGAACGATTGGTGGGGCGACTTGCTCTTAAAGTAGTTTGAGTGCATAATATTCGTTCGCAAAGCAGTTTCGCAGCGCAGGGTAACGGAAACACAAGCATGCCAACGCTAGGACTCGAAGATCAGGTTCTTGCCGCTTTGCGGCGAATCACGCGGGCCATTGATTTACATTCGCGCGGACTCATGCAGGACGTTGGCCTGACGGCGCCGCAACTTGCGACCCTTCTGGCGGTGAACAGGTTGCAACCCATTACGGCGGGAGCACTTGCGAGGTCGATCCACCTTAGCCAGGCGACCGTGACGGGCATCTTGACGCGATTGGAATCGCGGGCCTTGATTTCGAGAGTTCGTAACGATGCCGACAGACGCAGTGTCGTCGTGGAGTTAACCGAGCATGGCAAAACTGTCCTGGAAAGTGCTCCGTCCTTGCTTCAAGACCGGTTTCGGCACGAATTATTCACGCTTCAGGAATGGGAGCGAACTCAGATGTTGTCAACACTTCAACGCATCGCCTCCATGATGGACGCAGAAGAGATCGACGCCGCGCCCGTCCTCGCGGCTGGGGCGGCGACGGCGACGTCCGAAGACGTTTCGCAATTCCTGGACAACGCCGTCTCACCGGCAGAGAGCGGCGAGCGGCTGGTGCCTGCCGGTCATTCGCTTTTGTCTCCGCCGCGGGTGGACGAAGCCGAGTCTGGCGAATTGCAGCCAGGCAATTAGCGGTCAGATACCGAACACACTCATACCTGTGGAAGGAGCGCTGAAGTCATCCATCACAAGACACTCTCGAATTCTCAGCAGTCGTTCGGCGAGAACCCGGTCAGGACTCGCGAGACAAGGAATTACAAGAAGGAGTACGTCAAAAGCTTTGTGGAGAAGTGGGACGAGCTGATCGATTGGAAGAGCCGAGCGGAAAGTGAAGGCGATTTCTTTATTGAGAAGCTCCGCGAACATGGTGCGCGAGAAGTTCTAGACGTGGCGACGGGAACGGGTTTTCACTCCGTGCGCTTGCTGGAAGCCGGCTTTGAGGTCGTGAGCGCCGATGGCAGTCCCGAAATGCTGGCGATGGCATTCGAGAACGGCAAACAACACGGACACATCCTCAGGACGGTCGAGGCCGACTGGAGGTTTCTAAACCGCGATGTTCACGGAGAATACGACGCCATCATCTGCCTCGGTAATTCGTTCACGCATCTTTTCTCCGAGCGTGATCGCCGCAAGGCGCTCGCTGAGTACTACGCGATGCTCAAGCATGACGGCATCCTGATTATGGATCAGCGCAACTACGATCGCATTCTCGATGACGGCTTTTCCAGCAAGCACACGTACTACTACTGCGGTGAAGACGTATCGGCCGAGCCGGAACACGTCGATGAGGGCCTCGCCCGCTTCCGCTACCGATTCCCAGACGACTCCGAGTTTCACCTCAATATGTTTCCGCTTCGGAAGTCGTACACGCGGCGGTTGCTCCACGAAGTGGGGTTCCAACGCATCGAGACATACGGCGACTTTCAAGAAACCTACCAGGTTGACGAACCCGACTTTTACATTCATGTCGCGGAGAAGACGTACCTCGAAGACGAAAAAGAATTCGTAGCATGAGCGACGCCTACTCCGCAGCGGTCAGCACTGCTCGCGATTACTACAACAGCGAGGACGCTGACAACTTCTACTTCATGATCTGGGGCGGGCAGGACATCCACATCGGGCTGTATCAGTCTGATGAAGATGCGATCGCTGATGCGAGTTTTCGCACGGTGGAGCGGATGGCATCGCTGCCCGCGGCGCTCGGGACCCACTCGCGAGTCCTCGACATGGGTTCGGGGTATGGTGGCGCCGCGCGGTATCTCGCGAAGAGGTTTGGCTGTCACGTCACAGCATTGAACCTCAGCGAAGTCGAAAACGATCGCAACAGGCAGCTTTCGCGCGAGCACGGCTTCGAAGCACAGATCAAGGTAGTCGACGGCAATTTCGAGGACTTGCCTTTCGAGGATGAGTCGTTCGATCTCGTCTGGTCGCAGGACGCGTTCTTGCACAGTGGGGCGCGGGAAAAGGTCTTCGGCGAAGCCGTGCGTGTGATGAAGCCCGGGGCCGACCTGATCTTCACTGACCCCATGCAGGCGGATGATTGTCCCGACGGAGTCTTGCAGCCGATTCTGGACCGCATTCACCTCGAAACGCTCGGCTCGCCAGGTTTTTATCGAACTATGGGCGACCAGCATGGTCTTACGGAAGCCGCGTTCCACGATCTCACTCCGCACCTTGTGAACCATTATGCACGCGTGCTTGCAGAGACCAAGGCGCGGGAAGCGGATCTTGGAGACCGGATCAGCCAGGACTATCTTGAGCGGATGAAACACGGGCTCCAGCGCTGGGTGGACGGCGGTTCTCGTGGGTATCTCTCCTGGGGTATCTTCCACTTTCAAGGCTAAGAGGGGCACCACTCCGTGAGTCGGATCGTTCGAAAGCGAGTCTTCGGCGTCGAGATCGAAGCGCACCCGGTCGTGTTTCCAGCGGCTGCGATTCTGATCGTCACGTTCGTCGTCGCGACGGCCTGGATGCCCGGCCGAGCCTTGATCTTGTTCGGCTGGCTGCAGGACGAAATCGCGAGCCGGTTCGCGTGGCTGTACATCATCGCCATGACTGGCTTTCTGGTTTTTGCGATATTCCTGTGCGTGAGTCGATACGGGAAGATTCGGCTTGGCCCCGATGATGTCGCGCCCGAGTTTTCAACGCTGACCTGGTTTTCGATGTTGTTCAGCGCCGGGATGGGCATCGGGATGCTGTTCTTCGGCGTTGCCGAGCCGATGTGGCACTACCTCGCGCCCCCGACCGGCGAAGGCGAAACGCTGGAAGCAGCGCGTCAGGCGATGGGGATCACGTTGTTCCACTGGTGTCTGCACCCGTGGTCGCTCTACGCGCTGGTCGCCCTGGCCCTGGCCTACTTCGGATTCCGCCGCGGACTGCCGCTCAGCTTTCGCAGCGTGTTCTATCCGTTGCTCGGCGAGCGGATCCACGGACCGATCGGCAACGCAATCGACATAATGGCCGTTCTAGCAACATTGTTTGGGCTGGCCACATCGCTGGGCCTCGGAGCGATGCAGGTCAACGCCGGATTGAATTACGTGTTCGGTCTGCCGCAGGGAATCGGAATTCAAGTCGTCATAATCGCCTGCATCACGGCGCTGGCTGTGGTGTCACTGGTGTCCGGCCTGCACGTTGGGATCCGGCGCCTGAGCGAAGCAAATATGTGCATGGCGGGCGTCTTACTGCTGTTTCTATTCGTGGCGGGTCCCACCCGGTATCTGCTGGAAACGCTTGTCGAAAACGTCGGTGCCTACTTTCAACGGTTGCCGCACAATTCGTTCCGGACCGGAGTGTATGACAGCCGTTCGACCGTCAGCTGGCTGAATAGCTGGACGGTTTTCTATTGGGGCTGGTGGATCGCCTGGTCGCCGTTCGTCGGGATGTTCATTGCCCGGGTCTCGAAAGGCCGGACCATCCGGGAATTTATCATTGGCGTGTTACTGGTTCCGTCCGCCGTGGCCACGCTTTGGATGACCGGTTTCGGCAACACAGCGCTCCATCAGGAGATCTATCGGCAGGTGTCCGATGATCCGGCAGTCGTCGAGTCGGCCTACAGTTACGAACCGCGTGACTACGAAGTGCAGGTGCTCGATGAAGCGAGCGGGCTGCCGCGAGCGGAAGATGGTCAGTGGCTGGTCGGCCCGCATGCCCGCGCGGCAGCCACTCCAATCGGTGTGTTGATGAAGCAGCATGGCGATAGTTTTTTGACGAAGAGCGCCGCCGAAGTCGAATACCATCGCGGCGTACTCGTGCATCGCGGCACGCGACGTCCGTTCCATCCTGACGATGACAGTCGCCACACCGGCGCGTACCAATCGAAGACCGACGAGCTGACACTAGGAGGTTATCTAACCAGCCCGGTGCTGACAGAGGATCGGTCGAGACGCGTGGATACGACAGCGACGGCCATGTTCGTCATGCTCGAAGCCTACCCGCTGTCCACGTTGACAGCGTTGATCGGGACGCTGTGCGTTGTGCTGTTTTTCGTGACTTCGTCCGACTCGGCATCCATGGTCGCCGACATCATTGCCTCCGGCGGAAGCGAAAATCCGACGACCGGAACGCGTCTGTTCTGGGGGATTCTCGAAGGCGTACTCGCTGCCGTCCTGTTGCTCGCCGGTGGATTGAAGGCACTCCAGACCGCCTCAATCACGATCGCCCTGCCGTTCTGCGTAATTGTGATCGCGATGTGCTTCAGCTTGTATCGTGGTCTGAAGTCCGAACTGGATGGCGACGCTGAAGAAGAGTAGTTTCGACGACTACACATCGCCTCACACTTTTGGATTGCTCTAGCACTACACAGGTGTCGCCTTCGCGGCCATTCAATTTGATGCACGAGGTTGCCAGACCCGCTTGTGAAACGGTCAAAAGATCCATCGCGATTTCGCTTCGCGTGCCGGGAGATCGCGACCGGAGCGCGAAACGGAATCTGCACAAGTCGCTCCGGTGTGGTCGACCGGCGTTGGTTCGGAGAACGACCGGATTCGGATGAGCACTCTCTCACCGCGTTATCAAATGGATGACATTGGTCGGCCGGCATCTCAAGCGTGAACTGCTTTCGGACGTAGACACCGACGCAAGTTGGGGATTGCCGCTGAAAGTGGCGTCGTCGGAATGCTCTCGCTGAAGCCGTACTCGCTCCGATCCGATTGCGTCGGCCTGTTCCGATGCAAAGAGCCAATTTGATCTGCGGAACCACGGCACGCGAGACACCACCATAGATTGGCTGGGTGCCGCTTCCATGGTGTTTCCCGACGGCATTCACCTTCACATCAATAACTTACACACGCGTGACGGTGAACAGTTGCTGTGAACTGATCCCATTAGTATTTGGGTGCGTGAGTCGCTGTCCCGATTGTTCTGTATGCAGCTTCTTTGATACGATCACTTTCGAGATTTCGCGATGTTGTGGAGCATGCCGAGCCTCTCTGAACGGTCGTTCCGAACGCCGCATTCCGCTTAATCGATCGGGGGCAGACGATCGATGGCAGGTGGGACAGACGACGTTGGGCCCGTTGAAGGGGCATCTGGTGCGCCGAAGGCTGAAGAGGACTCTCAGGAAGACTCTTCCCGGCTGGGCAGTGATCCGTTTGCAGAGACGGTCAATCGCTCGGCCGGTGATACCGGAGTGGGAGAGTCCCGCGAAGGTGCCAGCGAAAAACCCGGTTCTTATGGTCGATACCGGGTCGACAAGAAGGTCGGTGAAGGTGGCTTCGGGGCCGTTTACCTTGGACACGATGATCAGCTTGACCGGCCGGTCGCGATCAAGGTCGCGTCTTCTCGACGATCCGGCGAGGACGCCGAGGAATTTCTGAACGAGGCTCGCCGGCTGGCAAAGCTCCGGCACTCGTCGATCCTGACGGTGTACGACGTCGGGGTCCAGGACGGTGAGTGCTTTCTGGTCGCGGATTTCCTTGAAGGTCAGTCGCTGGGTGAGTGGCTCGGCGACCATCGTCCAAGCTGGCAGCAATCTGTCACGATCATCGCGTCCCTGGCCGACGCATTGGCTCATGCGCATACACAGAGCGTCGTTCATCGTGACATCAAACCGGACAACGTTGTTCTGACCGCGGATCTCCAGCCAGTTCTGGTCGACTTCGGCCTGGCACTGAGTGAAGCGGAAGACACCGAAAACTGGCGGGGGTTGATCGCTGGCACTCCGTCGTACATGTCCCCCGAACAGGCACGCGGTGCAGGCCACACAATCGATGGTCGCACTGACATCTACAGTCTGGGAGTTGTGCTGTATCGAATGCTGTCCGGCAGGCGGCCCTTCCGATCAAAATCCGTGACCACTTTGTTGCAGCAGATTTGTGACGATCCGCCACAACCACCACGGCAGCTTGTCGCGGACATCCCCGTGGAACTGGAGCAGATTTGTCTGAAGGCGATGGCGAAGAATGTCGAGGATCGCTACACGACTGCTGCCGACCTGGCCGCCGATCTTCGTAGTGTTCTCGATGGTGGCAGCGATGTCGCGGCCCGTCCGATGACGGCGGACCCGAATGCCGCAACGCTCGCCCAGCAACAACCTGCAAGTCTTTCGGATGAGGTCGGAGCGTCGGACGAGTCATCGTCGGTCGAGGATTCAGTGGGCAGCACGTCGGACGTTCGGCGATCGCGGGAGGCAGAGCGGCGGCAACTGACGTTCCTCCACTGTGTGCTGGAGCTGACAGACGAAGACGGACTGCCGGCCGAACTTGACCCCGAGGAGCGGCAGGAAATCGTCTCCGAATGCGAGGGGGCAGGCCGCACTCTGGCCGATCAGTTCGATGCAACAATCCTGATCGCATCCGGCGACGAAATGCTGCTTTGCTTCGGTTACCCCATCGGATACGAGGACTCTGCACGGCGTGCCATTGAAACCGGTCTGGGACTTCAGCAGCGAGTCGCTGAGTTGAACGGCGAAGCGACCGTCAAATCGGGCATGCGACTGGCGGCCGCGACAGTCGTCCATACCGGGCTGGTTGTCGTCAGCGAATCTGACGACCGCGCATCGTCTGAGTCCATCTCAATCGTCGGCGAGGCACGAAACGTGGTTTCGCGGCTGAGCAATGCGGTCGAACCCGAAGGTGTCGTCATCACCGATGAGACTTTGAAGCTGGTTCGCGGATTCTTTGAGACAGAGTCACTGGGCACTCAGAAGGTCCGGGGCGTCAATCGCCCGATCGAGTTGTTTGAAGTCACCGGACGCAGTGCTGCACGCACGCGGTTCGATGTCGAAGCCTCCACAGGGCTGACCCCACTGGTCGGTCGCGACCGCGAAGTCGGTCTGATGGAAGAACGATGGGAAGAGGCACTTGAGGGGATCGGCCAGGTCGTCCTGCTGGTCGGTGACGCCGGCCTGGGCAAATCGCGGCTGGTTCACACTCTCTGCAGCCACGTGCTCGAAGGGAGCGACGTCCCGGACACAGACCTCTCGCTCGGGCTTGCGCCGGGCGATCCTTTACCGCCGGTCGTTCGATGGCAGTGCTCGCCTCATCACGCCAGTAGCAGTCTCTATCCCGTGATCGACTACCTGGAGCGAGTGACGCAAACGGCGGAAGGCGACGTGCCTGCGGATCGACTCGATCGGCTGATCTCACTTCTCGAGCAGTTCAACATCGGTGAGCCGGACGAAGTGACGGCGCTGTTTGCGTCGATCCTCTCCATTCCGCTGGACGGTCGCGTTCCGGAACTCGAACTCTCGCCGCAGCGGCAAATGGAACGGACTCAGGAAGTCCTCGTCGACTGGGTCCGTGACTACGCCGCTCAGCAGCCCGTCCTGTTCATTGTCGAGGATCTGCACTGGGTGGACCCGACGACGCTGGGAATCTTGTCAGCCCTTATTCCGCAAATCGACGGCGATCCGGTTCTCGCGCTGCTGACGTTTCGTCCGGAATTCGAGCATCCCTGGGGCACGCCGTCGCACGTGACTCAAGTCTCGCTCAGCCGGCTCCGGAAGAAACAGATCGCCGAATTGATGCAGCTCAAGACAGGCATCCGAGACCTGCCGGGCTACATCGTTGACCAGATCGCCGATCGAACCGACGGGATTCCACTCTTCGTTGAAGAGTTCACGGCGATGGTACAGGAGAGCGGTGTCCTGGACCGGCCGGCGCCTGACGTCTCAACATCCGGATCGTTCTCGTTGACCGGAATACCGGCCACGCTGCAGGACCTGCTCATCGCGCGACTCGATCGGATGGGCAGTGATCGCGAAGTCGTCCAGCTTGCGGCCGTACTGGGACGTGATTTCAGTTGGGAGTTGATCTCGTCGGTGTGGGAAGGCGAGGAATCCAAACTGACGGAAGAACTCGACAAGCTGGTCGGGGCCGAGATCATGTCCCGTCGAGGGCGTCCGCCACGAGCCACATGGACGTTCAAGCACGCCCTGATTCAGGACGCGGCCTACGAATCGCTGCTGAAGAAGAAACGGCAGACGTTTCACCGCCGCATCGCCGAAGTCCTGCAGGAGCAGTTTCCCGAGACTGCTGAAAATAGTCCGGAACTGCTCGCTCACCACTTCACTGAGGCTGGCTTCAATGAGCAGGCAATCGCATTCTGGCAGAAGGCGGGCGAACGCTCGCAACAACGATCGGCGAATGCCGAAGCCATCACCCAACTGGGCAAAGCGCTCGAGCTGGTCCAGGCGTTGAAGGAGTCGCCCGAACGCGACCAACAGGAACTGGGTGTGCTCGTCACGCTTGGCGTCGTGTGGATGGCGACCCTTGGATGGGCATCAGACGAAGTGGGCCAGACCTTTCAGCGCGCCCGCGAATTGTGCGAGAAGCTGGGAGCGGCCGAGCATCAGTTCAACATCATGTGGGGGCTTATGGGGCTGGCGCTTGCTCCACAGCGAATTGGATGTCTGTATCGAAATGGCTCCGGAGACCACCGCACTGGCCGAGTCTCTGAATCATCCGGCGATCCTCATGGAGGCGCCGTGGATTCCAGGCTGCACTCGATTCTTCCGCGGCGATTTCAGCCAGTCTCTTGTCGATCTCAAGCTGGGGTTCTCGCGTTACGACGAGGAGACTTCAAAGGTCACAGCCCTGGCAACCGGTCAGAACTGCGGCGTCAGCTATCAGTGCTACATCGCTCTGGATCAGTGGTATCTGGGCTATCCCGATCAGGCACGGGCGACGATGCAGGCCGCCGTGGATCTTGCGGACCACTTGAAGCATCCCTTCAGTCAGGGGTTTGCGACTGTCCATTTTGCATGGATGCTTTACCTGATGCGGGATCGGAAACTGTCACACCAGTTCGCCGAGCGTGCACTGAACATCTCCAACGAACAGAGCTTCCCCGTGTGGAAGTTCATGGCGATGGCTTATGTCGCGCAGGGACTGTTCCTGCAGGGAGACCACGCTCAGGCGGTCGAACTCGCGGATCAGTCTGTCGCCAGCTTCGAGTTTCTCGGTTCGAAGCTGGACATTCCGCATGTGTACTACGTTCGATCCGAGATGTACTGCGAGCTGGGACGAGTCGACGAAGCACTGACGCACCTCGACTACGAACTGAACCATTGCGAGCAGTCCAGCGAACGGTTTCCGGTGGCAGACCTGCACAGGCTCCGCGGCAATTTCCTGCTGGCACAGTCTGATGCCAATCGCGATCAGGCCGAGGTAAGTTTCCGCACAGCCATTGAAATCGCTCAGCAGCAGGCGGCGAAGTCACTGGAGCTTCGCGCTGCAACGAGTCTGGCCCGGCTTGTGCGCGATCAGGAATCAACCGAGCGACTGGCCGAAGTCACGGCCTGGTTTACTGAAGGCCACGACGAGGCCGACATGATCGACGCGAAATCACTCCTTGACGAACTCAACGGATGACAAACGCCATGACCGAGTCGAAGAGTGATGCCGGCAGCCACGCGGTTGTTATTGGTGGCAGTCTGGGAGGGCTGCTTTCAGGTCTTGTTCTGCGTAAGCACTTCGACCGGGTGACGATTCTTGAGCGTGACGCGGTTTCCGACGATCCCGAACCGCGAAAAGGTGTCCCGCAAGGTCGGCACGTACACACACTGTTCGGCGGTGGCGCCGATGTCGTGGAACGGCTGCTGCCCGGATTCGGGCAGGAACTCGTATCTGCCGGCGCGAAGAAGCATGACTTCGGTGAAGGCATTAAATGGTATCACCAGGGCGTCTGGAAGCTGCACGCCAACATCGGATTGCCATCCTATTGGATGAGTCGACCATTGCTTGACTCGAGCATCCGACGCCGCGTGAAGGATGTCGCCGGGATACGGATTTGCGACCAGGTCGACGTCACCGGTTTAGTAGCGAATGACGACAACAGTCGTGTGACCGGAGTCTCGGTGACTCACCGTGCGGACGGCGACCGTGTCGAAGAAATCGAAGCGGCGCTGGTCGTCGATGCTGGCGGACGTGGCAGTCGCCTGCCCGGGTGGCTTGAGTCGCTCGGCTACGCGCGTCCCGCTGAATCGTTAGTAGAAATCAATCTCAAATACGCCAGCCGAATCATGGAGCGTCCGCAGGAACGGCCGGATTGGGGCACGCTGGCGGTCTACGGCAACGCTCCGGCGAGTAAACGGACGGGATACATATTTCCCATCGAGGGTGATCGCTGGCTCGCAAGCTGCGTCGGGTTTCTGGGCGATCATCCGACCGATGACGACGCAGACTGGCTCGAATTCGCCCGCAGTCTGGATCAGCCGGATTTCTTCGAAGCCGTGTCATCCGCGAAGCCACTGACGCCAATTTCGACTTTTGTCTTTCCTGGAAACCAGCGCCGTCATTACGAACGAATGTCGAGATTCCCCGATGGACTGCTTGCGCTCGGTGATGCCGTATGTGCATTCAATCCTGTGTACGGACAGGGGATGAGCGCTTGCGCCCTGCAGGTGGCCGAACTTGAGAACACACTGCAATCGGGGCCGAGTGCCGCGGGACTCGCCAGATCGTTCTTTCGTCGCACCGCAAAGGTGAACGACGGCCCCTGGCTACTCGCCACCAGCGCAGACTTCCTCTACCCGGAAACACGTGGCCGACGTCCTTTCGGGACGAAGCTGCTCCTCTGGTACCTGGTAAAAGTGCTGGAACTGAAAGGCAGCAACAAGATGGTGCTCAAGACATTTCACGAAGTCCTGCACTTCTACAAGACTCCCACAGCCTTGTTCCATCCGGCAATTGCATTTCAGGTCTTGAAGCGAAGCATCGGTCTCGGCCGGAATCGAAACACGGGCGCGTCCTGAGCGTGAAAAGAATCAAATCGAACGACTATCATTCGCAGTTTCACAACCCCAGCGAGCGGCCCCATCTGCTGTACACCAGACAAAAATAGCCTGATGCTGTTACCTGCTGCGGTGACGTCGGCCGGTGCGCCGAAAGCAGGCCCTTTAGCTGCACGCGGGCCGACACGCCGACGCACTCGCCGATTCGATTCAAGATCTCGCCAGAATCCACTCTTCGCGCGCAGTCACAATGACACCTCGGCAAATTCGCTGGTGCGCCCGGTGATCGCGACCGGAGCGAGAAATGGAATCTGCACAAGTCGCGCCGGGGTTGTCGACCGACTGATCCGAGGGGGGAAAGTGCTTCCTTCATTGAGTCATCGGACTTTGCAAACCGGAAGTCTGCCGCGGCGCGCCATCGTACTTGCTTCGACTTGAAGTGATCGTTGCGAAGTCCCTGACTGACGTGCGTGGTCACTACGGCATCAACGATAACTGGCCGTGGCTGCTGAAATACCGCGAGGCGGTGCGTCTTCCGGCGAAGTGGTGGATCGACCGCAGCAGCCAGACCGGCTCGCGTCGCTGGGAGTCGTTTCGCGTCCGGAAGCAGCATTACCCGTTGGCCTCCCCGTTTGGACGATTGCTCGCATATCGTCCGGAATTCGGGACCCGTTTTCTGCTGTCGCGCATACTGCGATCAGCTGTATCGATCCCAATGGCCTGATTTGTGACCGTTGACACCGAGGTAACGCAGTCCGCTCCGAATTTCACATCCGGGGATTCGGAGGAGTGGAGGGCGCTGTACGACCTGTACTGCGCTCGGGTCTGGACGTACGTCTCGACCATGCTCGGGACTGATAAGGCGGCGGTCGCGGACGTTGTTCAGGAGACGTTTCTCGCGGCGGCTCGGGCGGCTCACCAATTCGATCCGGAGCGGGGGACACATTGGGGCTGGCTGAGCAGGATTGCTCATAACCAGGCGGCGCTGTACTGGCGGCGTGTGGGGATTCGGCGGATTGAACCGGGGGAGCCGCGGTTTGATGACAGCGCCGGTGGCGGGGCGCTGCCCGATGAGCAGTTGCAGCAGGCGGAGACAATCGAGCAGGTGCGGTGTGTCCTGGCGGCGATGCCTGGTGACTACGCGAGTCTGCTCGAGGCAAAGTATGCCGATGGTCGATCAGTGGCCGAGCTGGTTGAGCTGTTCGGTGGGACGACGGAAGGTGTTCGTTCGAAACTGGCTAAAGCTCGACGTGAGTTTCGGCGGCGGTTTGATATTCAAGCAAAGTAGCAAGAGCGATGTCCACAACTCTCCCTGCCGAACCTGACGATGAGTCGTTGCCGGAGATCTCGCAGCTCCGCGGCGACACCGTTCCGTTTGACCCGGATGCTCTGGGTGAAATTCGGGACCGGTCTGCTCGTGAGTTCGAGATGACCCAATCCGTGAAAACGTCCGGTTCAGACAGCCTTGGTAGTTCTGTCTCGCCACCGGGATCCACTCATAAAGAGAGTCGCACGATGCTTTCCACTTCGAAGCTGGTTGTTTCACTGGCCGCTGCGGTTGTTGTCGGGATCGCCGCGTTTCTTGGTGGGCTCGACGATTCCGAGGCGGCGACGGTCACGTTTGGAGACGTGCTTAAGCTGGCGGCTGCGGCGGATTCGCTGCAGTTGAAGGTCGTGCAGGACGGCGATGAGGCCGACGTGCTGGTGCGGCAGCCGGGGCAGGTGCGGTGGGATGACTCGCCGACGCAGTATCGAATCGCTTCGGGATCGCGGCTGTGGCGGATTGATGAGACAGCGAACTCGGTTCAGAACGATGCAAGTCCCTGGTTTCGGGATGAGAAGACTCAGGTCGATCTGCTTGCGCTGCTGGGGATTGGTGAGATTGATGCCGCGTTTTCGACTCGGTTCCGTAAGTCGGTTCCGAGCGGGACTGTCGAGCACAATGGTCACATGTGTCGCGTGTTTCGGATGCGGATCGCGGATGGCAATCGACCGGTGACAATTGAAGCGTTCGCCGATGTGAAGACGAATGAGCTGTACACGATCGCGGCATGGCCGGACGGACCGCGGAATCGGAATCCGCCGCTCGCCGAACTACGACTTGTGGCTCGCAATGTGCCGGTGGATGAGTCGAAGTTTGTTATTGGAAAAACGCTGTCGGATGACGGGCGGATCGGCAAGATCGTGACAGCCCAGGGCATGGTTTCGTTGCGGCCTGTGATGCGGCGACGGTGGACTCCGGTGTGTCGCCAGTTGCTGGTGAAACCGGGCGACTGGGTGCGGACAGACATCCGTGGAGCGAACGCCGTCAACGTCACGCTGACGTCGCATGTTGCCCTGACGCTTGGGCCAGGGACGCTCGTTGAGCTGCTGACTCCCTTCAGTGCAAAGGTGCATCACGGACAGGTGCAGGTGTCCGTGCCATCGGAACTGGCGCAAGACAGTTTCAGCCTGCTGGGGCCAATGAATGGTGACAAGCAGGAATTCAAGCCAGATGAGGAGGAAGTCCGTCGCTCATTTCTGGCGGTCGATCGTGACGGCAAGCTGCAGACGCGGAAGAACACTCCAATCTGGCTGGCTGGTTTCGAGGGGGCGACGAATGAGGAATCGCTCGGCTCGCTGGTCGTCGAGGTCGACGGTCGGAATGTTCCGCTGACGGTCGGCTATCACAAAGTCAAAGTTGAGATTCGCGATCAGATCGCGCGGACGACCATCGAAGAGAGCTTCGTGAATCGGACGGACGCGCGGCTTGAGGGTGTATTCCACTTTCCGTTGCCGCAGGACGCTTCGATCAGCGGATTCGGCATGTGGATCGGCGGCAAGCTGGTGGAAGCGGACGTCGTGGAGAAACAGCGGGCTCGCGAAATCTACGAGGAGATTCTTCGTCAGAAGCGCGATCCCGGGCTGCTCGAATGGACGGGCGGGAACATTTTCAAAGCTCGCGTATTTCCGATCGAGGCTCATTCCGAAAAGCGGATCAAGATCGTTTACACACAGGTACTGCCGGTTCGTGGGAATCAGTACCGCTACTCGTACGGCCTGCGCAGCGAGATGTTGCGGAAGACGCCGCTGCGCGAGTTGTCGATCGAGATGTTCGTGAACTCGGACCTGCCGCTGAAGTCGGTGAAGTGCGGTACGCATCCAGTCCGGTCGGACATGACTGAGCACTCGGCTCATGTCGAGTTCTCGGCTCAGGAGTACTCGCCGGAGCGTGACTTTGAAGTTGTCTGCGAGATTGATGCGCAGCAGTCCGATGTCGTGATGATTCCTCATCAACGGGGTGATGACGGGTACTTCCTGATTCAGCTTACGCCGCCGAGTCCTGACGGCAACTTTCAGCGCGAGGTGCTGCCGGATGGCGCGCCGCTGAATCTACTTCTGGTCTGCGATACATCCGCGTCGATGGATGCGCAGAGTCGCACGAAACAGGCGGACTTTGTGACGTCGATGCTCAGCTCGCTTGGGCCGAATGATCGCTTCAATCTGGCCGTCAGTGATGTCAACACGCGGTGGCTGCTTGAAGAATCGGCTGAGGCAACCGACGAGAACATCGCTCTGGTCCGCAAGACGCTTGATGAGCGGATTTCGCTCGGATGGACGGACCTCGACAAGGCGTTCGCTTCGATTCAGGACATTGCGACCGATGGCTGTCACATGGTCTATGTGGGCGACGGGATCGTGACGTCGGGCGATGCAGATCCGCAGACGTTTGTGAATCGGCTCGGTTTGCTGTTTGGCGACGAGGCTCCAGGGACATTTCATGCGGTCTCGGTCAGCAGCTCGTTTGAGTCGGTTGTGTTGAAGGCGATTGCCGGAGTCAGCCGTGGTTCGGTGCGGTCGATCAGTGGCGAACGGACTCCGCAGGAAATCTCGCTGGAGTTGCTTAATGAGATGGCTCAGCCGGGACTCACTGATCTGCGGGTGCAGTTCCGCGGGCTACAGGTCGCCGCCGTGTATCCCGATAAACTGCCGAATGTGGCTGCCGGAACTCAGCAGATTCTCATCGGGCGTTACCTGCCGCAGGGTGAGGATCAGTCCGGGCAGATCGTCGTCACGGGCAAGCGCGGTGGCGAGGACGTGAAGTATGCGGCTCGCGTTTCGCTGAAGGATGCCGAGAAAGGGAACTCGTTCATTCCGCGGCTGTGGGCTCGCATGCATCTGGATCAGTTGTTGCAGCAGGGCAGCAGTCAGCGGATTCAGGATGAGATCATCGCGATGTCGGAAGAGTTCCACATCATGACGCCGTACACGTCGCTGCTGGTGCTGGAGTCCGACGCGGACCGCAGGAGGTTCGGTGTCAAGCGGCGGTTCCTGATGCGCGACGGCGAGCGTTTCTTCGCCGACGGCCGAGACAATGCAAACTACGAATTGCGACAGAAGCAGATGCGACTCGCGGGCGACTGGCGTCTGGGTCTGCGGCGGCAAATGTTGATGCAGCTCGGGGGACTCGGCCGCAGTCTGAAGACGATTCAGCAGATGCAGCAGCAATCGTCCAGCCAATACGGCTACCAGGGCGGCATGTATCTGACTGGTGTCAGCGGGGCCATCAGCACCGGAGGATTTGGATTCGGCGGGGGCGGGGGTGGAGGATTCGGCGGCGGTGGCGGAGGTTTCGGTCCGGGGGACTCAAGGTTGTTCTTGTCATCTTTGGGCGGGAAGAAATCGAGGTTGTTGCTGGGTGATGGAGGATTCTCTGGACCACTCCCGATGCAGATGGCCCAGCAGATGCCATCATCGCTCGAACTGCTCAGGGCGGGGGGACCATTCGACGAAAATAGTGTGCTGGACATCGAAAGCGCATTTGTAAACGGGTTTGGTCGGCTGGGCGAAATGAAAGCGGGCGCAGTCTCTGGCAACTTCAACCAGTCAAATCTGCAAGCGATGCTGCGACCCGGATCCGAAGCATCGGCGCCGTACGCCATGCCGTCGCTACCCATGTCGGGCGGGGGAAGGTCGTTTGGTTTGTTTGGTGCCGACAAAGCGCTTGGTCAGGCACTGCATTGGCGTGGCTGGGATTCGGGTCGCGGCCGACAGGGTCGGCAGGCCGGCTACACGGGCTGGGTCGATCAGCTCTTTCCGGCACTGAGTGCTCCGGCCGAACCGGCGGAGCCGATCGAATCGGCATGGCCGGAAGAGGCGCTCGCGATCTCACGGAGTCTGCTGCGGACGGACTCACTGCGCAAGCTGGATGGAGGTCTCGAAGTCCGTATCGTGCGGCAAACACGCGACGCGCGCTGGGATCGGATCACGAGTCGCACGGAAGAACTGGAACTGTACTCACCGCAACGCTGGCTGAAGCGGCCGATACATCGCGGCACGCACACACTGGTCAACTGGTGCGACGCGGACGAACGTGGCGCGTTCTCGCTGATGTACAAGCTCGGTCGCGTGCGCGAGTCGGTTCAGAACGATCGCGATTCCGTGACGATCGGACTGAGTGACCATTCGCAACGGCCGATGCACGAGAGCTGGCCCAAACACAATGTTGTCGTCGAGCAGTCTGGTCCAGGGCGAGTCACGCTCGTGACCTTCATGGATGCCGCGCCGGATGCACAGAATCGCATCACGATCGACACCGAACGAAACGTCGTGACGAAAGCCGAGGCGGTCATCGACGGCAAGTTGACTGCGACGTTTACCTACAGCGATTTCGTGCAGGTGGCCGGAACGTGGTGGGCTCAAAAGTCCGTTACGACCGACGGCAAAGGCCGCGAGACGGCCGTCGTCACGCAGACCATTCAGCTCGTCGAAGCGGACGCATTTGGTGAGCGGTTCGAGACAGAACTTGCGCCGCGGAAGACAGTGCAGTTGGTGCGGTTGCCCTTCGTCACCGTGCCGGACTCCGAAACTGCCGAAAAGGACGGATCGGCCAGCTTCGAACATCGGCTCTCACTGCTGCTGCGCTCGGCAGCTATTCAGAAATGGGATGAAGCGATTAAGCAACTCGAAGAACTCGAGAAGCTTGCTGTTGAGGGCTCGGGCATTCGTTTTGTTCGAGCGGCCGTGCTGCAGACCGCGCGGCGGAACGAGGATGTTCGACAGCTCTATCTGACCGAATCGGATCGACTCGAGAGAGCTGCCTCTCAGGATGATTACCAGCTCTCGGAATACCTGCTCAGCAACACCTGGGACATATTCGATTCGAACGAGAGACTCGAACTGCTTGATAACCTGAAGCCCGTTTATGAGCGGCAGCCGAAACACCTACTGGCAGCACGCGCGTGGACGAAGCATCGCGTGCAGGGACTGCGAAGTCTGAATCGGACGGAGGAGTTCCTGGAACTGCAGCGCGAGCTGGCTGCGTCCGCTGAGTGGGACATGGCGGTTCAGACACAGTACGCAAAAGACCTCGCAAATGTCGGCGAATTTGAAGCCGCATACGAGTGGCTCGATCGCGCGATTGCTGTGGAAGTCGAACGGACCGGTGGTGAATTCGATCAGCTGTTCAGAACGCATTACGACCTGCTCAACAGCGAGGGCCGGTATGCAGACCTGGTCACGCTGACGGTCCGTTGGCTCGAAACGTGGCCGTCGAGCCAGGATGCCTGTCAGCGGCACCTCGGAGCACTCATCTATTCCGATCGGACAGAGGACGCGGACAAAACGTGTCTGGAATGGCTCACTGCAGGGCAAGTTGAAGGCAAGCTCGACCCGGCAACGAAACAGCGACTGACCGAGGCCGTGAAGTACGCCAGCGGGCAAGTCTACGGCAGCCGTTACTACAGCTACAACGTTGAACCGCAGTGGTTCAAACCACTTGAGGAAACCGCCCGGTTCTTTATCCGTCACGAACATCACTTCGCGATTGCTCAGCAGATCCTCGGCGCCAACTTCCGCGACTCGCACGAGGCGGATGGATTGCGTAACTGGCTGTTTGAGATTCTGCTCGAAGAAGCCGCCACGCTGGATCAGACGCGACTTGGTCCAATCGTGCAGTGGTGTCTGACCGGTCCGACACCGGTAGCGACCGACGCCAGCTGGAAGCAGATCGCCGACACTCTTCTCAAGCGTTGGGAAGGCGCCGAGGACTTCAAAGTCCGCCATTCGCTGGGCGACGCGCTGTACCCGATCTACGGACGCCGCCTGACCGAACTGTCGCTGCCGTTCGTACGGACGCGCATTGAACGGGCTCCGGACGAGCACAAAGCTCCGCTGCGCATGTTCCTGTTCAATCTGCTGTTGCAGGAGAACTGGCAGGACGAAGTGGAATCCGAAGCGTTTGCACTACTACCATTGGTTTCTACTACCGACAACGTCGACCACCGCTTCGCGACTCTGGTCGAGGCTTTGCATCGTCTCGTCGACCGCATGCTGCTCGCTCGGCAGAACGCGGCGAGGGGCGCGTTACAGGACCAGGAACATCCAGAAGAACTGACTCGCATCGAACTCGCGAAGAAGCATCGAGAGTTCCTTGTCGCTGCGCAGGAAGGCGTTGCCGAGCGGCTTAATGTGGAAGTGAAGCGTCTGCGTGCGATCGAACGTGGTGATGAGGAGGATGGTCCGGATCCCAACAGTGCACTCGCCGAGTGGTTGCAGATTGAGCGAATAACACTCGACGTTCAGCTCGATCGCAGTCATGAAAAGATCCTCGCCGAGTGCTGGGCCTGGTTGGGCGAGGAACCGCCTGTGGTCGGAGATGACGACGAAGCGGACGACGCAACTGAAGGCTTCCCGGTGTTTGACGCCGCGCTCAGACAGCGTGCGTTCGTGACAGTGTCGTACGTTGCCGCCCTTAAGTTATCGACTCCCGATTCACGGAAACGCCTGCTGGATTACGTACAGGCCGGCGTCGATCGGGACGACGATGGCTCACCCGGCTGGAAGGCGATTAAGTATCAGTTGCTCATCGCGTTGGACGAACCGCAGCAGCTCGAACGAGATCTGCGCGAGTGGATTCGCACCGATGAATACGCGACGCCGTGGCGACTGTCGCTGGGGAAACTCGTCGCGGAACAGGGCGAGATTGAAGAAGCCATCGGCCTGTACGAAATCGTCGAACGCGATTCTCAATTGTCGCCGTCCGACTACGCCACATTGTCCGACTGGTATCTCGTCGCCGATCACCGCGAGGAATACGTGAAAGCGAAGATCGAAGCGTTTAAAGCCTGGGAGGAGTATCAGATCAACAACTGGATTCAGCAGCGGCTCAGCCCCTGGCAGAATAGCGAGAATCTACCGAGTGAACTCGACGAAAGCGTGCTGTTCGCATTTCAGGCCCTGTTCGAAAAGAGCAGTTCCCCTGGCAGCTATCTGTCTCAGCTACGGCAGTTTTATCAGGCGTGTCGCGATTTTCGGCTGCTCAACATGATCGCCGATTCGGTCGTCGGACGGACTCCGCAGCAAGTCTACAGTTTTCTGGGATCGCTGAATTCGACCGTCCTGCAGGAAGTGCGCGACGAAGCAACCGCCGATGAAATCCTCGGCCGAATTGGCGAGCTGCGGAAAGAACTTAAACAGCCCGGTCGTGACGTGACACCAATCGATCTGCGTGCGTTCGACCTGCTCGAAGCACTGGTAGAACGACGTGCCTCCGAAGTACTCAATCAGCCGGGTCCTCACATCGACGCTGCACTTGGCGCTCTACAGCGGGCGTTTGATCACGACTGGGCCGACGGCGAACCGCGACAGATGGCGGAACTCCTCAATCGGCTCGGCAAGCTCAAGGAGCTCGCTGACGAGCAATTGCGGCAGTTCAAGGCGCTGCACGCGATGGAGGAGTCTGGCACGGACGACCGACTCTGGATCGGCTGGTACTACGGCAATAGCCAGTACGGTTCGTACGGGCTTCGCGATTCCGGCCTGGCAATCGTCGAGAACGCGATGCGCGAATATGAGGCGACGCACCCCAACGGCTGGCCGTCACCAGCGAACACTGTCTTCAGGGGCTACGTCGGCATGCTCACGGGTACCAGCCGGCACGCGGCTGCTGAGCAGTTCGTCAGTCACCACCTGGAGAACCCGCTGAACGAGTCGCAGAAGTACTGGCTGACTCAGCGGATGGACGACGTCTATCTCGCCGCGTTGGGTAATCGAGGGACAGTGTCTCTCGGTAGTGGAAACACGCTCTATCAGAATCTACTCAAGCGCCTGCTCAAGGCGACCGAGACAAATAATCACGAACACCGCTACGCAACGACCCGAAAAATCCTGTCGTTCTTCTCGACGGCCCAGTATCAATTTCTCGCTCACAAGGCCGATCTGCGGAAGTACGCGTTCGAACAGCTGCCGCCGATTCTCGCGCGGCAGACAAGCCACTATCGCGAGATCGTCCAGCAGACGTCGAACACCCTGCACGCTCGGCTCGGCACACGTACGGACCTCGAGTTCCTGATCACGCGAATCGAGAACTACCCGAAGCGCCTGCAGCGATCCCAATCGAACCCGTGGCAGCACTTCGGCCACCGCATTGCCCAGTGGCGAAGTGGATTGCAACGCGTCGGAAAACTTGGCAACCTGGAACCGCGACTGCTGAAGCTGGTGCTTACAGAACTCCGGCGTGATCTGCGGACGCGAAAACAGCGGACGCACTATCTGTATTACGACGATTACTCGTACTTCTGGAAAGAGAAGCACGCCGTCTTTGCTCGCACGGCCGACGAAGTCTACGCCGAGATGAAACACTCACGTCGTCATGTCGAATACATCGCCCATTACATCTATCGCGGCCTGGCAAGCGGCACGAAAGATGAAGTTCAGAAGCACTCAAACCGCGCCATCGAGGTGATGCTGATCGCACATGGCCAGCAGCTTCTGGAGTTGAGTGGCCAGACCACTCTCTGTTCCTGGCTGCACGAACGGGGCCGCTATGGGGAGTCGATCCCCATCCTGGAACCCATGGTCGAGCGGTATCCAGACTCAATGGACTACCGCTGCCGTCTGATCACCGCGTATCACCGCATGCGTCGTCTCGAACAACGTGACGCACTGCTGACCGGCACAGACGAGCACTTCCGCCAGGAAGGCCGCTGGACTGAATCCAACATCGCCCGCTTCGCCAACACCAACCGCGACATCTCCCGCTACGAACACGCCGTAAAGCTGTACAGCGAGCTGATACCGCTTCATCAACGAACCGCCCCAAATCAGGGCATCGGTAATGGCACGCTGTCTAACTATTACCGTAACCTCGCCAACTCATACTCCAGCCTGGGTCAGACAAGAGCCGCCGTTGATGCGGCAGCCGCTGCCGTCGTAAGTTGGGGCCCCCGTTACGAGAATCGGGGATCGGCACTAAACACACTGACGCACGTCCTCACCGCCGCAAAGGACCTCGACGAATACGTCACGTATCTCGACGAGCAACTCGAAGAGACCGGTCAGACCAGCCCCTTAATTCGCAAGACAATCGGAACGGTCTACCTGGAAGACAGAGAAAAGCCGACGAAAGCGATCGCGCAACTCCGCCTCGCCCTCGAACTGCAACTCGGCGACATGGAGAGTCACACGAAGCTGATCAAAGCGTACGACGAGGCCAAAAACCCCGAGGGCGCGATCGCCGCAATCCTTGCGCAGCTCGACCGCGACCGTCACAATCTGGTCTTGTACAAAGACCTTGCCAACCGCCTGGCCTCCGACGAATCCCTGGCCGAGCGTGCAGCAACAACCATCGTCGAAGCAGCCCCTCGCGAAGCCGAACACCACGCGTCACTGGCGGCTCACCGCGAGTCGCAAAATCGCTGGCCCGCCGCCATAACCCACTGGAAACACGCTGCCCGCCTGCGAGCCCTCGAACCCACCAACCTCCTGAAACTGGCCGCAGCCCAACTCAAAGGGAAGCAAGTGGAAGCGGCTCGCACGACAATCGAAACAATCAGCAACCGAACCTGGCCCTCCCGCTTTAACAACCCCGTCCGCAGCGAACTTCAACGACTACGGAAGATTCTGGAACAGACCCCGTGAGCGAGTTCGCCCGGCTGATGCACCGGGCTACAAACCAATGGACTTTTTAGAGTTGCCGCTGAAGACGTTTCGCGGCATGGTGACGCATTGTGTTCCAGACGGTTCTTCGTCGGTGTCGTAGTTTGGCAATCGCGATACACTCGTGAGGACGTCTCCATGTCGTGCATCCCTTGGAATTGAGCGGCATTGAGGAGTCACTCCACCGCTGATCGGCGATCGCTCGAAAAGACTTCCGACGTCGTTGAAAAGAGAATGGGACAAAGTGAAGTATCGATCGTTGATTTGGCCTGGCGTATTTTTCTGCACGATTGCCGGGTACTCGTCTGGCCAGGACAGGCCGGAACCGGGTGTCCCACGCCCGACGTTCGAGCAACTGAGAGTGACAGGGGCGAAAGGCTCCAAGTTCCTCCAACAGCTTACGCAGCCTGTTGATGCCGAGATTCCCCAAGCCAATCTCGCCAGATTCGAAAAGACCATCGAGCCCATACTGCGACGGTCATGCGTGCGATGTCACGGTCCCGAAACCGAGGAAGGCAACATCCGGATCGATACGCTGGATCCCAACCTGCTTCAGGGAAAAGACGTCGACTGGTGGCTTGAGGTCCTGGCAGTACTGAGCAATGGCGAGATGCCTCCACCAGATGAAGTCAAATTGACGGACGCAGATCGCAGCACAGTGGTCGCGTGGCTTTCCCGCGAGCTCCAGCTTGCGTCATCGGTGCGTCGGGCAACTGGGGGCCATTCGTCGTTCCGCCGCATGACTCGCTATGAATACAACTACGCGCTGCAGGACATCCTGGGACTGCTTTACGACTTCGCGAAAGATCTGCCGCCGGAACCGACTTCTGAAGACGGATTTCAGAACAGCTCGGAAATGCTGCACATGTCCGTCGTGCAGTTTGAAACTTATCGTCAGCTTGCCCGTACTGCCCTCAGGCGAGCAACTGTGCTTGGAGAGCGACCTCCCGTTCTTCACTGGGGCGTCACAATGAAGGACACATCCAGAATTGAGTGGCCGAAGCAGGCGGACCAGCTTGAAAAGCTCAAGGAGAAATTCAAAGACGATCCGAAGAAACAAAAGCAGGAGGTGGATCGACTCACCGCGACCTTCAGCAAACCGCACGGCAACACTTACTACCAGGATTTGTCGACTGGCCGAACTGCCCGGGCCACCTGGGCATACTACGGCGCAAAGTATGCATCTAAGCCGACCGATTCCCGAACGGAGATGCCTGAGCCGTTTGATCATGTTGCCGTCATCCCTCAGGGCCGAAATCACAGCCTGATTGTTGAACTGGGCAACCGAGTTCCGGACGAAGGGATCATGCGAGTCCGTGTCCGGGCATCTCGGATCGCCTCTGAAGAGACGCGGATCCCGAGCATGCAGTTGGAATTCGGCTGGCGAGCCAGCAACGAAGGACGTGCTATTCTTCGTGTAAGCACCGAAGATATTCCCATCAATGCCGCTCCGGGCGACCCGGACATCTATCAATGGGATATTCCACTCGGAGAGATCTATCCTCGCAACTCGGTGCGAAAAACTTCACCAATGGGCGCCATGCCCAATCCCTCGGAGTACATCCGGCTGGTCAATAGTTCGGCCTCACAGGGGGATATTCGGCTTGATTATGTGGAAGTCACCGCTCCTGTTTATGACCACTGGCCACCGGAGTCTCACAAACGGATATTTATTGACACCGCGAACACCAACAACGAGGCGAATTATGCGCGAGACGTTTTGACCGCGTTCATGTCGCGCGCCTGGCGCCGAAGAGTTGCCGAAGACGAGATTGACCAGAAAATCAAACTCTTTCACACGATGCGCAAACTCTGTGACAGTTTCGAAGAAACGATGGTCGAAGTGCTTGCGACCGTCCTTTCGTCACCGAGTTTCCTGTATGTCGTTCGAGACCACGCAGCCGGCGAGTCGATTGCACAGGACCACCCGAAATCAGAGAAGCTTTCGGCACATGAGCTGGCGACGCGTCTGTCTCTGTTTCTGTGGTGCAGTGTGCCCGATGCTCAACTGCTGAAGCTGGCAGACAGTGGAGAACTGGAGGACTCAAAGGTTCTCGCGGGCCAGGTCGGGCGCGTGCTGGCGGACCCCCGCTCCCAGCGGTTTTCCAAGCACTTCGTCCGTCAGTGGCTGGGCATGAAACTGCTTGACTTCCTGGACATCAACCAGCATGTCCCGAACTTCGATCCGCTTCTGAAGGAAGCGATGCAGCACGAGCCGATCGCACTGTTTCAGGAGGTCCTGCAGCAGGACGCCAGCGTGCTGGATTTCATTCATGCCGACTACACGATGGCGAATGAACGGCTCGCGATGCATTACGGTTTGCCTGACGTCCACGGCAATCATTTTCGGCGCGTCAAACTTGATGCCAGCCGGAGGCGAGGAGGACTGCTGACGCAGGCGGGGCTCCTTGCAATGAATTCGGACGGCACTGACTCGCACCCGCTTAAGCGCGGGATCTGGCTGCTCGAGAGTCTCCTGAACGATCCGCCGCCACCACCACCACCAGCCGTACCGGAAATCGATCTGGCAGATCCTGAGATTGCGGAGATGACCCTGAAGCAACGGATCGAAGACCACCGTAACCACGCCGCGTGCATGTCATGCCACGCAAAGATTGATCCGTGGGGAATCGCTTTTGAGAACTACGATGCGATCGGTCGCTGGCGTGATCAGATGAATGGAGAATCCGTTGATGCAGTCAGTCTGTTATTCAACAACCAGGAACTGAACGGGATGGACGGGCTCAAACGGTTTCTGCTGGAGCATCGCCAGGACCAGTTCGTCCGCGCGATGGTCCACAAAATGACGACTTACGCCCTGGGTCGACCGTTGACCTTTGCCGACCACTCAAGCATCGACAGAATAACAGCCGATGTACGTCAACAGGGTGACGGGCTGGCGACAATGATACGGCTGGTGGCTATGAGTGAATTATTTCGGTCGAAGTAGCAGTAAGATTGGACTCCGTACCGACCATGCCGTGTTGTCGGGGCGGGCGACCCAACCTGCAGAAGTATCAACAGAAGAAGTACGGACATGACTCTCAATCTGAATGCACTTGATCGTCGTCGATTTCTTCGAGGTACCGGTTTAGCGCTGGCGCTGCCTCTGTTCGAAACGTTTGCGACGTCATTGGCCAAAGCCTCAGACGAAACTTCACAACCCCGACGCCTGGCCTGCTTTTATTTCCCGGATGGCGTCCCGATGCCACTCCCCGAAGACCCGGCACACAAGGACTGGGCCTGGTTCCCGCTGGGCAACGGGAAAGAGTTCACCTTCACGAAGGTACTTGCACCCCTTGAGCCATTGCGGGATGACCTCACTGTGTTTTCCGGATTCTCTCACCCGGCGGTGCGCAGCATTCACGGCCATTCGAATGCAGACCAGTTTCTGACCGCAGCCGCAATCGCATATGACGGACCGTACAAGAACACGATTTCACTGGACCAGTTGTACGCGGCACACGTCGGAGAACAGACGCGGTTTTCGTCGCTGGTGATGTCGACCGACGGAGGCACAGGTACGCCGCGCGGTGCTCACACGCTGTCGTTCAGTCGAAACGGCAGAGCGATCCCCGCCGAACACCGGCCAAAGCGAGTCTTCGACAAGCTGTTCGTGAAGAGTGACGAAGACGCGGCTCGCCGGCTCGCGCTGAGTAAAAGCGCGCTGGACGATCTGCTGGCCGATACCCAAAGATTACGGAAAAGACTCTCTTCACAGGACCAGAAAAGCCTGGACGAATATCTGGATTCTGTGCGCGAGGCAGAGATCAAGGTAGAGAAGGCGAAACGCTGGATCAATACGCCCCTGCCAACGAGGGACGCAGACAATCTCAATCTTGAGCTGACTCCCGACGAACCCCGTCTCTACGTGCAGACAATGTTTGAGTTGATCTATCTGGCGTTCAAAACCGATTCGACCCGCGTCGCCACCTACCAGATTGGTCGGGAGAACGGGGTTGGGAAAAGCGACCATCTGGCCCGCGCCGTCGGTTTCAGCCTGGCTCATCAGTTGTCACATGAAACGAAGAACCCGGACGGATGGAAGAAGTTCGGGATCTACTGCCGGTTTCTGAACGAGGAATACGGCCGATTCGCGATGAAGCTCAAGCAGACTCCGGAACCGGCTGGAGAAGGAAGTATGCTCGACAACACGCTGCTTCTGTTCGGCTCGGCCTCCAGCGCCTTTCACCTCTCGCGGAACTATCCCCTGATTCTGACCGGTGGAAAGAACATGGGATTCAAGCATGGCCAGTATCTCAACCTGGCGGGAGCGAATGCGCAGGGAGGTGCGTGGGACGGCAAGTCTGAACCGTGGCAGAAAAAGGCCACACATGTCGACAGGCCATTATCAAACCTGTTTGTAACGATGCTCCAGGGGCTTGGCGTGAGTACAGAAAGGTTTGCCGACAGCGACGGCACGGTTGCAGAGACATTGTGACACCACTGGTCCACTCTCCGAACTCAGTCGCGAAGCCATGGCAGCCAGGCCAGGACTGACTCGAGCCCATCCTGATCCCAATTCCAGCATGACCTCTCACGGGTATGTCGGCACACATTTGGCGTGCCAGCATTGCGGTCGTTCGGACTGACCCAGTCGCCGGCGAGAACTGTTCGTCAATCAGCATCTGATCGAGCGGCTGGATGGAGTGAGGCTCAAACGACATCGTCCAGCACGTCGAGAAGTCATATTCCGCGCTGATGTCGCGTGGGAAGGAAATGGAAGCGCTTATCAAAGAAACAGTTGGTATCCTCGCGCTGATCGTCCGCAGTGTTGCCGGGCCCCTCGGGAGTTGAGGCAAACTCCTCACTCGATACCAGTTGTTCCGATGACAAGGATTCCGGAACGGACATTCTTCCCGCCCGCCACCGCATGCTTCATGCAGGGAGCGGGATCAGAACACACATTTCTGGCAGGTGTTGTCATGCGTACCAGCAGCCAGGTGGATCCGTGCGGACACGACTCAACAAACTGCTTTTCTCTGGCGACCTGCCAACGCTTCCAGAGGTCGCGATGCGGGTTGTCGAAATAGCTCGACAGGATGACCCGGATTTTGACGAGCTTGCGGCAACAGTCAGAACGGATCCCGCCATCAGCGCGAGGCTGCTGAAGACGGCAAATTCCGCACTGTTTGGACGCCGGACCCAGGTGTCGTCTGTCGAGTCAGCCATCCCGGCACTGGGTGCGTCTCTCGTCAGAACTCTTGTCCTTGGTTTCTCTCTCGGGAACCGTGTGACAGGTGATTCCCTCAGGTTGCGGCACCATGCACAGCGAATCTGGAGGTCTTCGCTCATCCAGGCGACGACAGCCGAATTACTTGCGCAGCGAATTTCCGCGAGTGATCCGCCCACGTGGTTCCTCGCCGGCATGCTGCAGGACATTGGAAGGCTGGCCATGCTTGCCGGCTTAAAGAATCAGTATGCCGATGTCGTCGGTACCTCAGGCGGCTTTCAGGCAGAAAAGAAGTCTGAGCAATGCGCTTTCGGTTTCACGCATGTTGATGTCAGTGTGGAACTCTGCCACATGTGGAATCTGGAAGACGGGATTGTGGAGGCAATCTCACGTCACCACGCCGCAGCTGCAGACGCCGCGCAGGACCTGCCGGAGGATGAATCGCATCTCGCGGTCGCGCTCGCCGTATCAAGTCAGACTGCTGATTACTTTTCCAGCGTCGTCCATTCGCGTGAATGCAAGCGCAGCGTCATTGACGATTCGCTGATTCGCCACTTTGGCGTACCACCGGATGAGCTGGTTGAGCTGTTCTCGGAAGTTGATCGTCGTGTCAGCGAAGTGGCCATATCAATGGGCATCGACATCGGCGACGCTCCACCGTTGGAAGATATTCTTGCAGAAGCTCAGGCCGCATTGGCAAAGCTGGCCGTACAGAGTCAACTGGAAGCCGTGCAGGCTCATCGCAAACTTGCGGAGAGCAAACGTCGGCTGAAAACAGTCTTGAACGAATGCAAGGAGCTGAAAGAAACAGCCTGCCGGGACAGCCTGACGGGAACCTACAACAGGGCATTTCTGGAGGATGCGATCAACCTGGAGCTGAAACGCTTCCGGGAGAGCGGTCGACCTCTGGGTTTTCTCTTTCTCGATGTTGATCGTTTCAAGCAGCTCAACGACACCCACGGCCATCAACAGGGCGATCAGACTCTGTGCGAAGTGGCCGAAGTTCTGAAGACTTCCGTGAGGCCCTCCGACTTCGTGGTCCGCTATGGCGGCGATGAGTTTCTGGTAATCCTCATCGATGTGGCTGAATTCATGGTGAAACAGATTGCCGAGCGGATTCGTTCACGAATCGCCGGGCTCGCGTCACAGGGGAACGATCAGGCGCCCACGGTTTCAAGCAGTATTGGCGCGCTCATCTGCGATCCATCGGGCAGGAAACACCCGACCTGTGAGACGATTCTCCGCGAGGTCGACGGCGCGATGTATCAGGCCAAGAAGGGAGGCGGAAACGCAGTCGCGTTCGTCAGGCTGGAAGGACGAAAGTCCCGCACCGTTGACGCTCCTGCCCATCCCCGTCATCTCGAAGAATCGAGACCGTTGAACGGCTTTGACGCTGGTCCCCACCGCAGAGTCTGACAAGCACAATAAGTCCGGTGTCCGGGGGCCACTTATCCTCACTGCCCTGTTCGCCTTCAAGCGTGACTGCCGTGCGGCCAACCGTGATGCTTCCAGCTTTAATGGGACTTGCTCGCCCGCTCCCAGGTACATCTCGTCCGGCGTCTGTCTTTGAATGCGGAGTGTGACAATTAAGCGTTGTGCTGGTCGACGTCGAACGAGACCAATTCTTTAACCGGCCTTATCGAGTCGAGTTGATTCAAGTACCGCCACTGGTGACTCAGCACCGGAGTTGAGTGCGAGTTGGCTTCGACATTCCGCGATCCTGTCGGCATCTGGCGTCCACAGCGAGTCCCGTCATTTCGGCAAGCCGGAGTGTCGAGAATTCGGACAGTTAAAATCAGCATGTCGGGACAGCCAGCACCGCGAGAACGTAGAAGGTTACGAGTCATTTCGGAGAGTGATCCCTGCAAAATGGCGGTCATTCTGCAACGATTGCTGAGGCCGAGACGAAACAGCGTGGAACCGACTGTCGCAGACTCCGTTCGGCTCGCTGTACGACACGCTGTTCGCGCTACAACAAACAACACATCTTGATTGGGATCGCCAATGTCACGTTGGACCGGAGTGTGTGCTCTTTGCATGACCGTAATTTTCGCCGGCCAGTCGTATTCTCAGGGAAGCACTGACGCGCAAACTACGAAGGAGGCACCTTCGGCAAACAAGTCCGAGGAAGATCATTCTCGGGCGACGGCTGACGAGGAAAAAGAAGAGTGGCCCATTGAGTCGCCTCCGGGACCATCCATAGAGCAACCAATCGACGTGTCCGAAGGCACATGGATTACTGTCGATGTCCATCCCAGTGGTTGCGAACTTGTCTTCGACCTCCTCGGCGACATCTACGTGATGCCGATCACTGGTGCCGACGGCAGTGATTGCTATCCAGAGAAACTCACGTCGGGAATCGCGTGGGACATGCAGCCTCGTTTCAGTCACGACGGCGAGTGGATCGCCTTTACGAGTGACCGAAACGGGAAAGGCGGCAAGGCAGGCGACAACATCTGGATCATCGAACGTGCAACAAAGGAACTGCGACAAATCACTAACGAGTCATTTCGACTCCTCAACGGACCGGCCTGGTCTCCCGACGATCAGTACATCGTTGCCCGCAAGCACTTTACAAGCCGCCGTTCACTCGGTGCCGGTGAGATATGGATGTACCATCGCGACGCAGCCAGCCTGAACGCGATGGCTGGCGTCCAGCTGACGGAGCGGCCGAACGACCAGAAGGACGTCAACGAGCCAGTATTTTCTCCCGACGGCAAGTATCTCTACTACTCACAGGATTCGACCTCAGGAGACACGTTCCAATACGACAAGGACTCAAACGGCCAGATCTACACAATCAAACGGCTGGATCTCGAGACCGGTGAAAGTGAGCCATACATCACCGGGCCAGGCGGAGCCTGTCGGCCAACTCTGTCTCCGAATGGAAAGCTGATTGCATTTGTGCGGCGAATTGGTCCCAGGACGGGTCTGCACCTGTTCGACACGGAGACCAGTTCGGTCAGGCTGATCTATGATCGGCTCGAACGAGACATGCAGGAAGCCTGGGCGATCCACGGCGTGTACCCGGCCTTCGTCTGGATGCCGGACGGTCAGTCACTGGTAATCTGGGCTAAAGGCAGAATCCGTCGAATCAGCGTCGTAGACGGCACAGAGTCTGTGATTCCATTCCGGATCAAGGATACGCGGACGATAAGCGAAGTTGTGCGCTATCCGGTTCAGGTGGCACCCGATGAGTTTGATGTTCGGATGCTCCGCTGGGTGCGAGTTTCACCTAATGGCAAGCAGGTTGTGTTCCAGGCACTTGGTCACATTTACATCCGAGATTTGCCAGACGGTGAACCGCGGCGATTGAGCACTCGATCCAACGAATTCGAATTCTGTCCGGATTGGACTCGAGATGGAAAGCGCATTGTCTATACGACCTGGAACGATCAAACGCTGGGCTCGGTCCGCATCGCCTCAGTTACAGATCCTCGGGACAATCGACAGGTAACCGTACGTCCCGGTCACTATGTGAACCCAGTCCTGTCGCCCGATGGAAAGACTGTGGTCTATGAGAAGACAAGTGGTGGACGACTAAGGTCACCACTCTATTCCCACGATCCAGGAATCTACAGAATCTCGGTCAATGGTGGTCAACCAGAGCGAATTGCAAAGACTGGCAGTCGCCCTCAATTCGGCCCAGATTCGGATCGCGTCTTTCTTCAGCGGACGAAAGCTGAGAAGGACGCTGATAACCGCACGCTGTACTCGGTAGACCTGGACGGGAAAACGGAACGTGAGCATTACAAAAGTCAATGGGCGACCGACTATCGTATTTCGCCAAATGGCAGGCACATTGCATTCGTCGAGCGGTTCAATGTGTACCTCGCTCCATTTGTGAAGACGGGGAAACCCATTACTGTCGGACCGAAATTCGAGGGGCTGCCGGTCAGAAGGTTGAGCCTGCAGGCAGGCGACTGGCTTCATTTTTCCGGTGACGGACAGTCGCTGCACTGGTCGCTTGGTTCCGAATTGCTCACACGCAGTATCAGCAGTGTTCCATCTAAAGGTGACGACAAAAAGACTCCCGAGGAACCGGAGTCGCTGCAAATAGGTTTTGCAGCCCGTCACGCAAGACCGGCCGGAGCGTTTGCATTGGTCGGTGGCCGGATCGTGTCGATGGGGTCACCTGGCATCATTGAGGACGGCGTCATCGTTGTCGAATCAAATCGAATTACGGCTGTCGGTTCACGCAACGACGTTGAGCTTCCGATGGGTATCCGCATTATCAGGATTGATGGCCAGACAGTGTTGCCAGGATTCATCGATGCTCATGCCCATGGTTCACAGGCGACGTCCGGGATTACGCCGCAGCGCAATTGGATTGACTACGCACGGCTGTCGTTCGGAGTAACGACCGTGCACGATCCGTCCAATGATACACAAGCGATCTTTGCCGCCAGTGAATTGACAAAGTCGGGTCAAATCGTCGGGCCTCGCACGTTTTCAACGGGGCGAATCCTGTATGGTGCGGCGGGCAACTTCAAAGCAGAAATCGAGAGTCTGGAGGACGCTGTATTTCATCTGAAACGAATGCAGGCCGTGGGAGCGTTCTCTGTAAAAAGTTACAACCAGCCTCGACGAGACCAGCGACAGCAGGTCATCGCTGCGGCGCGTGAGCTCAAAATGATGGTCGTGCCAGAAGGCGGATCGACGTTCATGCACAATATGACAATGATCGTCGATGGCCACACGGGCATCGAGCATACACTCCCAGTGCAAACGGCCTACGACGATGTCATGGACCTGTGGCGGAACACGGCCGTTGGATACACACCCACACTCAGCGTGGCATATGGTGGAATCTCCGGTGAGCAATACTGGTATGAACACGACGATCTTTGGAAACACGAGCGACTCAAGACGTTTATTCCGCCACACATCCTGAATCCTCGATCCAGACGACGAGCGAAGTCACCGCTTGAGGATTACAACCACATTCATGTTGCCGAAATCGCCCGACAAATCGTGGCTGATGGTGGCCTCGTTCAGGCCGGCGGACACGGTCAGTTGAATGGAATTTGCACGCATTGGGAAATGTGGAGCTTCGTGCAAGGCGGAATGACGCCGTTGCAGGCATTGCGATGTGGCACGCTTTACGGTGCCAGATACCTGGGACTGGACGGTGACCTGGGTTCACTGGAGCCGGGCAAACTGGCCGACATCATCATCATGGAGCCGGACGCAGACCCGATTCAGAGGATACGTGATTCAGAACGTATTCAACTGACGATCGCAAATGGTCGCATCTTCGACTCAAAGTCGATGACCGAACTGGGCGGGCAGCAGGACGCACCGGCCTTCTTTTGGAAGCACGTCGGCAACGGGATCAGCTATCGCATGCCGGTAGGGACGGGTTGCAGTTGCGGCCGTTCGACGAACTAATCGGTCACGAACAGCCGAACGCCACGCCGCAGACTCTCGATGCCGAGTATCGGAACACTGAACTGGTCCACCCGACTCGGTTTTTCAACGGCATACCGTAGAGTGACAGCATCGAAGAATTGGCCCAGAGCCTCGCGCGTCATGAACTGTCTACCACCCACACAACACGATTTGAGGCGGATGCCACGAGAGCCACGCCGTAGCCACGTCTGCATCGTCTGGGGATGTGGCTGGCCGGGAGCCAGCTTGGAGGCCGGCCTGTGCGTCAACCCAGGGGCACGCTGCAACGAGCTGGAGCAATATGGCTGACACCGATCGAACAATACGCTGGGGCATCCTGGGGACTGCACGAATTGCCCGTAAGGTCGTCGCCGCGATCCACGCAACTGAAAACGCCGAAGTCGCAGCTGTCGCCAGTCGGACCCTGGCACGAGCCACTGCGTGGGCTTCTGAGCATAATATTCAACGCAGCTACGGGAGATACGACGAGCTGCTCGCTGATGAGAGTGTCGATGCGGTCTATGTGCCTTTGCCTCCGTCCATGCACGCCGAATGGAGTATCAAGGCCGCGAGAGCCGGCAAACATGTTCTGTGCGAGAAACCGCTCGGAATGAACGCCGACGAAGGCGAACAGATCGTCGCTGCCTGCCGGGACAGCAATGTGCAGTTGATGGATGCGACCATGTGGGTTCACCATCCCGGCGCACAGGACATGCGACGCGTCATCGACGAATCGCTCGGAGACGTACTGCGGGTCACTTCGGCCTTCAGTCTGAACCTTGAACGCTACCTGCCAGGAAATCCATCTCACCTTGCACCGGCTGACGCGACCCATTCAATCGCCGAATCGAAGTCCTGGGAATTACGACTGCGGCCTGATCTGGGCGGCGGATCGATGGGCGACCTGGGCTGGTATTGCGTCCGGGCGATTCTGTGGACGTTTGGCACGCTACCGACTCGCGTGATTGCCACAGCACGCTGGTTCAACAATGTGGACCTGGGTCTGAGTGCGATGCTCTGGTTTGATAACGACTGCATGGCATCATTCGACTGCGGCTACGACATGGCCACTCGCAAGTGGTTCGAGGTCACAGGGACACGTCAGTCGCTGGTTTGCGATGACTTTGTCGGTCCGAACGATCCTCAGCAGATGCGGTTCTGGACTCATGCTCCGCCTGACGCGGCGGTGGAACATCAGTCCGCGACGCCGGTCCAGGGGGCTGTTGAAGTATCAGGGCTGAGGATGAGGCGTGAATCAGGGACCGGAATTCTGCAACGGTGGGGCTCGCACGGGAAGGGCCAGAGCGCTGGTGGAAAATCGGGACCGAGACGGGCGGTGGCGCGCCGCGGGCCGATGTATCCGACTCGGGATGCGAGTGAGCCCGATTGACGCCGCCGCGCACGTCCCCTCAGGCCTCAAGAGCCGCTTCGGACAACGCTTCCAGCGCCAAACGACGCAGCCGCGACAGCACCGACAGGATCTTTTTCAGGTTCAACGTCAGGCACGCCCAACGCCATTCCGTCTCGACCTTCTCCAGTCCCACATGCCGGAACTGACGCAGGCCCAGCACGCTCTTCAACCACGCAAACGGTGTCTCTGCAATCGGAGAACGACGCGCGTACTGAGCCTGAGATTCCGGCGTCGCCATCCGCTGAGCCGCACGCTCTCGCACCTCCGCATGAGCGTCGCGGCGAATGGTCCGCACCCGACCGTCATCGCCCGTCGCCGGCTCACCGTCCTTCTTCTGGAGACACAACGCCACCAGCGGACACCCGTCGCAGTTCAGGCTGTGGTAACGCTGCAGCTCCACACCGTTCCGGGTCTCGCGACTTTCGTACGACAACTCGCGACCGCCCGGACAGTGATAGACGTCCTGTTCGGCGTCGTACACGAAGTTCGATTTGTCGAGCTGGCCCTGGGGGTTCCGGGCCAGTTGCTCCCACTGGTCCTCAGGCACCGGCTGCGTCAGGTCGTCCCGCAGTACCGGACTGTCCGCGGCGGGCTCCGTCGATTTCACCGGGACGACGGCGTTGATGCCACGCTCTTCCAGTCCCGCCAGAATCGCCCCCGACGCGTTCCCGCCATCGGACAGAAAGTTCTCCGGAGCCTCGCCGCACAACTCGGTCTGGCGATCGACCGCCGGCAACGCCTCACCCGATTCGTTGATCTCATCCAGCACGTTGCTGTCCAGAATGATGCCGCTCGCGCCGTCGGTCAGAGCCGTCGGTGTGTAGTTCGGAGCGAACCCGCCTTCCTTATTGGGCATGACCTTGCTCTGGGGATCCGTGGTCGGCACCTGAGCCGGCTTCTTCTTCGGATCGGTGCCGGCCTGGCGACGTTCCTCGTCTCGCGCACGGGCAACCTCGGCCAGTTCGGCGAGCTTGTTCCGCCGGTCTTCCAGCGACTTGAGTCCCTCCGGCAACTCGGTTCCGCCACCAGCTCCCGCAGTGGCCGCGTCTTCCAGAGCCGTGGCCGTGGCGGCGGCGATCGCTTCGATCTGCGCGTCGATGGCCGCCAGCTTCTTCTCGATCGACGGCGTGGTGAGCGTCGCGTACCGACTGTTCGCCGCTTTGACACGCGTGGCATCGAAGCCGACCTCACCGAGCCGCACCATGCCCATTGTCAGAGCCATGCGGCAGACCTGCTTAAAGAGGTCTTTGAGCGGCTCCCGATTCTTCGAGAAGAATGTGGCCAGCGTGGTGTGATCGGGAGTGCGTCCCTCAGCGAGCCACATGAAATCGACATTGTGGCGGCAGGCGTATTCGAGCGGCCGGCTGGTGCGAATGCGTCTCATCATGGCGTAGAGCCAGATACCGGCGAGGACTCGGGGATGAATGGGCGGCTGCCCGGCCCCGCCGCGTTTGTAGCTGGCTTCCCACGCGGACCAGTCGAGCGTCCGCAGCGTTTCATCCAGCAGGCGAACCTCATGATCCTGCGGAATCATGTCATCGAGCGTGGGTTGAAAGAGCGTGATTTGCTCCCTGACAATTTGTGGCTGCGCCCACCGATCCGTCGTCGCCATCGCGTCCCCTCCCTGAATTCCGCACCAATTCCCACGTCCAGCCCCAGGATAGCGCGACCCCGGCTTGATATCCAGGTCGGATGGGTGGAATACTTCAATAGTCCCCCAGGAACAGTGTATGGTGAATCGCTTTTGCGAGATCGTTCGCAGCGGGACCATCGATCCTTACTGGCCAGAGATTTCACTGGCAAATCAACGTGTCTGCGACGCCGTTCTGTTGTCAGCCAGGTCCGGTGATGTCGTCGAACTGGCGTCCTAATCGTGCCCACGCGGACTTGCCGTCTCGCCCCACAGCGCAACGCCGTTAAGTATTCTCGTTCCAAGGCTCTGCCTTGGAACGCACTGCCAAGTGAGGCTCCGCCACACGTTTATCGCTGCGAGGCAGAGCCTCGAAATCGTTGCGTTCTCGGGCAGAGCCCGGGAACGAGGGCGTGAAAACACTTAACGGCGTCACCCGTTGACAATACCGACCGAAGAATTCCTCCACGGGCCGGCAGTGGACAACGCTCACGTTGACAGGATGCGGCCGATAGAATCGGCCCAGCCTGGCCCTGGTCACACTCATACGAGAGACACCGCAATGACAAGATATGTTTTCCTGGCCCTGCTTCTTCTTACGACTCCTGCGACTCCCGGTTTTGCAAGTGTCCGCCTGCCAAAGATTCTCGGATCGCACATGGTGTTGCAGCGGGAGTCCGAAGTGACGGTCTGGGGCTGGGCAGAGCCTGGAGAAAACGTCGCCGTGGTGTGCGACTGGATCGACACCGTGGCGTCGGTCAAGACAGATGCAGACGGCAAGTGGCAGGTCGCACTCCGGACGGGAAAAGCCGGTGGCCCGCACACCATCAGCATTTCCGCTGGCAACCGCATTACACTCGACGACATTTTGTTCGGCGAAGTGTGGATCGGTTCCGGCCAGTCGAACATGGAAATGCCGTTGGTGAAAGTTTCGGGAGCGTACACGGGAATCAAGGACTCCGAGCAGGAGGTCTCGGCCGCCAACAACCCGCAAATTCGTTTGTTTCAGGCGGGAAACTTCAGCAGCCAAGAGCCGTTGGAGGACGTTGAATCGGGCATCACGATGTACGGTATTCCTCCGGCGACGTGTGCGTGGTCGGCCTGCACTCCGAAGACGGTCCCGACGTTTGCTTCGACCGCCTACTTCTTCGCTCGGGAACTTCACCGGGAGTTGGAAGTGCCGATCGGAATCATCGACTCGTCGTGGGGCGGCACTCCGGCCGAAGCTTGGACTCCCGCTGTCGGGCTGAAGAAGCTGGACTATCAGAAAGAACTCGAACAGGCAGCGAGCCTGCCTCAGAAGCCCGATCAGAAAGTTCCCACGCGACTTTACAACGGGATGATCCATCCGCTGCGAAAGTTCCGCATCCGAGGCGTCGTGTGGTACCAAGGCGAAGGCAACGCCGGGCGAGCCAACAAGTATCGCCAGCTATTTTCAACAATGATCACTGAGTGGCGATCTGCATTCGGGTATGAATTTCCTTTTTACTACGTACAGATTTCGCCGTTCAATTATCGCGGGCAGAACTCGGCATTCCTTCGCGAAGCACAGTTCGACACTCTGTCGCTCAAGAACACGGGCATGGCCGTCACGATGGACATCGGCAACCTGACCGACATCCATCCGAAGAACAAACAGGAGGTTGGCCGTCGCCTCGCGCTGTGGGCACTGGCAAAAGACTACGGTCGTGACGTCGTCTATTCGGGGCCGATTTACAATGAGATTCACTTTGAGGACGGCAAGGCTCGCTTGAGCTTTCATCATGCCACGGGCGGACTGGCAACGCGCGACGATAAAGGCCCCAGCCACTTTGAAATCGCCGGCAGCGACAACATCTTTCACCCGGCGACCGCGACGGTCGACGGTGATGAGGTTGTCGTTTCGGCCGACAAAGTGCCCAATCCGGAAGCGGTCAGATACGCCTTCTCGAACGACGCCATGCCGAACCTGACGAACAAGACCGGCCTGCCGGCAAGTTCCTTCCGTACGGACCGCCAGTGACTCGACCTCGCGTGACCTAAGAACTCACCTGCTGGTTGGCACACGGAGCTTGTGTGCTCGTTCGGGGTCGGGAACACACTGATCACCCTGTGTCGCCTTCGGACTCGACGATGTCGCCGAAGATGCGGCGGATTTTCGCAGTATCCGCGGCCGGCAATGGAGAGCCGAGGATCGTTTCGACGTTTTCTGACAGGTGCTCCTCGCTCCCGGTTCCAATCAACAGCGACGACACGGCGTCGTGGCCAATCCCAAATTTGTAACCCGCCTGGACGACAGACTCGACGTCGTCGTGAACCAGGAAATCGAGTGGACCTTGATCCGGAATGGCGTCTGCAGCAATCAGCCCACCTTGCTTCCATTGTGAGATTGTGCGGGACAGTTCTTCTGGCCGAGTCAATTTGACGCGCACAGCGGACATGTTGAACACGCCAACATTCTTCTGCTTCGCGCGTGGCAGGATCTCTTTCTCCGCAGAGGTATTCAGAATCCCGTACTTGACCATGATCGTGTCCCAGATGTCTTCTTCCAGAGCGGCACTGAGCATCTGGTGATCCGCGTCGTGGAAGAAGTACTCCGTCACACCGACAAATCGGATTTTGCCAGCTTCGCGTAATCTCTCAATTGTCGGATAGAGCCGATCGACAGCGCTGCGATAGTTGGACGGGACGAGTCCGTGAAACTGATAGACGTCAATCGTCTCAACCTGCAGACGTTTCAGGCTGCGTTCACACGACTCAATCAGCGACTGCGGCGTGATGATCTCGTTGTTCTCGCCCGGGTCCGGGTTGAATTTCGTTGCGACCAGATACCGGCTGCGTGACACGTCCTTGAGCGCACGTCCAAGGATCAGCTCGCTGTCACTGTAGTCGGCCGCGGTATCGATCAGATTGATACCGAGATCGAGGCCTCGATGAATGACGCGATGCGACGTCGCCTCGTCACTGTGTGTCCATTGCCCGATCCGGCTCGGTCCGCCGGTGCCCAGCCCAACCAGCGAAACTTCCAGTCCAGTGCGTCCGAGTGTTCGAAATCTCATGCTGCGTTCGCCTGTCACACAGATTAAAGGCGGTCCGTCTCACATCGGACCGTGCCGTCGCGGTGAGATGAAACGGACCATGGTTTCCACGCGTGAAGTGAGTATTGCCCGCCCGACTCTGGCGCAGGAAGAAAGCCCGGTACTGTCGCAGTAGAGTCGGGCATCCGTCTTTGTTTGCGGGGTTGGACGTTATTTCGCTGACACGTCGTAAACGCTCAGCGATTCCTGATCGCGAATGTAGAGCTTTCCACCCGCTACGATCGGGTGTGCCCAGGCGGGTCGACCGTGACTTTCGATCTTGAATCGGCCAGCTTCGTTGTAGCCGTCGGGAGTGGCCTCGGCCAGGGCCACGTTGTGCCCTTCGCCCAGCATGTAGAGCATGCCATCGGCGTAGCACAACGATCCTTTGCCGGCGCCTCGCGCCTGCCACTTGATGTCGCCTGTGGCAAATTCCATGCAGATCACCGTGCCGCTGCTGCACGAGTACATGTAGTCGCCAACCTTGACGATGCCGCCGTGATGGCAGGCCAGTTTCTTACCGAAGTAGACCTCTTCAGCCACCTGAATGGTGCCGTTAAGTGTCACCTTTGCCAGTCCGCCACCGACGCCGTAGCCACTGGACGCGTAGACCAGATTGCCATCGATGATTGGCGAGCAGCAGTTGGCAGTGCCGTTGGCTGGAGCCGTGTACTTCCACAGTGGTGTGCCGTCAGCCAGTGCCACACCGAAGACACTCTGTCGTGCGAACTGAACCACCTGCTGCACGCCGTTGATGTTCGCCAGCGTCGGCGAGGAATAGTGAGCCCCCTCGCTGGACTCGGAACTTCGCCAGGCCAAATCGCCATTCTCTTTATTGAGTGCCAGCAGCGTACCGCCTTTTCCACCGGGAGTGACAATGACAAGATCACCAGCGATCAGAGGCGACTCGGAGTAACCCCAGCCCGGCCGGCCACCTCCGAATTCCGCACTCAGGTTGACGTGCCAGAGCGTCTCTCCGGATTCCGTATCCAGGCAGACCAGGTCGCCGTTGCCACCTTCCGCGTAAATTCGATTGCCGTCGACCGTCGGTGTCCCACGCGGTCCGTTGCCCATTCCATTGCGGTAGCCACCAATCGCTTTGAGTAGTTCCTTCGCGATCAACACGCCGTCGCCGCTGGCTTTTGTTGCCACATAGAAAAGTCGCAACTCCTCGTTCGAGACTGCTCCGTCCTTGCCGGCTTCGTGTTTCGCCAGACCGGCTTTGAGTTCCTCGGCAGTGAGAATGTTGTCTCCGCGGTTCGTATCCGGATCGCGCACGTCGAATCGTCCGAACTGTCGGTCGACCCAACTGCCGCGGGATTCTTCCCGGGTAATGCTGCCGTCCTCGTCCTTGTCGAGCGCATTCAGGTAGGTGGCCGTTCGCTGTTCCGCGAGCGCATCGACATCGGCGTCTTTGTCGGCACGGTCAATCCGCTGCCAGTCATTCCGCAGCAGTCGCCCGGCTTCTTCGTAAGACAAAGTCCCATCACCGTCCTCGTCGATTTGCTTCAGCAGAATTGCCGAGCGTCTTGCGGCGATGGCAGCGAGTTCTTCGCTGGTCGGAGCATTGTCGGGCGCGGGCCTGTCGTAGTCATTCCATTTCCAGCCGAATCGGGTAAGCGCTTCGATTTCCGACACCGTGCCGTCGCCGTTGGAGTCGAGCCGTTTCATCTCTGACTCAAGTCTGTCTTTCAGTAAAGACACCACGGGAGCCGGCTGGACTGCCCACAGCAGGCGGCCATCATTCACATCAAGCGCGATGATGTGCTCAACCCCGTCCAGGTCGCCCTGAGTGAAGACCCGACCGTCCTTCACGACGATCGACGAGTAACCGACCCCGACCGAATCGACCTGCCAGGCCAGTTTCGGCCCATCTTCCGCCCATTCCTTCAATAGTCCGGTGTCGGTACTGATGCCATCCCGGTTGGGTCCTCGCCATTGCGGCCAATCGCCCGGTTCAGAGGGAACCTGAGCCGTTGCCTCGACGGCGGGAAACACAAGAAGACCCAACAGAACGATCGAGAATGCAAGACGCGTCATCGGGCAGGACTCCAATGGGAGCTGGGAACAGAAGGCGGGGCTACGGATTGCAGCGTGGATGTTTGTTTTCGTGCGTCGCCTTGCGAAAGTCCAGCAACCCGGAACTGGATGCCTCGCCACGGAAAAGACCAACCGCTCTAACGCGTCATCTGACAGGCGGAGCATTGTCGCTGCGATTCACCTCGGTCGACCTGGTTGATTCGTGGTCGACATCACACGAGATCGAGCGTACCAGTCGCGTCGGCGAAGCTGTTGGTTTCGACGCCGAATCGCTGAAGCATGGTGACAAACAGATTCGACAGCGGGACTTTCTGCTCGTCGTAATTGAGAAACTGGCCGTGCCTGAAGCCCATGTTGCTGCCGCCACTCAGGATGATGGGGTAGTTGGTGGCCTGGTGGGTCTTGCTGGTGGCACAGCCATAAAAACACAGCGTGTTGTCTAACAACGTGCCATTGCCTTCCTGAACGGAATCCAGCTTTTTGATGAAGCTGGCGTACATCTCGTTCAGGAAGGTGATGTATCGGGCGACGTCTGCGTAGTTCTTCTTTTCGTGCGAGAGCTTGTGCGAAGAGTGCGCCAGCCCGATCGCAGAGGGAAACTGATCGGTCGGGCCGGCTTCTTCGCAGGCGGTCTGGAAAGTCGCAACGCGCGTGGTGTCCGTCTGCAGTGCCAGAGCGAGCAGATCGTACATGACGGTCAGGTACTCACGCGGAGACGTGGTGTTTGCTTCGAGATTCAGCTCAGCGCGATCTACCCTGGGTTTCGGCGTGTTCTGCCATTGGACGGACCGTTCCGTCAGACGCTCGACTTCTCGAACCGAGTTCAGGTACTCGTCCATTTTCTTCTTGTCATCCCGGCCGAGCCGACGATTCAGGTCGCGGGCCTCGCTGAGGATTTCGTCGAGAATACTTCCGCGACTCGCGAGCGCGTTCTTCTCGGAATCGGTGACGGCTCCGAACATGCGGCGAAAGATCTCCGCCGGATTGTTCTGCGCGGGAATGGGACGGCCGCTACGATCGAACGAGAGTGTTGATGAACGGTATGGCCGATTGACTCCACCGAAGGAAGACATCACCAGGGACTGGAACCGAGTGTCTTTTCCAAGAGACTGGGCCAGACGCTGATCGATGGAGATGGACTGCTTGTCGTACGTCTTGAGGATGTTTGCTCCCGTAAGAAAATAGTCGGCTCCCTTATGCGCCGAAGTTCTTCTCATTGACGGATGTGAGAGACCTGACAGGAACGTGACTTTTTCACGCAGCGGCATGATGCTGTCGTGCATGGCCGGAGCCTGATAGTCCTTCCCTTCTCCCAATGGGAACCAGGCGTGGTCCTTTCGATCCGGAGCGTCATCGGCTGGCATGGGCACGCCGTAGGCGAAGTATCCCCCGAAGAATCGCTTCTTCGGAGCTGCGTCAGCATCGGACGCCATGCATTCCAGCCAGGGCAGCGCGAGGCAGACGCCGGTGGATTTCAAAACGGTTCTTCGACTGAGATGCCAGGATTTCCGGTTCATGGAATGCTCTATGTTCACTTCGTAGAGAAGGGCTCTGACAGCACGACCTGCTCAATCAGAGTCTGGAATGCGTCATTGTTCTGTTCGAGACTGTCACAGATAGAATCCACGGCTGGGCGGTCGGAAAACTCGAGGTAACGGCCAAGGCTGTAGGCCATAACTTTCCGAACCACAGCCCTTCTGAATTGTGATCTTTTTTCCGTCAGGATGTAGCTCTTCAGATCGTCGAGATGTCCGATCTTCTGTCCGTTCTTCAATTGAGTCGAAGGATCAATGGTAACATTCTGGTGCGGTGGGTGAACGAGAGGATCGCGGGAACCCTCCCGCCATTGTCCAAGGGCGTTGTAGTTTTCAAAGGCGACGCCCCAGGGATCGACTTTGCGGTGACAGTCGCGACAGCTTTCCACCTGGGCATGGGGGCTGTCGAAAAAAGGTTGTAGCACTGTATCGGGTTGCGTGCTGGGGTGGCGCCGGGGTCGGGGCGGGATTTGTCGCGAAGTGGCGGAACGCGAATTTTTGAGCGGGAGGATCGCGGAGTGGT
>Ga0302123_10000260_pt1 | contig 43300 bp, 28 predicted proteins | sample CB21_321_MG_FD_203109 | JGI IMG/M metagenome (GOLD analysis project Ga0302123, IMG submission 203109) | Marine microbial communities from Western Arctic Ocean, Canada - CB21_32.1 | ecosystem: Environmental > Aquatic > Marine > Oceanic | place: Canada: Western Arctic Ocean | collected 2017-09-28 | reverse complement strand
GTGCAGTCGGCTCTTGTGTCGGCACTCCGGCCATGTTTCACCTCCTTGAGAAGAAGTGAAGCATGGCCTTTTCTGTCTACATCCGGGCAGGATCCAAATGTCCTCCCCAGGAACCGTGACGGTCAGGCTTTTTCAACTCGGCAGAGACTCGCCGCGTGAGTTGTTCTTCGTCCGCCGGAATCACTTCCAGGTCAATAGTTCCTGCATCCAGTCGGCCGGCCCTATCCCCTTTATCGATGCTGTGAAGAACGAATGTGGCAGACAGATTGTACTTTCCGGGACCGGCGAAAATGTGATCGCCGTCCGTGTTGTAGATGAGTTGTCGCGGTGCGACTGAACAGGAATTGATGTCGAATGTCATGGACTCCGACGGCTTCAGTTGATGCTTCAGCGTGGCGGCCGGACCGTCATACGCGATTGTCGATACATGTTGCCGTTTGCCAGTCGTATCCGTGATCGTTGGTATTCGAAACGACGGCTCTACTGTCGTAAACGAGACCTTGACCTTGCCCACGTTTCGGACTGTCAGTTTCGTCGAGACTCGATCGCCAACGCGGACACGGCCCGGCACTGATTCGCTGGAAGTGTTGTCGTATGAGATTCCCGCCTGCAGCCCGTTAACAGCCGGGCCCCATTCGACAATCGGATCTGCCCTCCGGTCAACTGGTCGCGTTTGTGTCAGACCGGCCGGAGACGGCGGGGTCGGTGGAGGGTAGCCGAGATCGCGTGGTAGTCCGTTGGCGATTGTGAAGCCGGTCGGCAGTTCGATCGGCTTCTCGGTACTGGATGGTCGCTCGACGATTGGCCGGTCATGCGCGTCAAGCCTGTCAGACTCACCAAACTCAAGCGGAGTGATGAGCCATTTGACTCGGTAGGTACGCGGTGTCAGCTTCCCAAAGTTGACGGCAAACACGTCGTAATGAGTGACGTTCACTGTGTAGATGCCGGTCCAGATCGCTCGGTGAGCCGTTATCGTGAACTGGTCACCTTGTCGTTCGACGCGTTCGATCCACATGCGGTCGTTGTCGTTGAGCTGCCGACTGCGGAACAGCACCAGGTTGTCGTCAGTCGGTGTGAGCTGGAATGGGGCCCGGTTCGCATCATCAAAGTGTGAATTCAGGTCGCGCCCGTTTTTCGCGTGATGTACGGGAGCGTGCTGCACCTGGTCTTTGCCACTCCGTTTCCGATCGCGCACCTGCTGGAAGCTCTGATTCAGTGTTCCGCGGGCCGTACCATCGCCAACCGCCTTTACCCAGCTCGTGGAAACAGGCCGGGCAGTTGCTCGTGGAGCAGTCGGAGCCTGGAACTGCGGAAGAGTGCGGGGACGGCGAGTGTCGTCGTCCACTCCCCGAACCTGAGGCGCCTGCGAAGTCTCGTTTCCGGGCCCGGCAACGGTGACCACGAGTTCTTTGATCAGGCTCCCGTGGTGCCCATCAATTGAGTGAGCCAGCGCTTTGAGGAACGCCAGCGTTGACTCACGCGGTCGCGATTTCAGAATCTCGATGCCAACCGCATTGAACGGTGGCTCTGACGAGCTGCGTTTTCCTCGTGCAATTGAAATCCACAACGCTGCGACGTTCGCAGCCTCAGTGTCGTTCGACTGAATCAGCAGACGGCGAGCAGACTCGGTTTTCCTTTTTTGATCTGCATCCGGATTCGGTCTCGTCCACTGAAGAGCCGCCTCAGCCTCATGCAGTTCCTGTGCAATGGGATCCCGCTCCAGCGTGCGGCAGGCGACGAGAACAGTACGTAAATCCTGCAGGTCGCGCGGACGAGCGATGACATTACGCAGGAGCGGTATCGCCTCCGTCCACCCGAACTCAACACATGCATTGGCGACCGGGCGCACGCGGCTGTTTCGACGCAGCATGTCGAGATAAGCCCGCTTCGCTGCCTTTCGATATGGTTCGCGACACAAACCGGTTTCGGCGCAAGAGCGGACTTCGGCGTTGGGAAAATCAAACAACTGTAGAAGCGTCGCGGTCGAGTGACTTGTTGGAATGTATCCAAGAGTTGTCACCAGTCGCCATAAGCCGGTTTCGCGAGGTTTTGCCAGCCATTTCTCAACGGCCCGCTTGATATAGGGAATCGCTCGGTCACCGAATCTGGCCGGCATCTGCATGCAGATTTCGGCCGTCTGCATGTTTGTGTCCTTTACGAGAACACCGTCGACGACCAGTTGAATACGATCGTCACCGCCCTTGAGCTTCAGCGACTCTCGAACGTGTTCCTGATCGAAAATCGTCCCGCGAGTGAACCACACGTAACCATGCCCAGTGCCCAGGCAAACGTCGCGTGTGTGATACGGACTCTTGCGGTCCATCCACTCGATCTGAGACTTCAGTGCGACCGGGACCTCATTCGCTCCATCGAGGACGAGCACAAACTCCCAGTCATCGGTCTTCAGTTTGAATTCCGGGGCGGCTGGATCCGCCGAGGCCGAGGGTGCCGCTTGTTGTGGCGGGTTGATGTATTCTTTCCAGGTCCTTCTCAGGACGACACGGAATCCGCGGTGTCCAGCGACGGTGACACCTGGCTCGTCGTCGACGGCGAGCAACTGCCAATCGGCGATGCTCTTCTCCAGGCGATCCGCGATTTCTTTGATTGGAGTGGTCTCGTTCGGCTCTGCGTCCGTTTGCCGGGCGTTTGATTTTGTCGATGCGATGAGACTGCAGATAACCGTCAGACCAAGCAAAGCGGACACCAGCCACGAAGGGCGACGCGCAGCTCGCTCACGGTCCGACACAAGTCCCAAAAGACGATGGATGCGATTTGTCAAAGCCCCACCGGTTGCTGCCACTGCGGGGCGAGGAACAGCAATCAGAGAATCGGCCAGCGAGACCAGAGCACGGGCGTAGGTATCGCGATCTTCGCACACGGCTGCCGCTTCCTCGTCGGCACAGTACTCCCGTTCGATCCGGATCTGGCGGGATAACCACCACACGGCCGGGTGATAGAACAGGCACGTTTCCACGCAGGTTTGCAGAACATTGACCAGGAAGTCGTGTCGCCGCACATGAGCAAGTTCGTGAGCGAGGATTGCCTTAAGCTGATCTGGCGGCAGTCCGCTGAGTACGCTGGCGGGCATCAACAACACGGGCTTGAGCCAGCTGACCACGATTGGAACTGAGGCCATTGTTGACTCGAGCAATCTCACACTTACTCGAATCCCCATTCGTTGCTTCAGACTATCGAGCACTGCCCGAGTCGCGGCCGTGACGGGCTGCGTTCCACGAATTGTCAATCGGCGTGCCAGTAACCATCCGGTTGTGTGCCAGACCGACAACATCCCGACACCCAGAAGCCACACAGCAACAATCCACGGGGCAGCCGCGCTGATTCGCATACGAAGCGTCGCATGTGCGGCCGGAAGGACGGGGCGAGTTTCGAGTAACGACGCCTCGGCACCGTCGAGTTGAACACTGCCCGATGATTGATTCAAAGACGTCGGGGCAATGCCGGCTCGCGTGTTCGGCTCAGCGACCACACTCTGGTCGCGCCCGATCACATCCCGTCCACCAGTCAACGGCGGGGCGGGCTCACCAGACAGTTCCAAATGTGTAACCGATGTGATTCCAGCCGGACGCTCGATGCGCGAATCACCAGCGAAGTTGGTGTCGGAGTCGAGTTGTGCATCGGCGGGCAGTGCAACGAACGTGACCATGGGCGCGGCCGCTAACAGGAGCAGTCCCGCACACAGTCCGACATAGCGGCGATTCGCTGTCGCATTCCGGAATACGCGCAGAGCAACTGCCGCGATCACCGAAACGATCATCGCCTGCCATACAAAATGGAATAGCGTCCAGCCGAGTCGCTCGACGAATGGATGTGCCGCAAGTTCTGCGATGACGGTTGTCATTTGCGTTTCTCCCGTTCGACGAGCATGCGTTTGATCTCGTCCAGTTCTTCATCCGCGATGTCACGCGCTTCCAGCGCGTGAAGGACCATCTTTTGTACCGATCCATCGAAGACGCGATCGATCACACCGGCGACCAGTGTGCGCTTTGTGCCACTCTCCTCGATCGCCGCCGAATAGACGTGCGATTTCTGCGAGTCGTCCCGATCAACCAGCCGCTTCTCGGCCATCACCTGCAATTGCTTGAGCGTCGTTGTGTATCGAGTGTTCCCATTGCCGCGGAGTGATTCATGCACCTGCCGCACGGTCGAAGCGCCCTGCTGCCACAGAATGTTCAGAATCGCCAACTCACCTTCAGTCGGCGCGGGAGGCACGTGCCTGGCCATTCTCAGAATCTCCGTCGGCGTCGTGTGTCATCGCCACTGGCATATACGACGCGTGTCGTACACGCAGCAGTCTACGAGCGTCGTCGTACATGTCAAGGCGAGATTCCGGAGTGATCGTCGCAACGGTGTGTCGTATTCTTAGCCTTGGGACGTGCGGTCGGTCAGGTCGAGAACTCAAGGCTTCGAAACCGGGACGACGGCACTGCAGGTCGGTTGAAACAGTGCGGCTGTAGCGAAAGGCGCCGGAACGTGGCCAGGACTTTCGGACTCTCCTCGCGAGCTTCGTCACCTCTTAACCAGGCTTGCCTGCCACTGCTGGTTTGCCACGACCTGATACCGGTGCTTCGTGCGGTTGAACTTCGGTGATTGATCGACCAGGTCGGATTAACCATAGACAACATCTGCCCACGAAATTATCTGATTAGATGACTGAGCGATCTGGAACTGCCGGTAAGTTCACATTAGTTGCCATTTTCAGAACATGACCACAAAATGCCCGACCAGCTTCAGCGCAAAATAAAGAAGTTGAACAAATCGCAAGGAGTTGACAGGGACGGATCGTTCGCCGTGCAGGATGCGACTCGGCTACCGCACTCGCAAAGGAGGACACGTGATGAGTCTGGTCGATCTACTGATAGGGTCTGGTGTCACATTCGCAGTCCTGAGTTGGTTTCTGATCCCGGTGACTCAACGCCGATTGAAGCACGACCGGACGTCCACTTCTATCCAGCGGGCGGCGACGCTGTCGCTCTTCGGTGTGCTTCGCAGTGCCGCGTTGGTCATTACGTTCGCGACGGCGGCAATGGTCGCGGCGGTGTGGGTTTTGGGCCACGCAGGCACTCTTTCCATGGGAACGCTCTCGTCGGCCGTGGCGTTCGCGCAAACAACACGCGACCAGCTCTCGTGGTTTAACACATTCTGGAGTGGAACAGTTCTTGTGTTCCTCGCCGTCGGAATGGCATTGCATTCCTGGAGACGCGGCAAGATGCGGTTCACTCAGGCATTCGACCGTAAGCGTGCACAGGAACTTGAACGGCTGAAGCAGGAATTCGAGAACGACGGGTGGGAAGAACGACCACCGAATGGCGCAATGAATGCGATTGATCAGGAATTTGCGGAGCTCGAGACGCTCGCACAGCAAGTCGTCTCGTCAATCCCGGAAGCTGAGGCTCAACCACTTCTGGATCAGATCAAAGCGCGCGCTGCTGCGTTGGGGGAGTTGCGATTTCTTGCGGACATCGAACGGCGAGTCGACCAGAGGCTCGATCCGGAAGCCGTCGAGCTTCCTCCGCCAGCGACGCGTTGGCAGAAGCTTGAGCGATTCCTGTTCAGTGAAGGCCTTGTTGCGAGTCTCGGAGGCACTTCACGGCTGATGTATTTCGCGGCCCTGTTGTTGATTGTGCCGTCGCTGATTGGCGTCTGCTCCGGCACGATCCGACAGAATCTCGATGATCGTATCGTCCAACTGGATGATCTCCGACTGGAGTTTACGGCCGACAATGCACGCGACGATTGGGAAGCGGCAAAACGCGGGCTCGCGCAGGAAGCGCCAGCAGAGCAGGCAGTCACAGAGTTGACGGAGGAAGAAGAGGACGCCATCGACGGTTTGGCCTCAGCAGCAGAGGCGCGTTTCGCTCGGTCGCTCCTGAGCAATCAATTTGAGCTGCCTGGGTCACAGATCACGTCGCTTCGCTCGCTGTCAGTGCGTCAGCGGCTGCTGCGGACTGCGGCGCAACACGCTGTGTCGCGAATCGAAGTCTCGGCAGACCTTTCGAAGTCGCCGCACCTCGACTCGGCACAGAAAGAAGCGGTTCGACTTGTCAGCGACGTTGACGGCAAGCCACGCACAAGCTTCGGAAAATCGGTTGCCACGGAATTCAAAGACCTGGCGTCAAGGTCGCCTTCATTCCGTGAGCGACTGAAGACGGGCCTGGCATCATTCCAGAAACCCGCTCGTGCGCAGTCCATGGCGCACGCCATGACGCGACACGCGGCCGGGCTCGTTCTTGATGGTGGGGACGGCGCACTGGGCCGAGCCGTTGAGCAGGCGCTTGACACAACGAGAACGCGGAAGACAGCCGCTGGACTGAGCGAGATTCACAGTCGACAGTTTCTGCAGGAAGTTGTCGACGGCAAGCCAATCAGTCAGTCACTTGACAACCTGGCCAAACCGTCGCCATTCGCGTCGGAAGCACGCGTCGCCGAACTTCAGTCCATCCGACAGCGTACCGGGAGCTGGCCTCAGTCGAACCAGATTCTCCAGCGGTTAGAGAACTACCCACCGGGAATTGACAGCCTTCCGGAAAAGCATGCGAAGCTGTCAAAGGCTGGGGGACACGTAGATGATCTCGTGCGGGACGTCACACGGCCGGGACAACGGATTCGGGGCGCCCAGTTTGCTGACGCTGTCTCACAATACCGTGACTGGTTCCCGTCATACTCTGGCGCCGAACGCGCGACGATTCGGGGGCAATTGCTGGATGCATGGGAATCCAATACGCCGCTGCGTGCCCATCTCGATCACATCAAAGCGACACAGGGCCCGTTGCCCGAAAGTATCGCAGGGATTAATCGCAACATGCCGCCGCCAGCCGGTGGTGGTAGCGGTGGTGGAGGTGGTGGTACGAAGCAATCTCCTAAATCACCTCAGCACGGCGTCAACCGGACCTCGGGGACTGGTTCGTCATCGGGTCGCGCGGCGCCTGTGCGGAACGCAACGTTCACGTCGACTGCGGCCAGACCGTCGACTCGTTCTTCGTTCGTTCGAGCCCGAAGCTTTCGAGGACTTCGCGGATTCGCACGGGTCGGTGGTGTCCTGATTGGCAATGAGCCACGAGACGGCGCTCGCAATCTTGACCTCCAGGAACTGGCCTGGGAAATCGACGACGACGGAGTAACGTTGATTGTCCATGGTGCAGACGGCGTCAAACACCGCGCGGGCCCGTTTCACCCGTCAATCGTCCAGCAGTCACTGGCATATGCCGCGGACGGGCGACCTTTGGCAGTCACCATGGTGACCGCGTCTCCGCTGTCCGAACTTCGCATCCTGCTGCACCCCGCTCTGATCGACACTCCACTCGGCGCTCGGGTTATTGAGATCGATCGGTTTGTCGATATCTTCACAGGCGAGAGCGTCTTTCGTCAGGACGCATCCGCTCTGGTGCATCACAGCATACGTCTCTACGAGTATGCGCTGGCGCTCAGGCTGACGAGAGCTCGGGACAGAATTCTGTCGCTGATGACAGAGCATCTACAGCCCGATTCACACCCGGTCGTTCGACAAAACCTGGAAGAGGCCGAGTCAACGGTTACTCATCCCGCGTTCCAGGTTTCGGTTCAGAAGGCGATCTCGCAGTTTGAGAGCCTGAAGGATCCACTCAAGACGCCACTGAAGGGTAAACCTGAATTCTTCGACCAGCGTCTTGTCGACGCGATTATCTCGGCGGCTGAGAATTCCGGTGGCGATGTTTCACGATTCGACGAACTGTTCTACCGGAAATATGCCAACGCTTTGGAATCACCAGTATTCAATTTTGACAGTCGCGGAATCGGCGATGCGAGTGTCGACACGATGATCCAGTGGTTCAATCCCGCCCCGACCTTTGAAATCTGGAGCGGTGTCAGGGAGAAGGAATTCGGCATTACGTTGGATGAACTGCTTCCGTCGGCGACCGGTGCGGACCAGCCATTGGATTTCATGCTCCAGGTGGCGTTTACCTCACTCCCCGAGTTCGTTGACGCGGAGATTGAGGAGGAGGATTACTCGGACGAGAAACCCTGGGAGTTTCCATCAATCGCGGAAGAGCTTCACGAAACAGTCCTGACTGAAGTTGAGGGTAATGACAGGTACGCCACCATTTTGAGAGACGTTTCTGCGTTCACCAGACTGCAGCGGTTTTTCCGGATGGCGATCGACGGCCATTTTGGCGAGGCGTTTCCCATCGAGCGGCTCGGCGACCTGCAGGACATCTGCATTGAATCGGCCCCTCTGAAACGCTGGCGAACACTGCGCTGGAACAGCCGCGATGGCAGTCTTGAGGCGTCTCTAAGAGCTGAAATGCAGGAAACTGTTGAATCGCCCCTGACCCGCTTAGTACTTGAACGGCTCGAAGAGAATTTCGCGATCCGTGAAGAACGCAGTGAGGCAGTCCAGAATCTGAATATGGAACGGAATGCTGATCAGATTCCGGACGTAGATTGGGCTACCAGGTGGACCAGAGTGTGGGACGACGCGGACAAGAAGCTCACCACGTGGGAAGACGAATGGGTAAAGGAATTCGATGGAAAGGAGTTCGTCGCGTCTGAGCAGACACCACGTGCAATTCGGTGGTTTACAAACGTCGTCCAGATCCGCCGTTCCCTGGGCATCTCCGTTGATGACGCTCAGTCGAGATTGGAGTCCCAGGTTCCACTACCTGAACTGTAAGTGTCCTGAACATTTTCTTCCGATCATTACGTCGGAACGTTGAGCGATTGCGACGGCGAAACCGATTGGAAGTACCGAGGCCATGATCAAGGAGCCCGCTGACTCACCTGGAACTGACTAAGAAGTCGCTCTCGCTCACGGCTGAGTTCCGCTGCCAGGATGCTGTTTTGTAAGTCTTTTGCGACGGTTTCTCCTCTGTCCAGACACTCGAGCGCGGCATCCAGGTCTCCAAGCCGATAATGCGTCTCGGCAAGTCGGAACAGGCAATGCGCCAAAGCCGGGTTGTCGACGGCCTCCAGATAACAGTCCGCGGCCTCACGCAGTTTCTGTGCGGCCGCGACATGTTTGTTACGAACGCTCAGACATACACCGCGAGATTCCATACAGCGTCCAATGAGCCGGACGTCACAAAGGGTTCGCGCGAGTTGCTCAAGTTCAGGCAACTTCGACTCGGCTTGAGCATGCTCGTTGCGGAGAATGTGAAGCTGGGCCTGATTGCTCAATGAACCCGCCAGGAGCCTGAGATCGTGGATATCACGGCATAGTTCCTCTTCGCGACCGTGCCGGATCGATGCCTCATCAAGCTTCCCATGTTTTCGCAAAGCAATGGCTTGATTACCAATGCACGCCGCCAATGCGCGGCGATTGCCCGATTGACGGCAGAGCTCTTCCTCGCGATCCAACAGGTCCAGCGCGTCGGTCGGTCGGTCGTCAATTCGTACAGACGCCAGCATCGCCAGGACGCTTCGGTGTTGTTCACCGTCGAGTTCGTTGGAGCACTTCAAGAGGTCCGACGCAAGCTGATCAACAAAGGCGTATTCACCGAGGTCGAACAGTAACTGGCACACTGTGGTCGTGATTTCCGGCGACGCGCTGCCGGTTTCGAGATTTTCCCGCAGCCGCCCCGCTACGTCGATGCGTTTCGCGTCCCGCAGGTGTTGATAATGCCGCTTGAGTACATACTCGTGCGTTGGCCAGAATTGATGTATGTGATCCGGCTTGGTAATCCAGTCCGCCAGTCCGCTCGATCGCCCCAATGCCGCAAGTTGCCAGAGCATCTCATCCATCTGGCGTACGGAAACTGGTTGCGTCCGAAAGTAATCGATGATTTCGCCACGCAGCTCACACTCGACTTGATCATCTATGGCAAACAACTTGCGAACGGCCACCTGAAACGGACCGACCGCAATCTGCATTCGACCGGACGACCCGCAAAGTTCACGTTCAGCGAACGCTTGCAGAGGAGTCCACGAATACCGTGGAAGAGGCCCCGTCTCATCGCCAAGCAGGTCCAGGAGCTCCGTTTCCTCAAGGCCACTATGAGAGACCAGAAGTAAAGACAAACCCCTTTGCACAAATCCAGGATGGTCTGACTCAAAATCGTCAGACCATTTGCGAATGACGCGTTCGTACAATTCGATTTCGTCGGAACTTTCCAGGTACCAGTCGATCCGATCCTGGAGCTTCTCTCCAGCCTCGCCGAATTCGCCGTGAACACGGATCGCTTCAAGGAGGGTCCTGGTGAATCGAGGCAATCGCGAGGACATCCCAGCGACGATGGCATCGGGTTCTGCGACCTGTTTCCCATAGTGCCGCAACGTGTCTTCAATTGCTGACCGGGATTCACTGACGGTCATTGGTCCAGGACTCAGCGAGAGCCAACCTGCCTCGCATAGCCGTGTCACGTAGTTGCTTTGAGTCATGTCGCCGCCGACTGACACGACGATACTCACTCCGGCCGGCGCTGGATTGGGAAGCCATGAAAGAACTCGAGTTGGATCACCTTCAATCTCGTCAATCCTCGCTACGACGAGTCTCACGTTTGCGCAACGGCCGGCTTCGCCGAGCCACCCCGCCAGCTCCGCCAGGGCAGTTGTCTCATCGCGGGGCAGCGTACGTTTCAATTCCAGCCGTCCGTGGAGCTCGCGAATGATCGAAAGTGCCAATGGAGCCGCGGCACGACTCGCATCCGTCAGCCGACCGAAGCGAATCAGGTCAATTCGCGGCCTTGAACGTCGAGTCCGCATGGGCGACAGCAGTCGTCCGAGCCAATGACTCGACACAGCCAGTGCCGCACCATTGTTGTTCTCGTCCGAAGCTCTGCAGAACCAGTTGGCAAGCAACGCCGTTTTTCCGGCTCCGGAGCTACCAGCGACGACGACACAGCGACTTCGCTGTTTCTGCAGCCGCTCAAGTCGAGCCATTTCTCTTTCACGCCCGTTGAAACCAATCTGATAGTGATTTGCCTCGTTGATGTGCCGTCGCCGTTCGTTGGACGCAGCATTCTCGATGGGAAACAGCGATTGAATCGCAGTGGTCAGATCCTGGTACACCCACTCGCCGAGCGTTCGCGGCGTCCGAAATCCCTCGCGAAACGGGCGTTCCGATTCTCGTAATAGACGCTTCAACCTGGTGAGCCTTTTCCGCGATTCTGCATCCTCACTTTCAACTGCTGATTGGTCGCAGGCGTCAGCGCTCTCGGCGTGCCGAGAATAGAACCAGGCACAGTCGTTGTTTCTCGATCGATTGAATACGCCATGTAAAAACTCGAATTCAGTGACACTTGTGCCACCCTGGTCTCGCAGCCATGAATGCGATCGGAGACAGTTTTCAGGAATGTCCCTACTGATGGACGGCACCCACCCATACCGGTCTCCGATGATGCCTAGAAAGAATGGTTCGCAGCGTTCGATCTCGTGAAAGCAGCGAGGAAGAATCTGCCGGCCTTCCGCCTGAGCAGGCGTGATCCCCCACCGCAGGTCGATCTCGCTGAAGCTGACGGACCGCTGCCTGCAAAACGTCCGAATACGGGGAAAGACACGTTTGCAGAGTTCGTCACGCTCATCCTGCAAATCTCGAAACGTTGACGAAACGAACAACAGAATTCGCCGAGTACGAACGCACCGGTCAACCGCGGTTTCAGATTCGGATTGACATTCGAAATCCGCCATGCAGCCACCTGGAACGTATGAGCGTCGTTAATCAGTGTAAGTTGGGCAAAGGACACCAGGGCGTCAAACGCGTGACCGGTATGGGCTGATCAACGGCCTCAATTCTGAATCCGAAACTCGCTGGATGCCAGCAATGAGTGAGTGAAACTGACCCATACGGCAGACGGATTACTTTCCGCCCCTGCTGTGCCGAAGTCCGGTGCTTACGTGTTGGCAGTCTGAGTCACCAGTTTCACCCTGCGGGTTTCGACTTCACGGAAAGTCGTTGTTCTGAATCAGGTGATGACCACCGCCCTCGACGTGTATGCCTTTGACGTCGTCAGCGTGACGAATCAGGCAGCCGGCAACTCGGCACTTCTCGCTGTTTCTTAAGACAATGCCGCCCTGCGGACAGTCCACGATCGTGCATCCGGTGACATTGAAGAAGGTGCAGTGTTCCAGCAGCAACGCGGGGTCTTCCAGCGCGTTGTTGAGGTGCAGACTGGAAACCGTGCAGTCTCGGCAGTTTCGAAAAACGACGGTGTTTGCGCTGTCGGCCGGGCGGTAATCCGGGTTGCGGTCCATGAGATTGGGGCCAACGACGATGTCGGACGAATCTTCGACCAGCAGGTTCTGAGCGAAGCCTTTCCAGAATGTGTTGCCGGTGATGATGACTCCACGGCAGTACTTCAGATGGACGTTCACGGCGACATCGCTGAGGACGTTGTCCGAGATCGTCATGTGGCCGATCTTCTGATTCTCCGTGGCGCTGCGTCCGATGCACCGAATGTTGGCTGAGTCTGGTGACGTGTGGTTGTGCTGCAGCGTGCAGCCGACAATGGCCACTTCCCGTACGGAACTTGTCCGGGCATCAATCAGGATATTCGCTGTCGGATCCTCGTCGGGGCTCATGTTGCCCTCGATGTCGCAGGTACCGATCTGCAGGTTCCGGATCTCGCTGTCGCGGACGACGATGCCGCCCTGGTCGTTGTAGCTGATATGGCAGTTGGTCACGTTGATCTGGTGCAGGTTCAACTTGTCGAGCAACAGACCGACGCCGTGGTTGTCGTACAGATGACAATGCGCGATGACGACGTTGCGATTGCGTTTCGTCAACACAATGCCGTGCCGCGCGTTGCGGACGCTGAGTCGCGTCAGGATGGGCTGCATGGTGCCGCTGACTTCAAAGCCGTCCGCTTCCGGATGAGCACCTTCGACTTCGATGCCATCCAGACAGGGTGTTCTTTGGCCGTCCCAGACGTTCGGCTGAACCGTGTGCGGCGCGGCGGTTCCACCGTGTGTGCCGACCACTCGAAACGCCGGCCCGGCTCCTGCCATGATGATCTTCGCCGTGCCGTCGCCCGACAGGGACACCGGCCCGTTCCTGCCCAGGTCAATTTCAACCGGACGCGTCAGTCGATAACGACCGGCTGGAATCCGGATGCTGCCGATTCCGGAATCGACGGCGGACTGAAACGCGGTGGTGTCGTCCGTGCTTCCGTCGCCGCGAGCACCGAAATCGCGTACCGATGCGTCGGACGCGACACGCTCGGCGGTTTTCTGCGCGGAATCGGAAGAACGGGTCGCCACGAAAATCATCGTGGCAGTTCCCAGAACTATCGCGGCAAACAGCGTGAAACGAGGCATCCTGAATCTCCTGAGTTTGAATGGCAGATGCGAGCCTGGTATCCTCGCAGTTCGGCTGGTCGAATGCCTTTGACACAGCCGCACGGAGGTATTTCCCGCCCGTTCCCGCCCCGAGGGAAGTCAGATGGCCGCAACCGGTCAAGACCCCGCTACTTCTGCCGTCTGGACTCGCAAGCACCTCATCGGTTTGCAGGATCTGACGGCCGGGGAGATTACGGCGATCCTCGACCAGACCGCCGAATTCAAACGCATGGGTGAAGCTGGAGAAACTCGGATCGGGGCTCTGGCCGGAACTGTGGTGGCAAATCTGTTCTTCGAGCCATCCACGCGCACACGCGCCAGTTTCAGTCTGGCGGCCAAACGACTGAGTGCCGACACCGTCGATTTCTCGTCGTCCGGCAGCAGTCTGTCCAAAGGCGAGACATTCCTGGACACCGCCCGCAACATCGAGGCCATGGGTGTCAGCCAGGTTGTCGTACGGCACAGCTCGTCCGGTACTCCGCAGTTGCTCACCCGGCATCTGAAGGCCAGCGTGGTCAACGCTGGCGATGGCATGCACGAACATCCCACTCAGGCGCTGCTCGACATCTTCACAATTCGTGAAAACCGCGGCAGTCTGGAAGGTCTGACGGTCACTCTGGTCGGCGACATTCTGCACAGCCGCGTGGCCCGCTCCAACATCTGGGGACTGACGAAGCTGGGAGCACGTGTCATCGTCTGCGGGCCTTCGACTTTGATTCCGCCACATATTGAGAAGCTGGGTGTTGAGGTTTCGCACAGCCTGGACGAAGTGCTGGCTGAAACTGACTGCATCAACCTGCTGCGGATTCAGTTCGAACGACAGCGCAGCGCGTACTTCCCGTCGATCGAAGAGTACGCGCACTTCTTCGGAATGAATGGCGATCGCATTCGCAAGGCGAAGAAAGACGTGCTGATTCTGGCACCGGGTCCGATCAATCGCGGCGTCGAACTGACCCCGGATGTTGCAGACGGACCGCATTCGGTGATCCTGGATCAGGTCACCAACGGAGTACTCGTCCGCATGGCCGTGCTTTATCTGATTCAACAGCGGCGGCAGGAACTGAATGGAGGCACGAACCAGTGACGACGATTTTGATTCGCAATGGCCGGATCATTGATCCGAGTCAGAACATCGATCGCGTCGGTCATCTGCTAATCCGCGATGATCGGATTGTCGGAATCGACAGCCAGACGACAGTGGCCGACAGCGTGATCGATGCCAGCGGCAAGATCGTGTCTCCTGGCCTGATTGACGCGCACGTTGCCCTGCGAGAACCAGGCAACGAAGAGGATGAGACCACAGCGACCGGTACGGCGGCCGCTCTGGCTGGTGGCTTTACCAGCATCGCCTGTCTGCCCGAGACGTCCCCGCCGCTCGACAATCGGGCGGCGGCCGAGTTCGTGTTTCTGCTGGCCGACCGGGCACGCAACTGCAACGTGTTTCCGCTGGGAGCCGTCACCAAAGGACTTCACGGTGAGGAACTCGCAGAGATCGGACAGCTTGTTGAGGGCGGTGCTGTTGCACTCACGGATGGCAAGCGACCAATTGCGAATGCCGAAATCATGTGGCGCGCTCTTGAATATGCCCGCATGTTCGGGTGTGCCGTGTGCAACGTGCCGCAGGTTCCCGAGCTGGTAAAAAAAGGCGTCATGCACGAAGGCTATTACTCGACACTGCTGGGTCTGTCGGGCATTCCGTCGGCGGCTGAGAACATTATGGTCAGCCGGGACATTGCTCTGGCTGCCCGCACTGAAGGCCGACTGCACCTCATGTGCGTATCCACACCGGTCAGTGTCGAACTGATTCGTCGGGCTCAGCAGAACGGCGTTCAAGTGACCTGCGATGTGACACCGCATCATCTCGCGCTGACGCATTGCGAGCTGCAGTCGTTCGAATCTCACTTCAAAGTGAATCCGCCACTGCGGCCTGAGTCGCATATAGAGGCACTCATCGAAGGGCTGAAGGACGACACGATTGGCATTATCAGCTCGGACCATCAGCCTTGGGCGGCTGAGAAGAAAGACCGGGAACTGGATATCGCTCCGTTTGGAATCGTCGGTCTGGAAACGCTGCTACCCATCTGCATTGAGACGCTGATCGCGCCTGGTCATCTCACCTGGCCACAACTGCTGTCGAAGCTTACGACAGGCCCGGCAGCGCTGCTGGGAATTCAGAAGGGCACACTGCAATCCGGGGCGGACGCAGATATCACGATCATCGATCCAGACGTTGAATGGACAATCGACCCGCAGCAGTTTCGCTCGAAGAGCCGCAATACACCGTTCGCCGGTCGCCCCGTGCGAGGCCGCGCTGACACAGTGATCGTCAGTGGCGAAGTCCGAAGTTGACGCCAGCGACTGTGGTTGAGTTCGATTCGTTTGGACAAAACTCGCCTGGGGCGTGCGGTGGATGAGAATTTACCGCCCCTGAGTTTATCTCAGGGGTTCTCGCGTTTCTGCACTACGCAATCGGTAGTGCAAAGACGCGAGAACCCCCGACGTAAAGTCGGGGGCGTTCGTAAATTCTCAATTGCCGCACGCCTTATGAGGGCCACGTGTACTGGCCCTGTTTGCGAAATCCGGTGACCTCGATCGTCCCGTCAAGAGCCAGGCTCATTACGGAGTAGCCGTTATTCTCGGCTCCAGACCCCTCGACCATGGCGACCAGTGTGCAGTAATGAATGCCGCCGATTTCTCTGTGATCGTTCTTATGACTGTGGCCCTGAAATACCGCCAGCACGTCGCCGGTCTTCTCCAGCACCTTTCGTACTTCGGCCGCATTCCTGACGCCGTAGTGATTCGCAACATCCAGCCTCTGATGAGCAAAGATGACTGACTTCTTCGACGTTTCTTTCAAGTCGGCCTTCAGCCATTCGACCTGGTCATCGGGGATGTTCGGATCCGTCCACTCGAAGTTTTTGCGCCCGTACGGCTTCCCATCGCTGCGGAAGCACGAGTCCAGCACGACGAAATGAAAGCCGCCAGCGTCGAAGGAATAGAACGATCGCTTCTGTTCCACACCGTCGAGGAATTCCTGTTTGGTCAGCGTGTGGACGCAGTGATTGCCCAGCACGTAATGGCGGTTCCTGCAGATTGCCCGGAAATCCCGGTTGATACGTTTCAGATAGCTGAGTTCCGTGGATACGGAGTCCGCGGCATCAATGAAGTCGCCGAGTTCGACGATGAATTCCGGTGCGTGCTGGCCGAGTTTTCCAGCAGCTTCGGCCAGCTTATCTGGCGTCTCCCGGTAATGTCGGGAACCTGCCGCGGCCTTGTCGGCATAGTGCAGGTCGGTGACCAGGCCAATTTTCAGCGCGGACTGCTGATGCGGCTCGTTCGCGAACACCGACGAGGCATTCACGGTCGCGGCCGTCATCACCAGCACTCCGTTCTTCAGAAATGCACGACGGCCTGGACTGCTCAATTCCTGTTTCTGACTTCGCATGGTCGTCGTACCCCTTGAAAAAGTCGTTCCACTCGCTGACTGACTTACGGTCGCGACTGCTTTCGTGCAATCATGTCGCGCAGGTGGCGGGTCCGGAATAGGCGCCCGAATTGCTGGCGTTGCAGGACGTGCCGTTACTGGCAGAGTCTTCACGTGGTTGCAGAATCACTCTCTCCTCGAGAAAACAGTCGTCCTGAGGGAATTCACGCTGAACGGGCCGGCAGGTTTAATGACCCGCCAACGAAAACTGAGGGCGACTAATGGCAGTACTTGAATGGCTTTCGTCCCACGGAGGCTCCTGCTTTCCGCTGATCGAGCCTCGAATGGTAATCGGACGGCTCGCGCAGTGCGAAATCCTGCTTGACTGCAAACACGTCTCCCGCCGACATGCATGTATTCACAGGGAAAACGACGCGTTTCTGATCGTGGACCTTGGCAGCCGCAATGGAACGCGCGTGAATGGAACGAAGATCTCGGGTCGCCAGGCTCTGAACGACGGTGACTCGCTCCAAATCGACAAGGAACAGTTGCTTTTTCGACTTGATGATCCAGTCCCGGCAATCGAGTCGGCATCGGAAGTCATGGGGACGCTGTTCGTCGAATCCGGCAGCGCGGTCCAAGGACAGTCCAGGCCTGAAGACAGGCTTCAGGCTGTGATGGACGTGTCGCACAGCCTCACTGGTTCCGTGTCCGAGGATCAGATTCTCGAGAATCTGCTGCGTTCCCTCCTGTCCGTTTTCTCTCAGGCGGATCGAGGCCTTGTGCTGATGCCACGCCGCGATGGCGACATTCATCTCAGGAGCTACCGCTGTCAAAAGGACCGCACGTTCCCGGCGACGATCAGTCGCAGTGTGGCACGCCAGGTCCTGAAGAATTCTGAAGCCATCCTCAGCTATGACGTCGCGGAGGATACCCGCTTTGACGCGAGCACGTCGTTGCAGGAATCGAACATTCGGTCGATGTTGTGCGCCCCGCTTCCCAGTCGTGACGGTGAGTCACTTGGCGTCGTTCAGATCGACCGGCTGAGCGAAGGGATGCCGTTCGCGATGGAGGATCTGGAATTGCTGGCGGCCGTGTCGACGTTTGCTGCTCAGGCACTTGAAAACAGTCGACTGCACACGGCGTTCCTGAAATCGCAGCTTCAGGAACAGGAACTGCTCGTCGCCGCCGAATTACAGCGATTGCTTGTGCCAAGGAAACTCCCGCAAGCGCCTGGATACCAGATCGAATCAGACTATCAGCCAGCGGTCGAACTTAGCGGTGATTGTCTTGACAGTTTCGCACTTCCCGACGGTCGAATTGCGATGGCCATTGGTGATGTCGCCGGCAAGGGAGTCGGAGCCGCATTGCTGATGGCTCGTGTGGGGGCTGCGATTCGTCTCAGTTTCGAGGACTCCGACGATCCGGCTGCCATCCTTGAGAGGACGAACCGGTTGCTCGTCGCTCAGGAAACGTCGCGTTTCGTGACATGCGTAGTCATGTTGCTTGATCCCGCTCGACGTGTACTTTCAATCGCATCGGCGGGACATTGTCCCACGCTGTTACAGCAGAGCAGCGGGATGAGCGACATTCCAGATTCGGACATCTCGGGCCCCCCACTGGGAATGGTTCCAGACCTGAATGTGAGTACTCAAACCGTCCAGCTTCAGCCCGGCGATACTCTGCTCGCGTATACCGATGGTCTGACCGAGGCACAGACAAGCAATGGCGAGCTGTATGGCCTGGAACGGGTCAGGGACATCACCCGTCAACACGCCTCAGATCCGAAAGACCTGATACGGGCCGTTGCCGACGATGCACGTCGATTTGCTGGAAACGCAGCCCAAAGCGACGATCTGACGCTACTGATGCTGCACTGCCAGAAATGATCGGCCATCTGCCCGATCGATCCCGCACTGGCGCGGCGAACTATTTGAAGCAGCCGAACTGTTGCAGATAACCGGCGCTTTCGACGGCCGCTTCACGTGGGCCCATGATCTCGGCGTACGCCTGGTGGACGGTAAAGAAGCCGTCATACTCGATCGCCTGAAGACCGGTGAGCACGGAGTCAAAGTCGACTCCACCGGCTTCCCAGATGGGAATGTGCCGGAAACGGCGAACGCCCAGGCACCAGGTCTCCAAAGCGACCGGGCCGTTCGGGTCCAGGGCATGATTCTGGACATAGACGTTCATCAGCCAGGGCTTCAAGCGAAGCAGAGCGGATGCGTCGTACTTCTCACCGCACAGCATCAGATTGGCTGGTTCGTAAATGAGACCGAAGTTTGGACGCCCGATCTTTTCCAGCACTTCCAGCGACCGGTCGACCTGCTCGAACAACGTCGTTGTGTGACACTGGTGCGCCAACCGAATGTTGCGTTCAGCAGCCTGCTCGGCGGCCCGCTGAGCGTGTTCAATATCCGCGTCGGTTTTCAGGCAGACTCGAATCAGGTCACAACCGAGGGCAGCGGCAACGTCCAGACTCGGGCCGATGTTCCGCAGGCTGTTCGGTCCGTCGTCGTTGTTGAGCGGCACATCAGAATCGGCAGTCACCATGGAAACGGACAGCCCGGCGTCTTGGACGTCACGTCGCATCTGTTCGAGCTGATCAAGTGGCGTGTCGATCCCACCGGCACTGGCCCGCATGCAGACCGCTCGATAGCCCAGCTCACACGCCAGATCGAGGATGTCGCGGAAGGGCACATTCAGCTTTGTCTTGCAGGCCGCTTCGGCAATTCGGACGGACAGCGAGAGTTTCATGGTGCGGGCTCACGGACGGCGGAACATGTCGGTTCCCGCGTATCATCCCGGTGCCGCCCCTGGCCGCAACCAAGGCAGGGAGGACGAGGATGATGTCGCAACCTGCTCACACTACTAGTGCTTTGTCATGGTGGAAACTTAGGGTTGGGTGGCTGGGGTCGAGCGAAGCGAGCCCCCAGCGTTGTCGGACTGGGGGCTCACTTCGTTCGACCCCAGCCACCCTGACTTTTGCCGCTGACAGAGCACTAGTCGTCGATGTGTTGTTCGCCTGCGCGCATTTGCGAAATCCCCCACCCGACCCCGCGTCGGTGGAAACATGACCGGCAGCTACCACAACGGCGCCGTAGCTGCCGATCATGGATCCACCGACACAGGGTCGGTGGGGTTTGGTTGTCGGCCGCAGGCAGCGTCGCTTCACCGTTGCCCGCGAAACTTCCAGCAGCCGGTCAGAAAGAATACGCCCGCAAATGCACACAGCATTCCGCACGACCTGGCGATGACTCCCAGGTTCGGGGAATCGTTCGTCAAGGCTTGACCATACGCGATCAACGCCCAGGAGTGAGGCGTCGCCAGGCTGACGTTCTGCATGGTGACTGGCAGCCAGTCGCGTGGCATGAAGCAGCCACTGATCCCCGCCAGTGTGATCACCAGGAAGTTAGCATACGCGGACACCTGCGAGTCGGTTTTCACCAGCGTGGCAATCAGCAGCCCAAGACCCGTCGCTGCCAGAGATGTGCAGAACACAATCGGCAGCAGCAGCCAGGGCTGAGAGCCCCAGGACATCCCGAACAGCAGTCGTCCGAACAGAAACAACACGACTGTCTGCGTGAGCGAGATGACAAGGAACGGCAGCGTCTTGCCCAGCAGCAGGTCGACGGCCGAGATCGGAGCAATTCTGAGTCGACTCAGTGTGCCGAGTTCTCGTTCGGTGATGAACGACCGGGCCATGATGTTCACGAGAAAGAACGCGAACATAACCGTGTATCCCGGCACGATCGTCTGGTAGACCGGATTACGAGTCGAGGACTTCCGCGGGTCACTTGCGGCCTGTGCCTTGTCGGAGGGCGCGTCGTCGGAGCGAGCGTCGACATCGACTGGCGATTGTCCTGCTTCGTCGTCGGCATCCGCATTGCCCTTCCCCAGTAGCAGATCGCGGACCTTGTCCCGCGCCCCGGCACGTCTGGCCGAATCCGGAAGGATCGCCTGTAGCGCGGCGAACAGCACGATCTGATCAACGACTGATCGCACCATGACGCTCTCAGGCCGAGACTGGATGCTGATGTCCAGGTTAGCCAGACCAATCCGCATGCGACCTTCGGTTGTGTCGAAGATGTCGCGCGGCCCCAAAGGAATCACGCGATTTTCAAATTCCGATCCGATCACCACACCGACTGTCACCGTCCGGTCCGCGACCTGCCGTTCAACCACATTCGTACTGGACACACGCGAAAGCTGGACGCCGTCGATCGACTCCAGTCGTTCGATCACGTGCTGCGACGTACGCGAGTCGTTCTGATCGACGACCGCCAGCTTCAGCAGTTGGTTGTCGTTTCTCCACCCCAGCAGACGTCCGGTCGACAGCCCGAGGATCGCAATGAATGCCATCGGCAGGCCGACAAGCACAACCAGCGCTCGACGGTCGCGCGTCAGCAATCGCAGGTCTTTGCGGGTAATTTCGAGAAAGCCCATCGGATTCAGTCGTTAGTCCCTGGCCGTTTTCACACCGCGACGTCAGTCGCGCAGGCGGCGACCAGTCAGTTGGAGGAACAGGCGTTCGAGGCTCGACTCCTGAGTCGCCACTGACAGCACACAACACTTGCTGTCCGTGAGACGTCCGAGAACTGCGTCGAGCAAACCAGTCAAATCATCATTCGCACGACTCAGTCGAGTCGTATGGATTAGCAGCGTTCGTTCGCCGTCTCCGTTCGACCGCCGCACATCAACCCCGGTGACCGACTCCAGTCCTTCGACATTGGCAGCCACGTCATCCGAGCCGGCAGAAATCAGCACACGCAAATCCAGATGCAGTTGTCCGAGCAGTTCATCAAGTGCTCCGCACGCGACGAGTCGCCCGTGATCCACAATCGCCACGCGATCGCAGATGGCTTCGACCTCGTCCATGTAGTGGCTGGCATAAAGAACGGCGACATTTTCATCGCGGAGCTTGCGGACGCAGTCCAGCAGATGAGCACGCGACTGCGGATCGACTCCGACAGTCGGTTCATCCAGCATCAGAAGCCGTGGTTCATGCAACAGTCCCGTGGCGAAATTCAATCGCCGCTTCATGCCACCAGAGAAGTCACGGGCCGCCCGGTCTGCGTGAGATTCCAGGCCAGCCATCGACAGGGCCACGTCGAGCCGCGAGTCCAATCGATCGCCCCGCAGTCCGTACAGGCGACCGAAAAACGTCAGATTCTCGCGCGCCGTCAGATCCGGGTAGATCGCAAGGTCCTGTGGAACGAATCCCAACGCGTCCCGGAAACGGCGATCGGTCGTCTTCACGGCAGAGCCATCAAACTGCAATTCGCCACTGTCGGGATGCAGCAGTCCCGCCACGATCGACATGCTGGTGGTCTTGCCAGCACCGTTGGGGCCCAGCAGTCCGAAAACCTCACCCGGCTCAAGCTGGAAACTCAGCCCGTCCACCGCCACCGTGCGACCATGGTCGAAGCTCTTTCGGAGTTCTGACACCGCTAACAGACTCAACGGCGAGACCTCCGAAATTCGTTCCAACGCGTGCGGCGAGTACGTAAGTGCCGTCTCGGAACGACTCCTTGTGCTCATCCGATGGGCACACGTTCCCCGTACTCGGAAGTCGCGTCCGACAAATCGTGCATCGGCTTTCGCGAGCCAGGAACCGAAGCGGAAACGGTGAAAAGTCCGCGTAACCCGCAGAGTTGTGGCGATCGCAGCAACCTGTACCTCCTTGCGGGCACTTTTTTAAGAGTCACTTTTTCGCGACAGGCCGCCTCGATAGCATGGATGCACTGCACGCTGAAACTTGCCGCAACGTACTCAGATCACCGTCTTCGGACTCATGGCCATGGAACCTCAGGCACTTTCGACATCAACAGCAACGTCCGCCTTTCAATTCACTCGTCTGATTGGCGGGCGGCCGGTGAAACAGGCGTCCCTGACCAGCGTGATGAGCAGCAAGGACCTGGGTGAAGAAGTCTGGATGTTCGTTTCGCCGCACGACGACGACCTGTGCATCGGGGCCGGCCTGCTGATTCAGGCGGCGGCTCAGGCCGGTGTGGATGTGCAATGCGTCGTCGTCACCGACGGGTGTCTGGGTTACTGCAGGCCCGAGCAGGCAGCAGACATCGTCAGCATTCGTCAGCGCGAGACGCTGAAGTCGTTTGAGATTCTGGGGGTTGCGTCGGACCAGGTATCGTTTCTCGGGTTTCCGGACGGTGGTTTGACGAAGTTCGTCGGCCGCAGACCTGCCTTGAAAGGCGAGCCCGAGTCAGGCGGTTACACGGGATTGCAGAATGCGTTCACGCAGTGTCTGCGCGAGCTGCGGCCGGTCCGTGTGTTTGTCCCGACAAAGACCGACCTGCATCCCGACCACCAGATTACGCACAACGAACTGATGATCAGTCTGTTCCATGCATCGGGCAAAATCTGGCCCGAGCTGGGCGATCCGCTGGAAGTTCCGACAGTCCATGAAATGGCAGTCTATTGCGATTTTCCGACCGACCCCCACTTGGAGATCATGGCGGATGAAGCTGCATTTGACTGCAAGCGTCGCAGTATTCTGGCCTACGAATCGCAGTTGCAGATTGCTGACCTGGTCGAACAGGTCAGTGCGGACGGCCCTTTTGAATACATCCGCGACGTCGAGTTCCGGCTGTATTCCCCGCGCAGATACAGGTCGCTGTTCACGGAAGAATAGAGTTTGCTCATGTCCGATTCTTTGCGGGGAAAATTCCTGATCGCCGCTACGCATCTGCGTGACGGGAATTTCTACAAGGCGGTTGTGCTGATGCTGGAGCACAACGCCGAAGGCGCGATGGGACTGGTCCTCAACCGCCCGATGGATGCCAATGTGTCTGAGGCGCTATCCAGCCATTTCCAGATGCCCAGCTCCGATGACCTGCTGTTCAACGGCGGGCCGGTCGAAACCAATGCCCTGCTGATCCTGCACAACTCGGTCGACTACGACCAGGAGCACGAGCCAATTGTGCCGGGCGTGTTTGTGGGAACCAGCCCGGATGTGTTCGACAAAGTGGCAGCGTCGGTTGGCGACCCGGACGACGACTTCCGCTTCCGCATTTACGCCGGCTATTCCGGCTGGGGCGAGGGGCAGCTCGAACAGGAGATGGCTCGGGGCGACTGGTTTGCGCTGCCGGCTGAGTCCGACATTGTGTTCCGGGACGATCCGTATGAAATCTGGGAAGACGTTCTGCGGGTGTTCCATGAGCAACACCGCATCCTGCCCGGACAGCCACCAGCTCCCGATCTCAACTGACAGGGCGGCGCAATGCCGACTCCGCTTGAACAGTTCATCCAGTTTCTTCACGAGAAGGGGCTGCGACTGACACGTGAGCGGGAGATCATCGTGGTGATCGCCCTCTCGATCGATTCGCCGTTCGATACGGATCACGTCATCGAAGCCGTGCGTTTCACAATGGGGCGTCGCCGAGTTAGTCGATCGACCGTCTACCGGACGCTTACGATGCTTGAGGAATGCGGGCTCATTCAGAGAAACCCCGCCGGCAACGGTTATGTTCGCCCTGCCACGCAATCGAGCGGGTCTCTTGTGGAGGTGTCTGATCGCCTGGTCGATGATGCACGTGTCGTGTCTTTGGAAGTTTGCACTCGGGCGCACGCTAATCTGATTGCGGGCAATTGCCCCTGGTGTAACCGGGCAATCATCAATGGTGAGGTCGAGGAATGATGAGCCCGAGCATTGTCCTGGAACAGACGGAATCAGGGGTCATCCTGCCGGTGCAGGCTCGACCGGGGGCGAAGCAGAACGCGATCACTGGTGAGCACAATGGGGCACTGAAAGTCTCTGTGACGCAGGTAGCGGAGAAAGGCAAAGCGAATGCGGCCCTGATTCAGGTCCTGGCGAAACAGCTCGGCCTGAAGAAATCGCAAATCAGTCTCCTCAGCGGGCAGACGTCCAACCGAAAGAAATTTCGAATCACCGAGGCAGACTGCCAGACAATCAGGGAACGAATTCAGCAATCGCTCTAAAACGTGGGCATCAGTTGATTCCCGAATTCCAGCCGCGGAGCGGCGACAGCATATAGCCCCTGGCGTAAGCCAGGGGTCAGCCAGACCAGACCGACGAAAGCCGCGGAGCGGCGACAGCGAACTCGCAATTGCAGTTCTGCTGTCGCCGCTCCGCGGCTTGATGGTCACGACGGTTCGGTTACCCCGGGCTTACGCCCGGGGCTATATGCTATCGCCGCTCCGCGGCTATTCGGGAATCAGTTGATTCCCAGTTCCTAAGTTCGCCATCGAGATTGTCGCTGCCACGCGTTCGGGTAGCCTTTTTCGTACCTTGTACCTGCCCAGTCTGTTGGCTGTCTGAGGATTGAACGATGCGTGTCGCGACACTCCGATTGCCCCTGCTGATCATCCAGGCGTCGTTGCTGCTTCTGGCCTCACATGGCATCGCCGAATCGCGGCCCAACGTGTTGTTCATCGCCGTCGATGATCTGCGGCCCGAGCTTGGGTGCTACGGCGAGTCGCATATTCACAGTCCGAATATCGATGCGCTGGCAGAAAGCGGACGACGCTTTGAACGGGCCTATTGTCAGCAGGCGGTCTGCAATCCGTCACGCACGAGTCTAATGACGGGAATGCGGCCCGACTCAATCGGCGTTACCGGCAATCATTCGCACTTCCGGGACAAGCATCCCGATGTCGTCACGCTTCCTCAGCACTTCAAGCAGCATGGCTATCACGCGGCAGCGATCGGCAAGGTTTACCACGGCGTATTTCCTGACGGATCCAGCGCCACCAGGTGGGACACGATGGGTGATCCCCAGAGCTGGTCCGTTCCCGCGATTCGTTTTGGGCCACGTTACTACTACACCGAGGAAGGCATCGCAGCGGCAAAGACGATTTACAGGAAGGTTTACCGGCCAATGAATCCTGGCCCGGACGACTGGACGAAGAAGCTGGTGTTTGGACTTGCAACTGAATCGCCCGATGTCCCCGACAGCACTCTCTACGACGGGCAGGTCGCTGATGTTGCTGTAAAGACGCTTCGGAAGTTGAAGGGCACGGACAAGCCGTTCTTCCTGGCAGTCGGCTTTATCAAACCGCACTCTCCGTACATCGCACCGAAGAAGTATTTCGATCTCTACGACGATGTCTCGCTGCCGACGCACACAGAATTCCCGGCGAATGCTCCGAGCTTTGCCGGACATGGCTCGGGAGAACTGCGGCGTTATACAGATCAGCCGAGAAGCGGCGCGATCGCCGACGACAAACAGAGACGGGTGCGACACGCGTATTACGCGTGCATCAGCTACATCGACGCTCAGATTGGACGCGTGTTGAATGAGCTGGAACGAACCGGACTCAGCAACAACACGATCGTCGTTCTCTACGGCGACCACGGCTATCACCTCGGCGAGCAGGGACTGTGGGGGAAGACGACAAACTTTGAACTCGACACGCGCGTGCCATTAATTGTGCGGGCACCGGGCATGAAGGACGCCGGCGAATCGAGTTCGTCGCTGGTTGAACTGGTCGATCTGTACGCGACACTCTCCGAGCTTGCGGGCCTGCCGATCACAAAACAGCTTGAAGGCAAGAGCTTCGCTGCGGCTCTGGTCGACCCGAATCGCCTGACGAAGACGACTGCCCTCAGCCAGTACCCTCGTGGCGGGGGCCTCATGGGCTATTCGATGCGGACAGCAACTCATCGACTGACCCAGTGGGTGCATCGACAGTCCGGTGAGATTCGTGCAACCGAACTGTACGACTATGCGGACGGGCTGATCGAAACGAAGAACATTGCGGCCGCGTCGCCCGAGCTGGTCGCGATGCTGTCACCACAGTTGGTCGCCGCTTTCGCTCCCAGCTTTGCCTCTTCGCCCGAACCACACGACGTCAGTCAGGAACCGGTCGTTGCAGATGGCAACGGCGGAACCAGCTTTGAGCAACTAAAACCGGGTCAGTTTGACGAACTCGAAACTACGGTGGGCACGTGGAGGCCTGACGTCGGCAGAACCATCATCGATAACAAGCACGCGAAGACTGGCAAGCAGTGTTTGCAGTTGACCGGCGGTCAAAAGACATCTGTCACACTGGATATTGCAGAGCAAGTCGAAACGACCGGCGAACTGACGTTCCGGGCAGAGCGCTGGACGGCGAGGAAACCGTTCTCGTTCCGCATCGAGAAACGGACGAACAAGGGTTGGCAGGAAATTTACAACGGCGACGCCAAAGTGCGGGTCGGGCGCTCGTTTCTGAATTACGTCAAAGTACAGCTTGCTGATGACGGCATCGAAGCGTTGCGATTCACATGCACCAGTCCACCGAATACTGGGATCCTCATTGACGACGTAAGGATCGCGCCTCCTCGGCCACGGAAGATCGCGAGCGTGGAAGTCGTGCCCGTCACGCTGCCCGCACTGCCAGGCGCGCAAGTCAGCCCGCTCGCGAAACTGAAAGTGGTTACGACAGGGAATCTGAATCCGCTGTTGATGACTGACATGCAGGTGACACTGCACGGAGACAAGGGCGCCGCGGACTTCACGGAGCTGTTCGTTTATCCGAACAAATGGGAATCAGAACATGCCGACCGGTCGTGGCTCATTTCGATTCCCGCAGTGGATGTTGATGGCAATGGATTAAGAAACCGAACGTACAAGTACAGCTCGACACTGGCGACATCCAACTTGCCACTGACTGAGGGGGAGACCACGGTTTGGATTTCGTGTCAGTTGAAGAAAGACGCCGATATCGATCACCGAATTGGCGTGCAGGTCAAGGAAGTCCGATTTTCGAACGGACAGACCTTTGAATTCGACACGCCGCCGTCGCTGCAACGGCTTGGAGTCGCGGTTCGCCAGGGTGGCGACGATGGCGTTCACACATACCGTATTCCCGGTCTGGCGACGACCAGCAAGGGAACCCTGATTGGTGTCTACGATGTTCGGCGGCGTTCAGGCGGAGACCTGCCCGGCGATATCGACGTCGGCATGTCACGATCGACTGATGGGGGACGAACGTGGGAACCCATGAAGGTCATCATGGACATGGGCGACGATCCCAATTGGCGTTATGACGGGATCGGTGACCCGGCAGTGCTTGTCGATAAGAACACCGGAACCATTTGGGTGGCAGCGACGTGGAGTCACGGAAACCGCTCGTGGAGAGGTTCGGGACCGGGACTGAAGCCGGAAGAGACCGGCCAGTTGATGCTGGTCCGCAGCGACGACGACGGCGTCACGTGGTCGAAGCCGTTCAACATCACGTCTCAAGTGAAGAAGCCGGAGTGGTGCTTCATTCTTCAAGGCCCCGGCAAAGGTATCACGATGCGCGACGGCACGATTGTCTTCGCCGCTCAGTATCAGGATCCACCCGAACAGCGGCGCCTGCCTCACTCGACGATTATCTACTCGAAAGATCACGGCAGGACATGGCAGGTCGGCACCGGTGCATTTGACGACACCACGGAATCGCAAGTTGTCGAACTTGAGACTGGCGTCCTGATGCTGAATTGCCGCTACAACCGCAAGTCCGTGCGGGTTGTGATGACAACTAGCGACATGGGCAGGACGTGGCAGAAGCACACGACTTCAGAGAGATCGCTGATCGAACCCGGTTCGTGCATGGCAAGTCTGATCGATGTCGATCAGGAAGTGGGAAAGGACGTCGGCAATTGGCTGCTGTTCTCCAATCCAGACAGCACTCGCGGTCGACATCACATCACGATCAAGGCGTCGCCAGATCGCGGCCTGACATGGCCCAAAGAACATCGCCTGCTGCTCGACGAAGGCAACAGCGCGGGCTACTCGTGCATGTCGATGATCGACGATAAGACGGTTGGAATCCTATACGAAGGCAGTCAGGCGCACATGACATTTCAGCGAATTCCGCTGAGTGAAATCGTTGGTAAGACGGGCACTCCCGCCCATCACGAATCTAGTGATCAACCAGCGACGGGCAAGAGTGCCCGTCCTACGAAGCACTCGCTGCAACTGCCTCGTGTATTCGGCAGCCAAATGGTCTTGCAGGCCGATTCCAGGATTCCTGTTTGGGGTACTACCAATCCGGGTGAAAAAGTGACCGTCGTGTTGGGCCATGAAAGACAGGTGACCTTCGCCGACGACTCAGGGAAGTGGAAGTTGCGTCTGCAGGCGCGGAAAGCGAGTGCAACACCGATCGTCATGTCCATCTATTCTGGCGGTGAAACCATGGAATTCAAAGATGTTCTCATCGGCGAAGTCTGGGTTTGCGCCGGACAGTCCAACATGGAATGGACACTCCACCAATCCGCCAACGCCAAAGAAGAACTGGCCGCGGCGGATCACCCCAGGCTTCGACTCCTGCATTTGACCGCTGGCCCAAGGGGAAGCTCGGGAAGCTACACACCCAGGCAGCTTTCGCGGTTGAAGCCGGAGGCTTTTTGCGAGGGTGAGTGGAAAGTCGCGTCTGCCGAGTCGGCTGACGCGTTCTCAGCAGTGGCGTGGTATTTCGGCAGGCATCTTCAACAGCAGCTCAAAGTACCGGTCGGCCTGATCTGCCCGGCCGTGGGCGGAACACCGACCGAAGCATGGATTTCACGAACATGGCTTAACATTGATCCGATCGGAAGAGGGCTTCTTGCCGACAATTGGCTCGACAACCCGCGGCTTGGCGAATTCTGTCGTACGCGTGGACAGCAGAATCTTCTCGCAGCCATTCAGGCAGGCGAGTCAATCCCTGGTGATGAGTTTGGACCGAATCACTCGTTCAAACCCGGGTTCATGTGGGACGCCGGAATCAAGCCGCTGATTCCTTTCGCGATCCGTGGGGCCATCTGGTATCAGGGCGAGTCGAATGCCGAAACTCCCGCGCGAGTGCGTGAACACGGGCAACTGTTCCCTCTGCTGGTCAATCGTTGGCGACACGAATGGGGACAGGGCGACTTTCCCTTCCTCTACGTTCAGCTACCGGCGTTGAACCGGCCGGAGTGGCCATGGTTTCGCGACGGACAGCGCCGGACGCTTAGTCAGCTCAAGAACGTCGGTATGGCCATCACAATCGACACCGGCCATCCGTCGAACGTGCATCCAACTCTGAAGAAACCTGTTGGGCAGCGGTTGGCAAAGTTGGCATTGGGAACAACGTATCAATCGAAGTCTCATGAAATTTACGCGGGGCCATTGCTCGACACCGCCGAACGTGAAGGGGACTCAATGGTCATCTCGTTCAAGCACGCAGGCGGCGGTTTGAAATCAACCGATGAGAATCCGCTTCGACACTTCGAGGTTTGCGGAAGAGACGGCGTTTTTCATGCCGCTACTGCAAAGATCGTTGGCCAGACCGTGATCGCAGTCTCCAGCGCCAGTGTTTCCGAGCCACATGATGTGCGCTATGCGTGGCTGCCGTATCCGGATCCCGGGGTCAACCTTGTCAACAGCGCAGGCCTGCCGGCGTCACCGTTCTCAACGGAGAGTGAAGAAACACTCTTCAAGCGGTGAGACTACTTTCCTGATCGGATCGTCTCTTCAAGTTCTTTGATCGTCGGCTCGCCGGACAGGAAGCCCTGTTTCACCATAAACCGATCGGCGGCCTCCGTGGTCAGCCGAAAATACTCGTTCTTTCGGTTGAGGTTGAAGAAGCCGTGTGCCTGCCTCTTGTAGCCTTTGACCTCGCAAATTCCGTGTTTTGACCAGCCCTTCGCGAACTCCGTTGCCTGGTCGAAAGGCACGGTCGGGTCATCCTCGCCGTGGAAGATGATTGCTGGCGGCGCTTTCTCCCGCATGTTCAATGTCGGGGAAATATGTTCCGGAATCGTGCCCAGTCGCGACAGGATGTCCTGGTACCGGTCCGAGTCCCGCTCGATGTTGAACGCCTCGTGTCGAAGATCGAGAGCGGGATTGAACAGCAACAGCCCGTTCGGGATGCAACTGATCGAGGTGTCTTCGCCGGTCTCATCAAACTCGGGCAGAGTCGCAACCGCAGCCGCCAGATGACCGCCCGCCGAACCGCCACCCGCGATCACTTTCTTCGGGTCGATACCGAGCCGCTGTGCGTTCTTCCTCACCCAACGGATGGCCGACTTCGCGTCCATGACGCTTTGGACCGCCGTCGACTGGTGCTTGTTGCGGACTCGATATTCCGGCGTGATGGCGACCGCGCCCCGTGTTGCGAAGTACTTTGAGTGAGGTTCAAACTGAGTCGTCGTGCCGCTCTTCCAGCCACCACCGAAGAAGAACACGATTGCGGTTCGACCTTCCGGCGTCGGCGCGTGACCGGGCCGAGCGATGTCGAACATGTGCAGTTTCAGCTCGACGTCTCCAACCGTCTTGTACGTCTCGGTCGTTCTGACGACTCCGAGTTCCGAGTAATTGACCGAGGTATCAGCGGACACTGACAGCGCAGTGAAAGCAATCGGTAACACGGCAACAGCTGACAGCCATCTCATAACGAACCTCCGGCCGATCGAAGGGCGGAATTGAAATCCCCGACGAGTCACGGATTCTTTTCCGGGCAAGACATACCGGTGAATCCGGCGATTCTCGTGTCTTCCCGGAAGCCGACAGGATCAGGCGGCAGAGCGCATATCGGTTACCCGAACAAATCCATGATCGGTTGGCCCGTAGTCAGCGTGCGTGAGATACCGCTGGCGTCCGTCGGATCGTTGATAGGAATATCGAGGGCGTGGTAGATGGTCGCAGCCAGTTCCTCGGGGCGAACGGGATTGTCGGTGACATACTCGCCCAACTTGTTGGTCCTGCCATACACGTTTCCTCCTTTGATGCCTGCTCCAGCCAGGATCGAGGAGAAACACTTCGGCCAGTGCTGGCGTCCCGGTGGGCTCTGCTTCAGAACGTAGGGCGTGCGGCCAAACTCGCCTGTGACAACAACAAGCGTGTCGTCCAGCATGCCGCGCTCGTTGAGGTCGGAAAACAGCCCGGCAAGCGCCTGATCCAGACGTGGTAAACAGAATCCCATGCCGTAAGAGCCATTGCCGAAGGCGTTGCCCATGCCCATGTTTCCGCCATGCATGTCCCAACTGCTGCTCGGCGGGCCTTGCTTGTCATACTCCGCCTGTCCGGTCCAGCCGTTGACCGTGACAAAGCGGACACCCGATTCCACCATCCTCCGAGCGAGCAGCAGATTCTGCCCGAGTGGATGCATTCCATAGCGTTCACGAACCTTGTCTGGCTCCTGGCCAAGTTTAAACGCCTCCCGGCCTTCCGCTCGGGTCAGCGCTTCGTAGGTCTGCTCACGCAGGTCTGACCAGTCCCTGACCTGCTGGTCCGCATCCAGCCGGGAAGACTCAAGGCTGCCGAGCAGCGACTTGCGGTAGGCGAACCGTTTCTCGTCGTAGGCGTCGTAAATCTGTGGCGGCTTGAAGTCGGCCATCGCCGGATGGTTGCTTGCCGAGCCGACAAACACTGGCGCGTAAGCCGAGCCAAGGTAACCACCGATGCCAATATTCGGCGCGCAAAAGACAGGCGGTCCCACGCATTTGATGAGCCACGCGTTGGAAACGAAATTGCGTGTGCTGGGTTTGTGTTTGGCAACGAACGAGCCCAGGTAGGGGTGTTCGTTCGGCATGCCCTGCTGCGCACGCTTCTCCGACTGGCCGCTGAGCAGATTGTGCATCGCGTCGAAGTGATTGCTGATCGCGCCGGGATGCGACATGGAATTGATGAGCGTGAAGTGGTCGGTCAACTTTGCCAGTTCCGTGTGCATCTCGTTGATGCGCATGCCCGGCACTTTGGTGTCGATGGGTTCGTACGGTCCGCGGTAATCCAGCGGTGCATCCGGCTTCATATCCCACGTATCAACGTGACTTGGTCCTCCGCACAGCAGGACGAAGATACAGGACTTGTCCGACGCGACGGCCTTGCCCGAGGCGTCGACCTTGTCGGCACCCATCACCGCTCCCGGCATGCCAAGACTCATCGTGCCTAAGCCGCTCGCGATAAGCGCTTGCCGTCGGTTCAACTCGAGATTGTTCATACAACTGCTCCCATGTCCCATTGACGACTTGAGCGAGGAATTCTGTGCCAGTCATCTGGTCGCTGGCTAACTTGCGGGAGGCTGTCGCCGTCCCGGAAACTGGTTGACTGACTTGTATTGTACGTGAAACAACCAGTACCGCGAACACGATTGGTCGCTTCGCAGCGTGCTGTCGGAGAAGATCGCTACTTTGGCTGCGGCCGCTGGCCGCCAGGAGAACACCATGCGAAGGACATTGAATACCCTGGCCTGCTGGTGGGCGCTGGCGCCGATCGCCGCACAGACTGACGTTTCGGCAGCGCCGACCCAGACGCGGCCAAACATCGTGATCATCCTCGCCGATGACATGGGTTACGGCGATGTCGGCATCCTCAACCACGACAGCAGAATTCCCACGCCCCACCTGGACCGGCTGGCAAGAGAAAGCCTGATCTTCACCGACGCCCATTCCTCGGGGTCGTACTGCGTCCCCTCCCGCTACGGCCTGTTGACCGGACGGTATATGTGGCGCACGCGGCTGGGATCGGGTGGCAACCTGGCCAATCTTGCCGGCACCCTGATCGAGCCGGGCCGCAAGACGCTGGCGGATCTGCTCCAGGGGGCGGGTTATCACACCGGATTGGTCGGCAAGTGGCACCAGGGAATCGATTGGAAGCTGCGCGATGAAGGCGCGCGGGAGGTCATCCGGGTCCATCCCAACTACCAGGATTTTCGAAACATCGACTTCGCCTCACCGGTCCTGAAAGGGCCCCGGGACTATGGCTTCGACTACTCCTTCGGCACTGCCGGATCGGCGGAGATGAATCCGTCTACCTTCATCGAGAACAACCGGGTCACGGTCATTCCCACCCTCTCCTCGCAGCAAGCAAAGGACAAGAACGGCGAATGGTATGGCCGGGACGACAACATCATTGCCGCAGGCCACACCATGGATGGCCTCGTCCCGACCCTGTCAGCAAAGGCGTGCGAGTTCGTCGAGACGGCAACCCGCACCCGGCCTGGTCAGCCGTTCTTCCTCTATTACGCGATGACAACGCCGCATAACCCGATCGTCCCCAACTGGGAATTCGTCGGAACCAGTCGCGCCGGGGCGTACGGGGATTTCGTTGTCGAACTCGACCACCATGTCGGCAGGCTTCTACGCAAGATTTCTGAACTCGGAATCGACAAGAACACGCTCGTCATCTTCACCAGCGACAACGGGCCGGTCGATCGCACCAGGGGGTACCGGGCCAGATGGGTCAGGGGCGACACCGCCATCTACGGACACGACAGCAACGGACCGTTCAGCGGCTGGAAGGCGGGCCTGCAGGAGGGCGGACACCGCGTGCCGTTCTTCGTCCGCTGGCCCGAAAAAATCAAACCGGGCGAGAGTTGTCCAACGACGATCGTCTTCAATGATGTCATCCCCACCGTGGCGGAGATGTTGAACATCAAACTGGACACCCACACCGCCGAAGACGGCCAAAGTTTTTTCAGGGCGCTGACGGGAGAAGCGAGACCCAGTTCATTTCACGAGGCGATCGTGCACAATCACAGCAACGGCACCTTTGCCATCCGCAAAGGCGCATTCAAGCTGACGGTCAACGGGCCGAAAACCACCGCGCAGGTCGTGGACGACACCTTCCCGGTCTCCTTCGTGCTGCATGACCTGAGCAAAGATATCGAAGAAACCACCGACGTATCCCGCAACTATCCGGGGATGGTGAAAGAGATGCATGCCTTGCTTAAGAAAAATGTGCGAGAAGGCAGAAGCAGGCGATGATCCCAAATGTGATGCGATGGGAACCCGCCGGGCGACCCAGCGGTGCGACGCCACAGACCAAGGGAACGCTCGAGGACAGGACGTGCTGGCAGCCGAATCGAGAACTGAAACTTGAGCACTTGAAACCTGATGCCAAAACCGTGCAGTCGAAACGACGATGCGACCTCCGCAGGTTGCCCGACGACGTTTCGGCGCGTCGGTCGCGATCACCGGACGCATTCAGCACATTGGTGAAGTCCATGGAGCTGAAGCCGCTTTAGATGGGGACGTGTTTCCGCGGGCGCGGGAAGGGTTCGCCGGGACAGTAATGCAAGAGCCAGCGGCGTCTGATCCAACAGTTGAACACTTCACTTGAACGTGTCACTTGAGCGTGTCAGAGGTGTCCGGAGACGCCAAAGTCGGGCATTTTCCAACGGGCGGGTGAAGAGGGCTCGCCGCGATTGCCGATACAACCCGCACAGACTGTACACACGTCGTATTCCCTCTCTGCTAAATAGCCGTGCGTGATTCTGGGCCACTTTTCACCGAGAGGGCCATGGCGTGTCAAACCAGGCGAATCGTGATGGACGGGGCAGACTTCGTGATGTCCCCGTTTCGCCCCTGAAATCAAGGGCCGACGGAATCTGGCGGACCTTTCCCTAATTGCGCGCGGGACTGTTACTTCGAGAGTCAATCGCATGCCCTTTCGTGACTGGCTGTCCGCATTCCGTCAATCTCACCGCCCGCGTAACCGCTCGGAACGCTGGGAACGCCGTGCTGAGCAGCTTGAAATCCGAACGCTGCTGACGATTGGGTTCAGTCCCGGCACGGGTGTTGTGCACATCAACGGGATTCAGTCCAACGACACCGTCACGATCGACGATGTCGATGCGTCGACGATTCGTGTCACTCAGAACGGAACACAACAGGACTTCAACCGCGCGGACGTGACGCGGATTATCTTCCGCGGACGCAGCGGGGACGACGAGTTCACGAATAACACCGATGTCCCTGCAAAGGCCGTTGGACACCAGGGCAACGACACACTGATCGGCGGCACGGGCCCCGATACGCTGCTCGGGAATCGCGGCAATGACGTGCTGCGCGGACGGCAGGGCAAAGATTTGCTGAACGGAGATCGGCATAATGACAGCCTCGACGGCGGCGGCGGCAACGACACCCTGCGCGGCCTGCAGAATTCGGACACACTGGTCGGCGGCTCCGGCAACGACAACGTCGACGGCGGAGAGGGCAACGACCTGCTGATCGCCGCGTCCAATAATGACATCACTCTGTTACCGGCGTTGATGACGGGCGCCGGCAACGATCGGCTGCGCAATGTCGAACGAGCCGACATCACCGGCGGAAACGGCGCCAATGTGATCGACGCCTCGGCATTCGGCGGATTTGTCACGATCCGCGGCCGCAATGGAGCCGACCGTATTCTCGGCAGTCAGGGCGGCAGTGTGCTGATCGGCGGCAACGGTGAGGACACGCTGATCGGTGGTCCCGCAAACGACACGCTGCGGGGCGAGGGCTCGAACGACGAACTCAACGGCCACGGCGGAGATGACCTCCTCGAACTGAGCGCCGGCAACGATGCTTTGAACGGCGGCGACGGCACGGACCGCATCGAAGTGACCGGAGTTTCGACTGCGACACTCAACGCGACGCAGCTCATTTTGAACGGGACGGATTCACACAGCGGCATCGATGAGGTCTCGCTGACCGGGACGAGTTCTGCGGACACGATCAACGCCGCCGGCTTCCTCGGCTCGGTGACGATTGAAGGCGGCGGTGGCAGCGATGTGCTGACCGGCGGAGAGGGCAACGACGTCATTCGCGGCGGCGGCGGCAACGACACGATCAACGCTGGTGGCGGAGACGATTGCGTCCTTGGAGGGGGCGGCATCGATGATCTTAATGGCGGCGACGGAACAGCCGACTTCTTCAGCGCGGCCGTCTCCGGCAATGTCACGCTGACGAACACTCAGCTTTCGGCCGCCGTCACAGAGTCGATCAGCGGTTTCGAGGCGGCCAGTCTGAAGGGCAGTTCCTAGGCTGATAATATCGTCGCCGAGACATTTTCCGGCAGCGTAACTCTGCTGGGGCTCGGCGGCCCTGATTCGCTACGCGGCGGAGCGGGTGCCGATCTGCTTGACGGCGGCGACGGCAACGATCGTCTTTCGGGAGCCGGCGGCGACGATACGCTGCTTGGCAGAGACGGCAACGACACGCTGCAGGGCTCCGCTGGCAATGACCTGCTGCTGGGCGAGGGACACAACGACAAACTGATCGCAAACTCTGGCAACGACACGCTCTCCGGCGGCCCCGGCAATGACGAACTCGATGGTGGCGGCGGCGGCCGGAAGACGCTGCACGGTGGCGAGGGCGACGACACGCTGCGCGGCGGCGTCTCAAACGACATTGTCAACGGCGACGCCGGAGATGACCTCTTCCGAACGAGCACCGGAAGCGACACTTTGAACGGCGGTGACGGCACGGACCGCATCCAAATTGTCAATGCGTCGACGGCGACGCTCAACGCGACACAACTCATTCTCCCCTCGTCATTTTCGTTCAACAGCATTGACAGCATTGAGGACGTGTCGCTGACCGGGACGAGTGCTGCGGACACGATCAATGCGTCCGGCTTCCTCGGTTCGGTCACGATTACTGGCGGCGGCGGCAGCGATGTGCTGACCGGCGGAGAGGGCAACGACGTCATTCGCGGCGACGGCGGCAACGACACGATCAACGCCGGTGGCGGAGACGATTGCGTTCTTGGAGGGGGCGGCGTCGATGATCTCAATGGCGGTGACGGAACGGCCGACTTCCTCCGAGCTACGGTCTCGGGAGATGTCACGCTGACGGACACTCAGTTGACGGCAGCCGTCACCGAGTCGATCAGTGGTTTCGAAGCGGCCAGTCTGACGGGCAGCTCCGGGGAAGACAGGATCCTTGCCGACACGTTTTCCGGCAGCGTGACTCTGCTCGGGCTCGCTGGGAATGACACGTTGCGCGGCGGAGCGGGCGCCGATCTGCTCGATGGGGGCGACGGCTCCGATAATCTTTCGGGAGGCGGCGACAACGACACGCTGCACGGCGGCGACGACAACGACACGCTCAACGGTTCCAGCGGCAACGATCTGCTGTTGGGCGAGGGACACAACGACAGGCTGCTCGGAAGTAGCGGCAGCGACACGCTCTCCGGCGGGTCGGGCAATGACGAACTCGACGGCGGGAGCGGATCCGGCGACACCGTGCTCGAAGTTGCGGCGGACGGTGGGAACCTGACGCTCGCTCCAACTCTGCTATCCGGTCAGGGATCGGACACGCTGACCTCGATCGAGCGGGCGGACCTGTCCGGCGGCCCGGGCAGTAACAACATTAACGCAGGTTCGTTCGCCGGACGGACAACGCTTCGCAGCAGCGGCGGAGACGACACGCTGACGGCCGGCAGTCACGCCTCCGACCGCCTGGTCGTGAGCGGCGACGGCAATATCACACTGACGGACAGCGACGCCACATTCAGCTCCGGCAGCGAGTCGTTCAGCGGCATCGAGATCGTCGTCATCGACGGTGACAGCGGGAACAACGTCATCGACGCGTCCGCATGGACCGGCAATGGAGTCACGTTGCGCGGTCATGCCGGAGACGACTCGATCATCGGCACGGCCAACAACGACCGCATCGAAGCGGGCGACGGCGACGATACGGCCGACGGTGGAGACGGCGACGACAAAGTCTACGGAGCGGCGGGCAACAATCTGCTTATCGGCGGCAACGGAGCCGATTTCCTCGTCGGGGGCGACGAAGACGACACGCTGGACGGCGGTGCTGACGACGATTCGCTGCACGGCGGCGCCGGCGACGACGTGATCCTCGCGGGCGACGGCAACGACATCCTGTTCGGCCGAAACGATGACGACACGCTCAACGGCGGACCCGGCCGCGATGTCCTGTCCGGCGGTCAGGGCGGAGACGTCCTGACCGGTGGCCCGGACGACGACATCCTGATCGGAGCGGTCACCGATTTCGACGGCGACCGCCCGGCCTTCGAGAGCATTCTCAACGTGTGGTCGTCCGCCGATGATTATGCGACTCGCGTGGCGGCACTCGAAGACCTGTCGTTCCAGTACACCCTCGATTCGTCCGATCAGAGAACCGCCAACACGGTTCTCATCGACTATCGCGTCGACACGCTGACCGGCGACGGCGGACTGGACTGGTTCATCACTCCGGGCGAACCGGGACACAGCACCGCCGATCTGGTCGCTGACGCCGAAGCAGGCGAACAGACGAATGTCTCCACTTTCGGCAGCAACCCGCCGAGTTTCCTGCCGCCCGAGATTCCGAAACCGGATTACCTGCAGACGATCACCGACCCGACCTTCGGCACGCCCATCACGCGCATCACCGGCGATCCGGGAACACAGTACGCAGCACCGGAGATCGAGGTCAGCGAGACGCCGGTCATCTTCCCGCAGTCGACGTACTGGGGCGGGATCATCCGCAATCGCTACCTGACCGATTCGGCATGGAACGTCACCGGCGACCTGATTGCACTCCGCAGTTACGACCCGGCCCTGACACATCAGATCCTGATCGACGGCAACCCGGACAACGAGACGTACCTCACACCGCTCGCCGTTGTGAAAGCGCCCTCGACGGCATTCCGCTGGAGTCAGGATCCGTCGCGGCCGACTCTGCAATACGCGTTCCCGGTTAAAGGAGCGTCAACGAATGAGAACCCGGATGACACTCCCGGCGCACTCGACGACACCATCTACGAGTACAACGTCCTGACCGGACAGATCACGAAAACGATCGAACTGCCATTCAACAAGCTGCACGCGACCAAGACCTCAATCGCGTTTACGGGCGGTCGGCAGTACATCGCCATGATGGGCCGCGCGAAATCCGATCCGACGGACATCCGGCTGTACATCGTCGACCTCGACGCCACCGGAGACGAGCCGACGGTCGTCGGCGAGACGGTCCTCACGAATCCCGATGGCCTGGACGACAGCGCCGGCCCGAACCGGATCACGCTGCGCTACGCGCCCAACGGCCGTCATGCACTGGTGTCGTATGCCCGGACCAACGGCGGCCGTGCATGGCGGCTGTTCGACATCGATCCGTCCGCCGGCGCCGGCTCGATCACGCCGCACGCGCAGCCGAATCTGACCGAGCAAGGTTTCTTCGCAGCCGGCGACCCCAGCCAGGGATTTTTTGCAGTGACCTGGGCACACCCCGTGTTCGCTTATGGCAGCAACGGCAGCGACGTCTACGTCGTCGGCGGCTCCGGCAACTTCTCGGGACGGTCCGTTCCCGAGGTGACGACATTCAATGGCAACACCAGCAACGTCGGATCGCTGCTGTCCTACAACGTCGCGACCAGGTCCTACCGGTCCCTGAACGACTCGACCGCCGACACACTCCGAGTCGAACACGTCGCGGCGACGAATCATGCCAACCCGGGCTACATCTTCGGCACATTCCAGACAGGAGCGGGCGAGATCGGCAACCACCAGGGCGAAATCGTTGCGTTCAATCTCGAAGACCCCGAACAGCCGAATGGAGCCGTCTCAGTGGCGCATCACCGCTCGAATACGGCCAACGGCTGCTACTTCTGCGAACCGCACCCAGTCCTCTCACCGGACGGCACGCAGATGATCTCATCCAGCAGTTGGGGCGATAACCAAAGTGTCGTCAGCACCCTGCTGCTCGACCTCTCGCTGCCGGCGCTCTGAGCCTGGACGACTGACGGATGATCTGGATTTTGTGCCCAGTGTCTGACACCTGTGCCACCCTGCGCAATCAAAGAGACCCGTCGCTCTGGCAACTGACCGCGCACGCGATTCATCGCCGCATTGATTCGGCTGACACTGGTTGCTCGCATGCTGCTCGCAACCAGTGTCGCGCAGCGACAGTTGGCTGCCGGCGTACTTTCCAATGGCTCTTGCGGCTCCGCCGCCCCGGTTGCAAGCAACCGCGGCCACCCATCACCGATTGCTTCGACGGAGGTCAATCGGTGCCACCCCGCGCTGAGTCCCCTCAGCTCACGGAGTCGACGCCCCTGCAGCGTCATGTTCTGGACCTGCTCGAGGTCGCGGCCTGACGCCGCCCCGGAATCGCCCGCCCGCTGTCCGCCAGCCAGAACGCGCGCAAACATCCGCACGCCCAGAATCCCACCAAACCCTGAAAAACAGGGCTCAATCGCAAGCCATTGCTGCCCCAACCGATTCAAGTCCGGACTAGAAGCCGCTTCCAAACGTCTCGTCGATTACGGCGGTGTTATCGGTGAGCTGATCTGTTCCGGCGCCGCCTGCGAGGGTGTCCATGCCGCCTTCGCCGAACAGTGTGTCGTTGTCGTCGCCGCCGCTGAGACTGTCCGCTCCCGCTCCGCCGGCGAGGCGGTCGTTGCCGTTGTCTCCATCGAGCCGATCGTTGCCGTTTCCGCCGATCAGGACATCGTGGCCTTTGTTTCCGCTGAGCCGATCAGATCCGTCGCCGCCATCAATGTGATCATTGCCACCGCCACCGAAAAGCACGTCGACGCCGTCATCGCCGAAGATCCGATCCCGACCGCCTCGTCCGTTGATGACATCCGGCCCGGAGCCTCCATGCAGTGTGTCATCAAACATCGAACCGATGATTGTGTCATCGCCGCCTGCAGTGCTTACTTCGACCGGCACGGGCGACTGCGACGCGTCCACGTGCCGATTTCCTTCGCCCAGTTCCAGTCGCAGTCGCTCGATTCCGGTCAGGTCGTGCAGAGACGTGTCCGGGTCGCTGGACTGGCTCGAAGTAATGTCAACTCGCAGCTGGCCGTCCTGTTCCGACACGATGATCGATGAATCGACCTGGTTGGGATTGCGGAGCGTGATCGTGTCGCCGTCGCGAGTGATGTCGTCGCTCGAAATCTGAAGGATCGTGGCACTCGGTTCTGGAACGGGTGCAACGACGCCGTAGATGACGTACAGACCCTGTTCCCATGCTGCGATGGCAAGATCGTCAGCTCCGTCTCCGTTGAGATCACCAGCTCCGACAAGCTCGCCGCGGCTGTGGCCGGTGATCTGGAATCCGTTCGTTCCGTCACCGACCTCGGCCACGTCGATGGACTCGCCGGCGTCGATCGTGCCTCCAAACAGCACACGGTGGTTGTCCACCGCGAGGTCGTCGAGCCCGTCACCGTTGACGTCACCAATAGCGCGGATCGTAGTCTGACCTCGAAACGCAAAGTCGATCGTTGTGGTGATTTCGAACGCGTTGTCACCGGTGCGGGTGTCATCGTTGATGAGGGGCGCTCCATCCGGGCCACCGAACACAACGTAGTCAACCGTGGGATCCCGACTGTCGTAGGAGGCTGCGTCATAGTGCGGTACGCGGGAGACGGCAAAGTCGTCGAAACCGTCACCATTAAAGTCGCCGACCACGTGGGCGTGGACTGAGTAAAGTAGCGGCGACTGCTCAGTTTCGATGTCCCCGTCATCGCGCCCGGTGGCGAACACCAGAAAGTCGTAGAACCCGCTTTCAACGACTGACGAGTTCACGAGCAGGTCGTCAAGACCGTCGCCATTGATGTCGCCACTGCTGAGGCCGCCGCTGGTGCCGCCGCGCACCGATTCATGCTCATTAACATCGCCATCGGCGACGATCAGGGCTTCGCGACGGTCTGGTCCGCCGAACAGGACAACCGGGACGTCGAATCGGGATTCGAGACCTTCAACATTCACGGCGATGTCGTCGAATCCGTCACCATCAATGTCTCCGGCCCGCTCAAGGTGGTAGCCGAATCGCAGTGGTCCGGGCACGTCGATCTGAAGCTGATTGCTAAGCATCAGCCCCGACGCCGCGTCGAGATCATCGATGTCAATTGACTCAGGTGGATCCGCGTTTCCAAAGACGACGTTGATGCTGCGATCGTCATAGCCGCGACTGGAATCGAGGAAGGCCAGATCGTCGAACCCGTCGCCATTAAAGTTCCCGACGCCCGCAGCTCCCTGGATCCTCTCGCCCTGCAACTGAGCATCTGTCAGGTCTTCGATGAACGACGCTGTATGATCCAGCCCATCGGCGCGCCCCAGGATGAGATACCTGTCTTTGACGAGCAGGTCATCCAGCCCGTCGCCGTTGAAGTCACCCACCCCCTCCGCGGACGTCAGCAAGTCAAACTCCGACGACGGATCAACGTGCACGCCGTTGGTCCCGTCCAGCGTGGTGACATCGACCGAACTGGCGGTCAGCAACACACGCGCCTCAACCGCCTCGACGCGGAAGTCGCGACGGCACATCCAACGTCGTGAGAGGGACCGTCCGGACTGTGGCCGTGACATTCCACCGAGCGCGCGAATCACGCGAATCATCCTGAGCATTGCAGCATCCCGTTTCGGCAGTCACCGATAAGACTGAGGGGTCTGGATGTCGGTATCGGCCGGTGACGGTTGTACCGGTCAGGCAAGTCGTCGGATTTGTGAGAATTCCCGGTTCGGCGTCGCCGCAGGGACGTCACCTACGGCTCAGGGCTTCCATTTCGACTTTGGCGACGTCGAATCCCGCGGGGTGGCACTGGTTAATCTCAAGCCAGCGTGTGGGTGGCCGCGGTTGCTTGCAACCGGGGCGGCGCAGCCGCAAGAGGATTTGGTGTTTGCACCGATTGCCTCTTGTCGCTTCGCGACAGAGGTTGCGAGCAACCTGTGCCACAGTGCGTGACGCGTCACGTGGGGATTGTTGATCAGACTGAGACGATTCCGACCATGACTGAGGTGCTTTGAGGTGCTTCGTATTTTTCGGACAGTCAAGATCCTTAAGTTGGACGGGGGAAAGAGTGAGGTGGTGACAGTTTCACGGACAGGTGAGTTGCTTATTTTGGGTTCCAGAAAGGAGCCTGAAAATGGCGAAGAAGAAATCGTCGAGTCGTGGAGAATCGGTCCGCCGTCGGTACACCGAGGAGT